>Ga0335079_10000010_pt1 | contig 295960 bp, 262 predicted proteins | sample Lox_Sample_33_FD_206719 | JGI IMG/M metagenome (GOLD analysis project Ga0335079, IMG submission 206719) | Soil microbial communities from Loxahatchee National Wildlife Refuge, Florida, United States - Lox_Sample_3.3 | ecosystem: Environmental > Terrestrial > Soil > Wetlands | place: USA... | reverse complement strand
TGTAGGTGTGGAATTTGGCCATGGCGGAGAGGTAGGCGGTGAGGACTTCACTGTGACCGGACTCCAAAGCGGCCACCAGAAAATCGACCGCCTCTTTGGTGCGTTGGTTGACTTCTTCTAATTTCATTGTTTTTCCCTTTCTGCCGTTTCCGGCTTGTTTCTTCCTTCACTTGAGCGGCAGCGGGAAGAAACAAGGCGGAACGGTGAAAGGGACAGAACGGAGTCCGGGGGAGGGTGGCAGGGCGTGAGTGAGAGCGCGGTGAGTGCCAAACGGGGTGGGGGTTAGTTTGGCGCGAAACCGGCGCCATCCGAAGCGCCCGAGCGAGCCGCGGCCGAGCGGCGTCCACCTGGAAGAGGACGCAGTGGGAGAGATGCGAAGCCGCCTAGTTAAATTAGCGGATTGGAGCAGCGTCGATTAAGAATTGGATAGCAGAAGGATTGAGGGCTGAAATCCGCACACAATTGGCACAGCAGATTTCGAAAAAGACTAAGAAGACGATCGTACCCAAGTGTCCGACAGTTAGCCAGAAGGTTTTGTGAACGCAGATCTGGAAGGTCCTGCAAGGTATCACCCGATCGCAGTTAGTTTCAGAGGGCAGGGTATATGGCGGAGGCTTGCACAACGAGCGCAATCAGACATTCGCGCGGCGCCCGAGCGCGGGTTGGGGGACGCGGATACTCGTCGATTTTTGACCGGCGGGTGTTCGTGTCGGTGCAGATTCCGGAGCGAACGCGCCCACGTGATCTCTACGACGTCGTTAACTTATACAGGCACACTGATAGTCGGCCAACTGCCACGGTGCTGCTGGAGGTGCTACGGCAGAAATGCGATCACAAGGCAATCCCGGTATCCGCAGGGTGCGATCACACCCGTCACACGCGATGCCAGCAATTACCCTGAAATCAGCATGGCGCGCTCGGCATCCGTTCTAGCCGCCGTTGAAACCGAGGAGCGCTGGGATTTGCAGGTTGCAGCTTCATCAATGTCCATCCCGGTTAGCGATGTGAAGGAAGTCGTGAAGTCCGAGGAAGGTGCCTTGCTAAGCTGGACTCCGGACGGCAAATTGATTACCGACCACGACAACCGCGTTGACGTGGCTGACCCCGAAACCGGTACGCGAGCGATTTTCGGGAACGATCCCGGCACGCCGGAGTTTCACCCGCAAAGCTGCCGCGATGGCCGCGTCGTTTTTACCGGCTACACGCCCGCAAGCAAACAACTCAACATTTTCAGCCTCGATGTTTCCGGCCAAAATCGGAAGAAGTTGACCAATGGGTCCCTCGACTATTACGGCCAATGCTCTCCCGATCTCCAGTGGGTTTATTACCGGGATCAGTCCACCAATCTATTGATGCGTGCTCCCCTTGATGGCGGGGCAGGCCAACAGATATCCGACTTGCAAGTACAAGGACGATTCGACATTTCGCCGGAAGGGTCGGTGGCGCTCTTCTACACGTTGAGCCACACCGAAGGCCACAAAGAAAAAGTGCTGGAAGTCTCGGTCGACAACGGACAGGTCAAGCGGGAGATTCCCATGCAAAAGCAGCACGCTGGCCGCATCCAATATTCGCTGGACGGCAAGGCGCTCGAATACGTCGTGCGCGAAAATGGCGTGGATAACATCTGGCGCCAGCCGCTCGACGGCTCCGCCGGCAAGTGGGAGACGGCGTTCAAGAGCGAGCACATCGGCCAATTCCGCTGGTCGCCGGATGGCAAGCAACTCGCCATCGTCCGCGGCCACACCGATTCCGACGTGGTGCTGATGCGAAGCACGCAGTAGCGAGACGGATCATCGACTAGTTCCGGGAAGGGCACGACTTCCAGTCGTGCCGCTAGAATCGTTACAAATTGCATCCGCGCTTTAGCGCCTACATTCGATTTTGGATGGCGCAGCGGTTCACCACTGCGATAAGAACATCTGATACCTTCGCGGCTTTAGCCGCCGAGGTGCACTCCCGGTGAGTGTACTAGCGCCATGGAACTACGATCCAACATGAACAGGCAGCCAATCTGGACACAAACCTTACTGATTCTCCTCGCCGTGATCTGCCCGGCCACAGCCACCGCGCAACAAGCAGCCGCCAATCACGACTGGGCGATCTACGGCGGAACCCCCGAGAACAATCACTACTCGCCGCTCGCCCAGATCGACCGCCAGAACGTCACAAAGCTAGAAGTCGCCTGGACCTTCGACACCGGAGAAAACGACCTCGGCCTGCAGACCAGCCCCATCGAAGTCGACGGCGTCCTCTACGGCCTGACTCCCACGCAAAAAGTTTTCGCCCTCGATGCCGCGACGGGCAAGCTGCTCTGGAAGTTCGACTCCGGCATAAAAGCCTCACAACCCAATCGCGGCCTTGCATATTGGAGCGACGAGCCCCAGCGCTACCACCCTCAATCTCCGGCGGAGTTCAAGAAAACGCGTGCACCAGGCCAAGACCGTCGCATCATTTCGGCGGTACTCAACTTTGTGTACGCCCTCGACGCGACAACCGGCAAACCAATCCCAACGTTCGGCACGAACGGTCGCGTCGATCTCCGCGACAATCTCGGCCGCGATCCCGAACATCAATCGATTTTCCTGACCAGCCCGCCCGTGATCTACAAGGACCTGATGATCGTCGGCGGACGCGAATCCGAAACTCTGCCCGCATCTCCCGGCGACGTGCGCGCTTACGACGTGCGCACTGGCAAGCTGCGTTGGTCGTTCCACACCATTCCGCATCCCGGCGAGTTCGGCTACGACACCTGGCCGAAAGATGCTTGGAAGTCGAGCGGCGCAGCCAACAACTGGGCAGGAATGACGATCGACCAAGCCCGCGGCATCGTCTACATTCCCACCGGGTCGGCCGCATTCGACTTCTACGGCGCCGACCGCGTCGGCGATGACCTCTTCGCTAACTCACTCATCGCGCTCAATGCCGAAACCGGCGAGCGCATCTGGCATTTTCAGGCCGTACATCACGATCTTTGGGACCGCGATTTCCCCGCGCCGCCCGTCCTGATCACAGTCGATCACGATGGCAAGAGAGTCGACGCCGTCGCACAGACCAGCAAGCAGGGATTCGTCTATCTCTTCGACCGCACGAACGGCAAGCCGTTGTTTCCACTTGAGTGCCGCGACTATCCGCCGAGCGATGTTCCCGGCGAAGCCGCCGCAAAACAGCAATGCCTGCCCACAAAGCCCGCGCCGTTCGCACGCCAGCTTTTCACCGCTGACATGCTCAGCAACCGCACGCCTGAAGTCCACGCGTGGGCTGTCGACAAATTCAAAACCTTTCGCAGCGAAGGCCAGTTCGTTCCTTTCGGAGTCCGCACCGACACGGTCGTCTTCCCCGGATTCGACGGCGGAGCCGAGTGGGGCGGAGCCGCGGCTGACCCTGAAACCGGCATTCTCTACGTGAACGCCAACGATCTTCCGTGGACCGGCGGCCTCGCCGAAAACACCACGGAAAATACTCCGCAGGCGCTGTATCAAAGTCAGTGCGCGGTCTGCCACGGCGAAAAAATGGCCGGCTCGCCTCCGGCAATCCCCGCGCTGACCGACCTCAGTAAGCGCATATCAGGTACGGACGCGTTCGCCGTAGTCGGCAAAGGAAAAGGCCGCATGCCCGGATTCAATAATCTCGACGACGAGGAGATCTGGCAGCTACTCGGCTACATCATGAGTGGGGGCAAGGGAGAGCAGAACTCGCCGGATATTTCCACAAAAGATGCGGCCACAAAAAAAGAAGTCGCGGGAGCGGCCGGCGCCTCGCCCGCCATGAGATATCACTTCACCGGCTACCACCGTTTCTACGACCCCGACGGATATCCCGCAGTCGCGCCGCCGTGGGGAACGCTGAACGCCATCAACCTCAACACCGGGGAATATGCCTGGAAGATTCCGCTGGGCGAATATCCCGAACTCGCCGCGAAAGGGATGAAAGACACCGGCACCGAAAACTACGGCGGCCCGCTAGTCACCGCCGGAGGACTGGTCTTCATCGGCGCAACAAGTTTCGACAAGAAGTTCCGCGCCTTCGATAACGCGACTGGCAAGCTCTTGTGGGAGGCCACGCTGCCGTTCTCAGCCAACACTACACCCATCACCTACGAACTCAACGGCCGCCAATTCGTGGCCATAGCCGCCGGCGGAGGCAAAGACGCAAAATCAAGATCCGGCGGAGTCTACGTAGCGTTCGCCCTGAAAAAGTAGGGTGCGCTAGTCGAGCACATGGCCTAGAAGACGCAATGTGCAGCGCCGCAAAACCGCAGTCGAAGGATCCCTGTAATTGATACACGTCTGGAAGGATAAGGAAGCGACCTACTTCGCCTGCGTGCAAACGCTCTTGCTGACCAGATCAGCAAACCCATGTTCAGGAGCTTTCCCAAACTCATCGTCGCGCGCGGCTTTCTTGCTGACCACGAAGCGTCCGCTGTGGTCGCGGGAGTAGAACCATTCTGAGGTAGGTGTCGCCACGCCGTTCGAGCAGTTGAAGCGTACCCGGGCGCGCATCTCAACAAACGGGCCGCCCTGAGGCAGTTGCGCCGGTTCTTTATATTCCACGCGCACCAGCGCCAGCCGCTGGTTGCTTTTCAGCACTTTGACGGAGCTGATCGAGACTTTATCGCCGGCGTCGGTTTGTCCGACTGAGCGCCAGTCGCTCGCAGCCAGCACAGCCAGACTGAGCAACAGGACGCCCACTACAACAGCGGCAAGGGTGAGGAGGGCTCTTTTCAACGCTTGTTTTCCACAGGCGTAAACGGCAGCAACACTCTGGGCCAAAAGCGCGATTCTGTCAACTCCCTGGGACTATGATTAATTATCCGCCGCCACCGGTTCCCGGGTAAAGGTCCGGCCTCGTCTAGGCTCCACAGATCGAAAGCCACAATCCCACATCCGCCCGTGTTAGGTTAGCCGAAGGGCACAAACAAAAAAGGGGTGCCCCACGTCTCGCCGCTGTTGCGAGACGTGGGAAGACAAGCCTGAAATCTCATGGAAACACTTCATTCCACGATATTTAACTCACCGATCGGCCCGCTCTTTCTTGCCGCGAGCGCCAAAGGTTTGGTCGCTCTGGAATTCGACGCCCGGCAACCGGGCCAGCAGACAATCCGCCCCAATCCGCGCGACCTGCGCGCAGAGAACAACCGCGTCCGCTTTGAAGAATCGAAACAGGCGCTGCAGCCCTACATCGATGAACTAAAAGAATATTTCGCCGGCCAGCGCCGCGAGTTTACCTTTGCCCTCGACATGCGTGGCACTGAATTTCAGATCGCTTGTTGGCAGGCATTGCTGGCCATCCCCTACGGCGAAACGCGCAGCTACGCCGACATCGCCCGCGTCGTCGGCCGCCCGCAAGGGTTCCGCGCTGTGGGCATGGCCAACAATCGCAATCCGATCGCGATCGTCGTGCCCTGTCATCGCGTGATCGCCTCCGACGGCACGCTCTGCGGATACGGCGGCGGCCTCGACCTCAAGCGCAAACTGCTCGAACTCGAAGGCGCGCTCAGCGGAACGCTCGTTGCCTAAGTTGAACGAACGGAAAAGTTGCTTAGTCTAATTTCCGCTGACGCGGTACAGCACGACCCCATGCGACGGAACCCTAGCGCTAATCTTGCTGGTCGCTTTCTTCGACTCACCACTCCACAGGTCGCGTAAGGAATAGCCGCTGTCCTTTGCGGGCAGGTCAAGGGTGGACGCCGGAATGGAGACTTCTTCATATGGCTTGCCGCCGGTATTGAACAACCCAACGATCGCATCTCCGTTCGGTTCCTTTTTGGCGAACACCTGCTGGCTGCCGTTCTTGAGAATCCGTTTCGCGGCGATCGCATCCTGGTCGACCGCAAGCACATCGGAATTCTCCAGATATTTCTGCAAATCCGTTGCATCTAGGTGAGTCAGATCGATGCCGAGGATGAGCGGCGCCGCTCCCAGCGCCCACAAGCTGATCTGCGTCTGGCGCTCGACGGGAGTCAGGCCATTATCGCTGCCATTTCCCACCTCGAGTGAGTCATAGTCGTTGAAACCGCCAGGACCGGCGTAAGGCTGCCATTCCGCCACGTAGTCAAATCGTTTGGCAACATCGCCCCAACTGGTCAGGGGATAGCTGCTGCCGCCCTTCTCGCAGCGATAGCATTCAACGTCGGGCGCGAACTCCCATTGGTTGGCATACTTCATCAGGGTCGGCGCCAGTGCGGTTGTGTAGTGCCCCTGCGTTACGTCCAGCACCATGGGCCGCCCGCTATGCCGGATCGCATCCGACCACGCCTTCACGTCAGCGGCATTGCTGTCAGTCATGCCGTCAATCTTGATGTAGTCGATACCCCACGCCGCGAGCATCTCTACCCACGAATTCGTATACTCCTGCGCTCCGGGTTTGCTGTAGTCCACCCGCACCATGCCCTTGCAGTTGTAGTTTTCTTCCTTCACCGCGGGTTCCGCAATCTGCGCGGCTGTGTACGATGTGCCTTTGATCGCCGTGTTCCGGCTGACCGCCTGCTTCGAAATACCCGGCGTAACATAAATTCCAAATTTCATCCCCAGACTGTGGATGGAGTCAGCCACTACCTTGATGCCATCGCTATCGCCCTGTGGCGGGAATATCGCTGGGTCGGTGATCCAGCGACCGTAAGAATCCACGTTCGGGCCTTGCGCTCCCGGACACTGATACCAGAAGTCGTCGAGATTTACGTACTCGTACCCGAGTTCCTGCAATCCGGAATTATGCAAGGCGAGTGCCTGAGTCTTCATCTTCTCCGCCGTAGGCAGCTTTCGGAGAAAGCTCCAACTGCTCCAACCCAGAACCGGCGTGCGCTCCAGCCCGTTGTCTTCTGCGCCGGCGTAATGCAGCGTCCCGCCCGCCAATAGCGCGATTAACAGCGCTGCCTGAATGCTCCGTCTCCATTTCCTCAACCGAATCATGCGTGTTCTCCTCACAAGCGGTGTGACAAAAACAATCGTCTATCATTCGGCTTTCTCTGCTGCGTCAAGCGATTTCAAAAGATCCTTCAGCCGATCCTTTTTCACGAACGGCGTTTGGAAGAAGTGGTCGACGGTGCGGCTAAACAACTCAGGATCGTCATACGGAATCATGTGCGTGGCCGCCGGAAAAATGCAGAGCTCGCCATTCGGCAGATGATGATAAATCTCAAGCGTGTGCTCGTCGCGGATTGCGTCATGATCGCTGGCGAGAACCAGCGTTGGGGCCGTAATCGCTTCGAGCGCCTTCGGAGCGATGTGCGGCTCGTCCAGCATCATCTGCAGCAGCTTCGCCTCCCGCTTGCCGTCTTCTGTTTCTTTCGCGGCCGGCGTGATCGAAGCTAACGTCGTCTTGATCCAATCGAGGATTTCCGGAGCCAGCCCCGGGGGATCGAGGTTCGCGGCCATGGCTGCAATTTTCTTTACTTTGTCAGGGTGCCGAATACCAAGCAGCAGTCCCTCGATCCCGCCATCGCTCCATCCCAATACGTAGACCGGTCCGCTTTTCAGATGATCGAGCAGCGCCGCCAGATCGTCGGTCATCTTCTCGTACGTGATCGTGTCCGTGCTGTCGCCCGATTTGCCCTGGTCGCGGCTATCCATGGCGATGACTTTGTAATGCTGGCGGAAGTAATCGATCTCGGCCTTGAAACTGCCGATGCTGGCGCCATTGCCATGGATCATCAGAACCGGCTCGCCCGAGCCATAAACTTCGTAGTACAGCTTGATGCCGTCGTGGGTGAACGTGCTCCCCGCCGCAGGATTCGAGCCATACTTCACAGGCGCCTGGGCGTGCAGTGCGACGCTGAGACAGAAGAGAAATGGGCATAACCAAAGAGTGACTCGCCGCATGGCAGTCCTCCAGTCGAGTGGGAATGTGCGCATCGAAAATGCGAAGAAATTGTACGACGCAGCCGGATGATTGGCGAACCCCGCAGTTTTATTCATCGACTGGGGCGATCACGCAATTGCGAGTGAGGATCGAAGATTCATCGGAAGCGCCTCACGGCGGAGATTTGAGCGCAGTCCCTGATTACGTCAGTCACGAATCAAGGCCGGATACATACGAGATAATCATCTCGATTACGGGCATGAAAGGCCAAGCCTCAATGTTTACAAGTCAACTAGCGAAAAGGATGCGCTTAGTTGTTTTTCTCGTTCTTTTGGGAACCGCGATTGCACAAGTCTCTCAAGAGGGCCGTCACTTCTCCACGAAGGAGGGAATGCGTCTTCGGATGCAACCGTCGGGAACTGCCTTCGAACTACCCGCAGGCCCTTGGGACGATTGGCACCTTGATCGAGCGGACTTGGACAAAGTGAAGCGGGGAAAAGGGGAATGGTATACGGAGTACGCGAGAGTAGCCAATGCTGTACTCCCGTTTGAAAACTGCTCTGTGCAAGCTGGTACAACCTATTGGAATGGGGCCAGCGTTGCCGGGGTTACTGTGCGCGGCTATTCTTTGGATTCATCGGTTGGTGAAAGCGAGGGCCGTATTGCGTCAGGAGCGCTCTCCGCGGCCAGGCACCTTCCACGGAGAACGGTGCGAAACGCATCTCTGACAAAGTCGCGCGAGAAAGAATGGGACAGACTCTTGATCGCATACGACGTTTGGTATGGGGACTATGGCGGCAAAGCAAACGTCGATTTTTATGTCACTGAAGCCGGAGGCAAGACCGTCGTTCTAGTTTTTATGTATGCGAGCGTAAACAACAATGCTTCAGTAGTGCAGCAGATCCTCGAATCCTTCTCACCACGTTAAGGCGTGAGGGTCAGCGTGACGTAGCATCCCGATGACACCTATTGATGGTTGGCGCTGGCTCCAGCAAAGCCCAACCCTTCGTGGTCGTAGTGTACTGCTCTCTCCCGTAACCTCCGAAAGACGTCCCACCGCATCAGGAAAGCGGAGTGCCGTCGGCCTGCAAACCGCAGACCGCTTTTCAATCTGCAATCTGCCATCTAAAATCTGCAGTCGCGAATCGCGCTCACTTGATTGTGCGAACCAATTGACGACTCAATCCAACGCCACCCTCCGCAAAGCCGGCCTCTTCTATCTCGTCTTCGTCATGTTTTCGTACACGACCGGCGGGCCGTTCGGGCTCGAGGACATGGTCACGACCTCTGGCCCCGGCATGACGCTGCTTTATCTGCTGGTGCTGCCGTTTTTCTGGTGTATCCCGGTGTCGCTCGTGTCGGCCGAACTCACCACCGCCATGCCGGTCGAGGGCGGCTTCTATCGCTGGACCCGCGCCGCCTTCGGCGACTTCTGGGGATTCCTCGCCGGATGGTGGAACTGGTCGGCGTCGTTTCTTCTCGGCGGCGCCTACGCCGTGCTCTTCACCGACTATCTTGGCTACTACTTCAAGATGACGTGGTGGGAGCACTATCTCATCTCTATCGCGCTGATCGCGCTGCTCACCTGGATCAACGTGCGCGGCATCGAAATGGTCGGGCAGGTCGCCACAGCGCTGGAACTTTTCATCTTCATCCCAGTGATGACCATGATCGTGATTGGCCTCAGGCATTGGCGCTACAACCCGTTCACGCCGTTCGTCGTTCCGCATCAGGCTACGTTCAAAGTATTCGGCGTGGGGCTGGCGCTGGGATTGTGGCTTTACTCCGGATACGAACAGCTCTCGACCGTCGCGGAAGAAGTAGAGAATCCGCAGCGCTCGTATCCGCGGGCGCTCGCACTGGTCGTGCCGCTGTCGATGGCGGCTTATTTTCTGCCAACGCTCACGGGACTTGCCTCGGCCGGTAATTGGGAGAAATGGCACACGGGATTTTTTTCTGACGCCGCGGCCGCGATCGGCGGAGCGTATCGCGGGCACGCGTGGCTGGGCACCTGGATGACCCTCGCCGCGATGATCGGCAATGTGGCCTTGTTGAACTCGACCATCCTCACCACGACGCGCATGCCATTCGCAATGGCCGAAGACGGATACTTGCCGCATGGCTTGACGCGCAAGCACGCGCGTTATGGCACGCCGTGGCTGGCGATCGTGATCTCGGCGTTGATCTATGCGCTGCTCGCCTGGCAAAGCCTGGGCCAGCTCATTTCGGTCTACATCTGGCTGCGCTCGGCCACGACAGTGCTGACGGTGCTGTCAGCATGGAAACTGCGCCGCACTCAACCGGACTTGCCGCGCTCGTTTAAAGTTCCAGGTGGCGCCACAGGATTGCTCTATGTGGTCGGTGCTCCTGTGATGATGGCGATGTTTGCGCTGCTCGGCGGCGACCGCTTTGCCACCATCGGCGGTGCGATTGCGATTGCAGTGGGGCCGGCGGTGTATTTCGCCCTCAGGAGGAATCCCCTGACCTAGAACAGGCCGCCTTGAATTCTAGTTGGAGTCATCTTGTCGCCAGATGTGAAACGTCCCAAAAACGCTATCATCGGGTTGCCGGATAGCCGTCTGCCGCATCGTGATGAGTTCTTCCGGAAAATCAGCTTCGCCCATTCTCTGCTCAAGCAGTTGGACGTTCTCGAGTTCGACTAAAATGCAGTCAATCCCCTCTACGTGTCGCTTGACCTTTTTTTCGAATGCAGCTCGAGAGGGAGCCCACGCCGCAATATTCACGTAAGCTCCCTTTCCGTCGCCGAAACGACGAAAGTTCTTCACCTTGGGGTTTGCTTTGAGACACGCCAATCCAACCCAGATCGCGGGATCAGTGGTGACCATTATGGCTTAGTGTATTGCAGCAGCCCGGGAAGGTAGTTCTGAGGAATGCCCAATGCGGGCAAAGCGGCCGCCGCCTGGCCACGAGGAGGCGGCCAGCCGAGCCATTCTCTCCAAGTCCATCCGCGGCCCTCTACAAGGTACTTAAAACGATCTAAACCCCGAGATTATGTGGTTTGTTTTCAATAAGATGCGGCTGTATTTTTGCACAGGCGGAAACTACCCCAAGCCATTAGTAGCAAGCTGCATATCGCGAATTGCACCATCTGCGGTGCAGCCAATCCTTTAGCTGACCCAGTCCAGCACCTTATACCACGCCCCCGCAAACGGCAGGAACCACGGCTTGCCGTTATACAACCCGAGCGGCGCACCGGGGAATGGGATGCCGAGAAAGGGATTGTCGGGTTTTTCGCCTGATGGATCGGAGGCGATCAATTCGGCGATCTTCTGGCCTTGATACGTGGCCATGGCCACGCCGTGTCCGGCGTACCCGAGAGCGAAGTACATGCCGTCGATCTGTCCGGCGTGCGGCATGATGTCGAAGGCGAAGTCGAGCGTGCCTCCCCAGACGTATTCGACGCGGGCGTCGCGCAGTTGCGGATAGACACTGATCATGCCGCGCCGCAGGATTTCGGCGCTGCGCCGAATGGTCTGATCGTTCTCCGGGAAAAACGCGGCGCGGCCGCCGAACAGCATGCGGCGGTCGGGCGTGAGGCGGTAGTAGTAGAGATAGTTTTTCGAATCGTAGATCATGCGGTCGCGCGGGCTGAGCTCGCGGGCGAGCGCCGCAGGCAGAATTTCCGTGGTGATGATGAACGATCCGATGGGAATGATTTTCTTTTGCAGCGCGGGCGTGGCTGGGCCGGTGTAGCCGCTGGTGCCGACAAAGACTTCGTGTGCCCATAGCGAGCCGCGGGACGTAGAAATTCTCCAGCCTGATTCGCCGTTGTGCGATTCGCGCTGAATGCTTTCGACGCGCGTCTGCTCGCAGATTTCCGCTCCGGCTTTCATAGCGGCGCGAGCGAGTCCGGCGACATAGCGCGCCGGGTTCAGTCCGGCGCTGACTTCGTCGACCATGCCGCCGTAGTAGATGCTCGATCCGATTTCGGATGGCAGTTCATGCCGCTCGACGACGCGCAACTTGTGGTCGAAGTCACGGTCGATGACCTCGGCCTGGCGGGCGTAATCGGCGAAATGTGTCTGCTTGCAGGCGACTTCGAGGTGGCCGCAGCGCGCGAAGTCGCAGTCGATCTGCTCTTCGCACACGATCTGCTCGACGCAGTCGATGGTCGCGAGCGATGCGGCATACATCTGTTTGGTGCGCTCGCGTCCGTACATTTTGATCAGCTGGTTTACGCCCAGCTTCATCCCGGTGAGGACCATGCCGCCGTTGCGCGAGCTGGCGCCCCATCCGATGGTGTGGGATTCGAGCACGGCGACTTTCGCGCCACGTTTGGCCAGCGTTCGCGCGGCGGAGAGGCCGGTGAAGCCCGCTCCGATCACCGCGACATTCACAACTTCGGGTACGGGCCGGGACGAATCTGTCGTGGGAAATTCTGCCGTGGTGAGCCAGTAATTTTGTTCTTGCAGGGGCATAGAATGCCGCCGATTCGCCGCCGGGATGGCGGCGCTACTGCGACCGAGCATTCTAGCTGACCGACTGCGCGGTCGTACATGTACTGGCGGTGCCGCAGCGGGGCTCGCGGGCTCCCCCTCGGTAATCTTGCCGGGGTTACCGGGTGACCCTAGTCTCAAGGAAATGGCACTTCGTTCTCTCTTATTTTCCTCCGACGCGGGGATCGCCGAACCTGTGTGTCACGCTCTGGCCGATCTCGGCGTGGAAGCGGAGTACTGCGCGGAAGCGGTCCCCGCAGTGCAGAAGGTCACGCAGACTCTCTTTCAAATTGTCATCATCGATTGGGATAACCAGCCCGAAGCTGGGCTGCTTCTTCAGGCGGCGCGCGAGCGCAAGGCGAACGAGCGTCCGCTGACGCTAGCCATTGTGAGCAGCGATCCGGCCGTGCCCAAGGCGCTGCAGGCGGGCGCGAATTCAATTCTGCGCAAACCCTTGATGATCAATCAGGTCAAAGAGACGCTGAGCACGGCTTGCGCCCTGCTTCGCGCGAAGGCCAATGCAGCGGCTACGGGAGCGGGGGCTGCGTCATCTTCGGTGGTCATATTACCGCCGGTTGCACCGACAACTCCTGCGAGTTCTGGCAATGAGAAGGCGCTGCGGGCGGGAGAGTTCCTGAATACGCCCAGCTCGATGCCGGGGACGCAGATCGAGACCGACTCCCAAGTCCCCAGCGAGCAGGATGAGACGCCGGAACCTGTCGATCCGCTGAAAGATCTGGAGACGGTCGCGGCTCAATTTAGCCAGCGGCGGCCCGAACCGGTCAGCGGGCCCCCATCCGATTCCGATGAACCGCGTGGCCTCGAATGGTACTTGAAGAAGAAAGGCATCGCCCGCCAAGCGCAGCCGCAAGCGCCCGCACCGAAGCCGGCAGCCGCTCCGGACAAGCCCCAGTTGCTGGGCTTCGATCAGACTCCGAGTGAATCGGCGCAGTCTTCTTCCGTGCAATCCTCGTCTGTGCATTCTTCGGAAGACGCAAAAGAATCGAGCGAACAGAAGGAGTGCGAGCAGCAGGCAGAAGGAAAGTTATTTGCCCACATGGCGGGCGAGAGCGAAACGGAGAAGGAAGAGAAGAACTCGCGCCCGGCGTTTCGTCTGGGCAAGGGAGCGATCATCGGGGCGCTGACTTTGGCGGCGTGCGCGATCGTGGCGACGCCGCAGGCACCCTGGCATCCGCAGGTGCAGAAGCTCTGGAAGCATGGGCAGCTTTCGTTACATGCGTGGCTGAATCCGCAGCCGGTAACGACGGCTCCCGCGCCGGCAGCGCACGAGAGTTTCCAGCGTGCGGGCGACGAATACAAGCTGCCGGTCGTGGAAAACATTCCGGACGCGACGACCGATCCATCGCAGATTCAAGTCGTGCCGATGGTCGATCCTACAGCTAAAAAGCCGAGTAATGGTGCGGCCGATCCGAATGCAGCTCCGGCCGATGGAACAGGGACTACTCCCGCGGATCAGACAACGCAACCCGGTGCGCAACCTGCGCAAACCCCAGTACAACCCAATGTTCAGGTGCAGGAGAATCCAGCGCCGCAGAGCTCACAACCTGCCGGAACGGGCGCCGCGGCGAGTTCGCCGAGCGGTACCGTTGCGACTCCGGCGAACACGAGTTCTCAGGCTCCGTCAACGACGACTCCGGCACAGGCTCCGGCTCCGTCCGCTGAGACTCCGCGTGCGCAGGCGATAACGACCGTCACACCGATTCCTCTGCAACCGGCGGCGCCAAGAAATGCTCCGCAATACGTGGCGGCGAACACGCATGTGCCTTCGAGTTTGAAATCGGACATGACGTCCATGACTCCCGAGGCCAGCGGCAATAAGCCGATCGAAGCGGCAATGCCTTCGATCGAGCCGGTCGCAGTTTCCGAAGCCGCCGAGCGCGCGCTGCTGGCCGATCAGCCGGCGATTGCTTATCCGGCGAACGCTAAGGGGCAACAGGGCACGGTGATTCTGCAAGTGCTGATCGGGCGCGACGGTAGCGTGCAAGACGCGAAATTTCAGCAGGGATCGCTCGCCTTTGCCAAAGCCGCCATCGATGGCGTGAAGCTGTGGAAGTTCAAACCTTATACGATGAATGGGCGGCCGGTTTCGGTGGCCGCCACCATGACGCTGATCTTCAAGCCGGGGGCGGTAAGATAAGTCGTTTGTTTTGTTGCGCAAAATGCTGTTCTAAGCCAGCTTTAATCCTCTGCCCTGACAGATTGTTCGGTTACACAACCACGCTCCATGCGTCTCTCTCAATGCCGTTACCTCCGAGGCTCAAAATTGGCAGCCGAGAGATGGAAAGCGGCATCTACAGAGATATAATGAAGGAAGTTTTGCAGAACGCAGTTCCTTCCGGAAGAGACCAAGCGGATGTCCATGAAAATTAAAGCAGCGATTCTTGTCAGCTCCTTTGCGGTATTGCTCTTTGTCGTAGTCGGTTCGATGGGCGGAGTGCATGCCTCGTCGAATGACGGCTCTTACCACCAGATGCAGGTTTACAGCGAAGTCTTGCAGCGGGTGCGCAGCGAGTACGTGGAAGAGCCGAACATCCCCAAGGTAACCGACGGCGCATTGCATGGACTGCTGGAGTCGCTGGATTCGAACTCGAGCTACATGACCGCCGACGCCTACAAGGCCTATAAGGCGCACAAGATGGAAGGCAAGGCCGACATTGGCGCGGTGGTCTCGAAGCGCTTTGGCTATGCGGATGTGGTCGCGGTGTTGCCAGGCTCACCCGCCGAGAAGGCTGGTATTGAGCCGACGGATATTTTTGAATCGATCGAGGGCAAGAGCACGCGCGACATGTCTCTGCCGGAGATTCGCAGCATGCTGACGGGAACTCCGGGCTCGCAGCTGAATGTGGCGGTGGTGCGGGCGCGCAAGGCCGAGCCGCAGAAGGTCGTGATCACGCGCGACATGATCAGCATTCCGGCGGTGTCGGAAAAAGAATTGTCGGACAGCATCGGCTACGTGAAGGCCGAGGTGCTGACCAAGGGCAAGGCGCAGGAGATCACGGGCAAGATCAAGTCGCTCGAGAAGTCGGGCGCGAAGAAAATCATCCTCGACCTGCGCAACTGCGCCGAAGGCGACGAGAGCGAAGGCGTAGCGGTTGCCAATCTGTTCCTGAATCATGGAACGATCACGTATCTGCAGGGGCAGAAATATCCGCGCGAGGCGTTCAATGCCGATCCGGCGAAGGCCGTTACCACGCTGCCGATCGCAGTGCTGGTAAACAAGGGCACGGCGGGTGCAGCGGAGATTGTGGCGGCTGCGATTCTGGAGAATGCGCGCGGCGACGTGGTCGGCGACAAGACGTTCGGCGACGGATCGGTGCAGAAGACGATCGATCTGCCGGATGGCGGGGCGCTGATTCTATCGGTGGCGAAATACTATTCGCCAAGCGGCAAGGCGATCCAGGACAACGCCATCACGCCGAATGTGGTCGTGGCCGACGTGGACGATGCCATCGTTTCCGACGACGACGATCAATCGAACGCGCCCGACGACGACCAGGCCAAGCCCAAGAACACGGTGGACGATCAGCTGAACAAAGCGGTGGAAGTACTGAAGAGTCACGCCAGCTAGGATTGGGTGATCGGGTCATTTGGTGATTGTGTGATTTGGAAAGTAGAGTCGCGCGCCTGAAGGCGCGCGATTTTGTTTGGAGCGACAAAATTCGGGGCCGAGAATTGCGGCGCTTTCTCCCCGGACGAGGCGTCCGGGGCTCCATGGCGGTGTGGTCTCCGAACGTCCTTCATCTTCGAAGTGCTATTCTGACGTTCTAGTCCCATGCGGACTCTCTACGAAAATCTTCCTGACGTCGAAATTGGCGGGCGCAAGGTTGTGGGGCGGGTGCTCTTCGGCCTGCTGGTGCTGGTATCGGCGCTGGTGGGTGCAACAGCGGGATTGCTGCTGGTTTACACCACCGATCTGCCGCAGGTCGATGCCCTGGAAAACTACCGGCCGAGTTCGATCACAGAAATTTATGACGACCGCGGCCGCGTGATTGGATCGTTCGCGCTGCAGCGGCGGGTGGTGGCGAGCTACGACGATTTTCCTCCTGTGCTGCGCGATGCGCTGGTTTCCATCGAAGACAAAGATTTCTACCGTCACTCGGGAATCAATTTTTTCCGCATCGTGGGCGCGGCGTATCGCGACATTGAGTCGGGCGGCAAAGTGCAGGGTGCATCGACTTTGACGATGCAGCTGGCGCGAAATCTTTTTCTCTCTCCTGACCGGCGGTGGCAGCGCAAGGTGCAGGAGGCGATGCTGGCCATCCAGATCGAGCGGCGATTCACCAAGCCGCAGATTTTCACGCTCTACGCCAATCAAATTTTCTTGGGCCACGGCGTGTACGGATTCGAAGCCGCGTCAGAATTTTATTTCAGCAAGCTGGCCAAGCAACTCACGCTCGAAGAGGCGACGTTGCTCGCTGGATTGCCCAAGGGCCCCGCTTACTATTCGCCGATCGTGCATCCCGATCGCGCGCAGAAACGGCGCAATCTGGTGATCAACGCGCTGCTCGAAGATGGCAGAATCACGGCAGCCCAAGCGGCTCAGGCGCGTGAAGCGCCGCTGGTGCTGCATCTGGCGCACGATCCGAATTCGCTGGCTCCATACTTCGTAGAAGAGATTCGCCGCTATCTCGAAGGCAAATATGGCACCGACCAGGTGCATGAAGGCGGGCTGAAGGTTTATACGTCGCTCGACGTCGATCTGCAGAAGGCGGCGAATCAGGCGGTGCTCGACGGTCTGGCCGTGTATGAGCGGCGGCATGGATGGAAAGGCCATTTAGAAAATGTCGTCGCCGACGGCTTTGTGCTTGAGAAGTATACGCATCCCGATTGGGACGACGAGCCCGAAGTGAACGGATATGTGCACGCGCTAGTGACGTCAGTCGGAACCGGAATCGCCACGCTGAAATTTGGACGCTACACGGCGGCCCTGGGCCAAGCCGATGTGGCATGGACGCAGCAAAAGCTCGCCGACATTCTGAAAGTCGGCGATGTCTGCTACGTGAAAATTCTCTCGCTCGGCACGAACGGCGCGGCGCGCGTGAGTCTTGAGCAGGACTCCGGCGCGCAGGGCGCGCTGCTGGCGATCGACAACGCGACCGGAGGAATCAAGGCGATGGTGGGCGGCCGCGACTTCAACGTGTCGAAATTCGATCGCGTCACGCAGGCGCTACGGCAGGTGGGGTCGTCGTTTAAGCCGTACGTGTACACCACCGTCATCGACGGCGGCGCCAGCCCGGACGACACGATCCTCGACGAGCCGATCAGTTTCGAAACAGCCTCGGGCCCCTACTCGCCGCATAACTACGACGAAAAATTCGAAGGCTTGATCACCCTGCGGCGGGCGCTGGCGCAATCGCGCAACATTCCGGCGCTGAAGCTGGCCAACAAAGTCGGCATCAAGAGCGTGATTGATTATGCCGGGCGCTTTGGGATCACATCGAAAATTCCGCCATATCTGCCGGTTGCGCTGGGCTCGGCAGAGATCACGCTGATGGAGCAGACTTCGGCGTATAGCGTGTTTCCGAATGATGGCGTGCGGATCACCCCGCGCTATCTCACGCGCGTGACGGATTATGAAGGGCGTGTGCTTGAAGAGGACTTCCCCGATGTGAAGGATGTGATCAGCCAACGCACGGCGCGGATCATGACGTCAATGCTGCGCGAAGTCGTGCTGCACGGGACTGCTATAGCCGTGGCGAAGCTGCCCTTTCCGGTCGCCGGAAAAACTGGAACGACCAACGATTTCACGGATGCGTGGTTCGTGGGATTTTCGCCCTCGATGTCATGCGGCGCGTGGGTCGGATTCGACGAGAAGAAATCGCTGGGCGCGAAAGAGACAGGTGCCCATGCCGCGCTGCCGATCTGGTCGAGTTTCATGACGGCGGCGATGGCGGGGAAAGATGCGGGAGAGTTTCAACCGCCACCGGTTGTGGCCCATGCCGCGGAAAAAGTCGATACGCCGGATACGGCGCCGGCGAGCGAGGAATCGCATTGAAGGAAATATCCCTTCGAAAGATCGTGAACGATGTTCTCCGCGTTCTCTGCGGCCGTACTCTGCGATCTCTGCGGTTAAAAGCTTTTCAAACGGACCAATCAAAAGCATTTGACCGCAGAGGGCGCAGAGAAAGTCGCGCGGAGATCGCAGAGAAAATCGGACATTATGCGAACGAAACAAGTTTCCATACCGTGACTGAGAATCGAGAGTTTATGAATCGTTTCCTCGTGAGTGGCTTCGTTGTGTCGATCGTGCTTGCGAATCTGGGCGCGCAAGCGGCAGCCCGCGATTCGGAGGATGGCAAAGTCGCGGTCGAACATGTGCTGCACGTGCAGCAGGACGCCTGGAATCGCCACGATCTCGACGCATTTATGGCCGGTTATTGGAATTCTCCGGAGCTGACTTTCTTTTCGGGCGCCAGCGAACGCCACGGCTGGCAAGAGACGATGGACCGCTACAAAGCGACGTATGCGAGTCCAGGGCATGAGATGGGGAAGCTGGAGTTTGCTGGATTGAAAATTGTCATGCTGAGTTCGGACTCGGCCTTCGTGCGCGGGGAGTGGCACTTGACGATGCCCGACGGGAAGACCCCGCATGGGCTGTTTACGCTGGTGTTCCGCAAGTTTCCGGATGGATGGAAGATTGTGCACGATCATACGTCGGCAGCGGAGTAGGGTTTTCCACTGACGCTGTCAGCCAAGACGTCCCAAACGGCTTCCATTGGTTTCGAAAGTGCAGTAACATCCTGTGAAATTTCCCATCCCGTTCGGAGGTGTGTCATGTCCGGACCGACGATCCCTTCTACTATTCAGCCGGAAATTTGTGAGGCCGCGCGGGCGCGAAGACTTGTGATCATGGCAGGGGCGGGAGTATCCGCGGGGAATCCCTCGGCCCTGCCTAGCTGGAAGCCTTTAAATACGGCGCTGGTCGGTGTATTGCGAAAGCGGCTGGAGTCTGCGCTCGATGGTCGCTTATGGCTGGAGCAACCCGAGTCTTTGCTGAACGCGGCCCGAGGTGCAGACCGATTCCCTCCTGAGTATCAGGCTCAGCTCATCGAGGAGATGTGCGGCGAGCGCTATTTCAGAGCGTTGCAATCGCTCGATGTCGACGCCTACAACTCCTCACATGAGGCGATTGCATCACTAGCCTCCGCAGGCGTTGTGCGCGCGATCGTCACAACGAATTTTGATCGTCTCATCGAGCGGGCTCTGGAGAAGTACGGCGTCGCCTATCAAGTCGCTTTTGATACTCCGGGATTTGAAAAAATGGGCGAACGCCTGCAGGACGACGGGTCCCATTTCCTTCCTCTCATCAAGATTCATGGCTGCGTGAGCGAACCACTCTCGATGGTGGACACTCTGAAGCAACGCAAGCTGGGACGATCTCGAAGCCTGGAGCTTTGCCTGGAGGCGCTCTACAAAGATTTCTGGCTGTACCTTGGCTTTTCCGCCGCCGACCTCGAAAGCAATCCCAAGTACCTGGGGCTGGTTGACGGTGCTGCCACGAGCGTGGGGGCGGTATACGTGGCCTATCCCGGAGATCCGAAGCTTGGGACCGGAGCAAAAATTCTGATGGACGCGTACGGCGATCACGGGAGCATCAGCGTGGCTTTCACTCCTGAGTATGTGGGTGAACTCTGTCAGGCCTTGCATCTGCCGGCGCCGGAGAAAATACCCGCGGATGAAAGCCTGGGTCTGGCCCAATTCCACCGGCAGTTGGAACAGTGGGCCTCTCAATTGTCGCTTGCGGCTTCTGGATTGTGCTTCGCGGCGATTTTGGAAGCAATTGGAGAATCAGAGCCGGCCGTGCGAATCATGGACCGGCTGGTGAGGAAAGAAATCTACGACGAACGCGAGACACCCGAGTATCGGCTGCTGCAACTGCATTACGGCCGACTTGGATGCGCCTATGGCCGCTTCTTCGCCGTGCCTGATCTGAATGGCATGGCCAGTAATGCCAGCGTGGAGACGACGCAAAGCCTGTTGCGCATCTGCGACACAGAACTGGGATTCGCGGCAGCGTCGTGGCTGGCCTGCATGTATCTCTGGATGAACCAGGGAGCCCAAGCGATGGCGGTCGCTGGCTCCATTCTGCGCGGCTTCCTTGATTCGAAGTGGGAACCGCGGTCTCCCCGGTGCAAAGAGGAGGTGGTGGACGCATGGTGCTCCGCGGCCCAGGCGATCTTCCTCAATACGCACGTGGATCCATTCGAGGCTGTGATTGCAACTTTTCCAGCCTCACTCGCAAGCGCTCGCGAGAGCGGCGATGTGGTCCGGACGGCTCGAGTAGCGGCGTTATACCTGCTTCCGTTATCCGAAACATCGAATGATGTTCCAGCACTGGCAGGAAAATATTCTGCCGATTTTGCTGAAGCTGCTCGGGTCGGAGACGGCGTCTCGCTGGGCTTTCGCGCTCTCGCCCTGGGACGATGGCATGTCGGTGTCGGAGGGTTGGCTCTCGGTAAGCAGACGGGCGATCGAGAAAAAGTGGCGAATCAGGCACTCCAGCATCTTCAGGCAGCGATTGGGTATTTCAACAAACAAGGTATGGATCCATGGAGCTATTACGTGTTGCTGCAGGCTGCCAAAGCGCTCGCGGACCTGAATCGCTGGGACGAGGCGCAGGAGAGCGTTAACACAGTCAAGGAGGGCTTGAACCGCTTCCCCATCCTGGCGTCTCACCTCTACGAGACTGCGGGTCAACTGCAAGCCATGTTTAGAAATCCAGAAGCTGAGCAGAGTTTCCGCGACGCCATTCAATCCGCTCAGGAAAGCGGCTTGGGTGCTCGTGCAGAGACCCTCACAAAAAATCTGGAACATTATCTCCAGTCGCTATCGGCTGTACCGCAATCTTGATCGGCCGAACCGAGAACTACCGCTTGATTCTCAGCTCTACTCGCGTACCATCCGGCAGCGTGCCGTTGAGTAATTCCACTTTGCCGTTTCGCACGACACCTTCGAATTCTTGCTGATCGGACCTGCCCGCGGCCGAGGGCGCCCGCGCCACATTGGGCGTGCTGCGTCCCATGCCTTTGTCCATGGCTTGATTGGCTAAGCTGTCGGCTTCCTGATTTTGCTCGCGGAGGGCATGGCCGATCGAAAACCAGTTCATTTGCGCGATCAACTCTTTGGCACGCGCGTGCAGGTCTTGCAATACGGCGTTTTTCACTTTGTAGATGCCTTTGATCTGGCGCACCAGTAGTTCGGAGTCGCTGACGAGTTTGAGCGCCTTGCCGTGCTCGAGCGCGTATTCGAGGGCCGCGATGAGTCCCTGATATTCGGCGAAATTGTTGGTCTGGTGGCCGAGATATTCGCTGAGCGCGGCGACTTTGCGTCCGGTTTCGTCTTTGATGACGACGCCGTATCCGGCGGGGCCGGGATTGCCGCGCGCGCCGCCGTCACTGTGCGCGACGAGATAATGCTGCGGGGGAGTTTCGCGCTCGTTGAAGAGCGACGCCGGCCGCGAACCGTATGAGGGCATGAGTGAGTTTACAACGCCGAGCGATTTTGCCCACGGAGCATTGGCGCGGGAGATCCCTCCGCCCGCTAGAGAAAACGCGGGCGTTCGGGATGACGCTCTCCTGAAGGATTCAAGAAAACTAGGTGTGGCGTTTCCGATTACTGATCACCGACCACTGGCCACTGCCTCTAGTACTTTGGCACTTTTGGATCTACGCGGTCCGACCAGGCGGTGATGCCTCCGGCCAGATTCAGCACTTTCTTGAAACCAGCCTGCTGAAGGAACGCTACGGCCTTCGCGCTGCGGCCGCCCATTTTGCAGTGGACCACGATTTCTTTGCTGGAATCCAGTTCGTTGACGCGCTTAGGAAGATCGTTTAGCGGGATGAGATATCCGCCGAGATTGCAGATCTGGTATTCGTGCGGCTCGCGCACGTCGAGGACGAAAATTTCATCCCTCTTGTCGAGACGCCGCTTGAACTCTTCTACCTGAATCTCGGGAACGCCAGCGCCCACGGGCTTTTTCTCCTCTCCACGAATGCCGCAAAACTCGTTGTAGTCTATCAGCTTCGTCACCGTGCGGTGTCTGCCGCAGGCGGGGCAATCAGGATTCTTACGCAGCTTGAGCTCGCGGAACTTCATGCCGAGCGCATCGACGAGCAGCAGGCGCCCAATCAGCGGGTCGCCAATGCCTAGAACGAGCTTGATCACTTCCGTGGCCTGCATTACGCCCACGAGGCCGGGAAGAATTCCCAGCACGCCGCCTTCCGCGCAGGACGGAACCAGTCCAGGCGGTGGCGGTTCAGGATACAAGCAGCGATAGCATGGGCCGTCTTCGGTCGCAAACACGCTGGCCTGTCCTTCGAAGCGGAAGATCGATCCGTACACGTTGGGTTTGCCCGTAAGCACGCACGCATCGTTCACCAGATAGCGCGTGGGAAAGTTGTCGGTGCCGTCGGCGATGATGTCGAACTGACGGAACAGTTCGAGCGCGTTCGAGCTGTTGAGCATGGTGTCGAACGTGCGCAGGTTGATGTAGGGATTGATCGCCTTGAGCTTGTCAGCCGCCGAGTCGAGCTTCTTGCGGCCCACGTCGGCGGTCGAATGGATGATCTGGCGCTGCAGGTTGGTGTAGTCCACCACATCGAAATCGACGAGTCCCAGCGTGCCCACGCCTGCCGCTGCGAGATAGAGCGCCATCGGCGAACCTAGACCTCCCGTGCCAATGCACAGCACACGCGCGGCTTTCAGCTTCTGCTGACCCTCCATGCCCACCTCAGGCATGATCAGGTGGCGCGAATAGCGCAGGATTTCATCTTTATCGAGGGTTACCGGAATTTCTGTGGTGGTGGCCATAAATCCTTTTCGTTATGCAGGTGTGAACAAAATCGCGCGCTAGCGACAGGCAGGGCAACAGGGACAACAACAGCGCGTCTTTATCCGGGTCATTCTGGGGGTGGGCGACATGTTGAAAGCGGCGTTTGGCATGGTGAAAAGCCCTGTCAGATCGCGCCTCCGGCGATGGAAGGCACAATGGAAATGTTATCACCGTCGTTGAGCGCGGTGGCCTCTTTTTGCAGATAGCGGATGTCTTCGTCGTTGACGTAGAGGTTTACGAAGGCGCGCAGCTTGCCCTCGTCGGTGTAGAGATGCTTCTTCAGGTCGGGATGCTGGGCGACCAGGGCGTTCATGGCTTCGCCTACAGTCGCTCCCTTGACCTCGACCGAAGACTGCTTGCCCACGTACTGCCGAAGGGGCGTCGGGATATGGATTTTGCTCATAGCAATACTGTAAGAGATGCGGCGGGGTGCGGGCAAGATTCAGGGGGCAGTGGCCGGTGGTCGGTGACCAGTGGCCAGTTCGCCATTTAGCTTCTAGCGCCTGCGTTTTTGCCGCCGCAGGCAAGCAGCAGGTTCCTCGCGCCCGCCTTGCGGGCACTCGGAATGACAGATTTAATGAATAAGCGCAACTTTAATGAATAGGCACGACGCCCCCCAAGACCCACGACCCAAGCCCCAACACCTCGACCCCGACAAGTCACTTATCGCCTGCTCCTCACGCGCCTAGAATTTTTTCCAGGAGAATAATGCCATGACTATCTTTGATCCGGCGCGGGGGCGTGTGATTGATGGAGGCGGCCGCGGCGGCAATGTTTTGCGGCTGATCGGATTGGGAATTGCCGCGTTCCTGCTTGTCATTCTTATTTTCAGTTCGATCACGCGTGTTGGCACCGGCCATGTCGGCGTGCTCACGCTGTTTGGAAAAGTTACGGGCGAAACTCTGGGTGAGGGGATTCACCTCATCAATCCGCTGAAGACGAACAACGAGATGTCGATCCAGACGCAGACGATTAAGGAATCAGCCAGCGTGCCTTCGAGCGAAGGCCTGATGATGAGCCTGGATACGTCGCTTATCTATCACTTGAATCCTGATCGCGCTGCGGAGGTGTTTCAGCACATCGGCGCCGACTATGAGAATGTCGTGGTCGAGCCCACGCTACGCTCCGCGATCCGCGAATCAACCGCTTCGCACACGGCGAACGCGCTCTACACTGGCGAGCGGGAGATGGTGGGGAAGCAAATCTTCGAACAGGTAAACGAACAACTCACGAAGCGCGGGCTCACGGTGGAGAACGTTTTGCTCCGCGACATTCAATTGCCGGCGACGTTGAAAGCTTCGATTGAGGCGAAGCAGCAAGCCGAGCAGGAGGCGCTGGCCATGAATTTCCGCCTGCAGAAAGAAACGCAGGAGGCGCAGCGCAAGCGCATTGAAGCGGCCGGCGTGCGGGATTTCCAGCAGATTGTGGCGCAGGGCATCACGCCGTCATTGTTGGAGTGGAAGGGCATTGAGGCGACGGAAAATCTGGCGAAGAGTGCGAACTCGAAAGTGGTTGTGATTGGGAATAACAAGAATGGGCTGCCGCTGATTTTGGGGCAGTAGCGCGGTGCTGGAAGCGCCGATGCAGCTTTCTGCTGATTCGCGGATCAATTTATTTTCCGGAAAGTGATGCCGCGTGCCGGTTGTGAGAAAAGGGTCCATCCCGAGACCTGACGATTGGCGCCACTCTGGAATACGAATGTTCCAAGATCACCAGCCTGAAACTCATTTGGCGCGACTGGGCTTAGGTCCACTGGAGGCCGGTCGCTGGTTCTCAACTTCAGAGCTCCGTTCATGACAGACAGGCTGTAAGTCGCCTCCAGTTCATCGCTGCGGTAATCGCCCGCGAACCGCTTGAGATCAGCTTCGGCCAGATAAATCGCAGGCACCCTGGTGCCGGAAAAATATATTTCACCCTGCAGGGTGAGCGTGGCGGTCATGGCGCCGTCGACGGTCTGAAATACGATGGGATTTCCGACCAGGTCGGAAAACTTGTTCGCTCCTAAGCGCCGCAACGTGGCACCCCATGCCGTCAGGTTTCCGTTCACAGAGGTGAACGTGTAGATCATGTGCGTGCGGAGATCGAGATAAGCACCCGCGAAGGAAGCAGACTCGAGCAGGGTTCCGGACGGCAGAGTTTCGCTGGCTCCAGATTTCAGCTGCTCTTCGAGATAGAGATCCGATACTTTGCGGGCGAGGCCTTCGACATCGGCATTCTCGACATTGCAAAGCGTTATCACGCTGAATCGCTGCTCGGGAAAGCGCAAGAGCTCGGTACGATATCCGAACGTGCCACCGCTGTGTTCAACGGTCCTCAAGCCACGATACTCACCCAGCCACAGGCCAAGCCCATAGTTGATGCGGTGCCCGTTGTTCAACATGCCCGGAGTTTCGAGTTCCCTGACCAGCTTTCCCTTTCCGAGCTTGTTGGAGTAGAAGTTTCGATCCCAGAGAATGAGGTCGTTCACGCTGCTCATCAGCCCCCCGCCCCCAACGATGTCGTAAAGAGTGGACCAATCGACGAGGAACTGTCGTTCCTTTCCGGGGTCATCTTTTCCTGCATCGTAGGCTGCGGCCCGGTAGGGTATGACGGTGGTGTTGTCATCGTAGAAAAAAGTGTGCGCCATTCCCAGTGGCTCAAAGATGTTGGCGCGCGCGAATTCTGCGAGAGATTTTCCGGTTGCACGTTTGATTACGACGCCAAGCAGAAAATAATTTGAGTTGCTGTAGACGAACTCTTCTCCCGGCGGATTGTTCAGTCCCTTCTGGCGGGTAATCAGCTGAAGCACTGACTGGGCCGAAGAGAGCGCTGAAGTATCGCGGCCCGAAAGATAGGTCAGGGCCAGAAAATCGCGCAGGCCGCTGGTATGGTGCAGCATCTGCCTTAGCGTGATGGGGCGACTGTAATCAGGCAGTTCCGGAATGTACTTGCGAACGTTATCGTCCAGAGAAAGCGATCCCTGCTCGGCGGCCAGGACAATACTCGCGGCCGTGAATTGTTTCGAGACTGAAGCCATGTAGAAGATGGAGTCTGTGGTCAGAGGGACGCTGAGCTCCAGGCTCGCCTCGCCGTAAGACTTTCGAAAGATAAAGTTGCCATCGCGAATCACGCCGACCGAGCAGCCCGGCGTGTGCTGGCTATAAGCGGCGAATACTTCGTCGATTTTCTGTGGAGCTACATTAGTGGAGGAGGAAAGGCTCGGCGTGAGCAAAAGAATGATTATCGTCAAGGTCCGCATTGAGGAACTCGTGGCTGCGGTTGAGTATAAACGCCGAATCGCCGACGATCTCTGGCTGCTAGTATGAATCTGTGGCGCCGCTGCTCGACGTACGAAATCTGAATGTTGAATTTTCAGGGGCGGGGCGGACGAATGCGTCTGCCCCTCCATTGCTTGCTGCGCGGGATCTCAGTTTTTCTATTGCTCCTGGCGAAGTTCTCGGGTTGGTTGGCGAATCCGGCTCGGGGAAATCCATTACATCTTTGGCGATCATGCGCCTTCTGCCGCAGCAGGCGCGGGTCTCGGGGAAGATTGTCTTCTCCGAGCGCGAATCGAGCCGCGATCTGACCGCGCTTTCTGACGACGAAATGCGAGGCTTGCGTGGGTCTCGCGTCGCGATGATTTTTCAGGAGCCTATGACCGCGCTCAATCCGGTGATGCGAGTGGGCGAGCAGATTGCCGAGGCGGTGCTGGCGCATGGCGGCGCCTCGAAAGGCATGCCGAAGCGCCTTTCAAAAAAAGAGGCGTGGCAGCGGGCCGTCGAAGCCATGAACGATGTCGCGATCCCCGATGCGGCGCGGCGGGCGCGCGATTATCCGCACCAGCTTTCGGGCGGCATGCGGCAGCGAATCATGATTGCGATGGCGATCGTGAACCGTCCGCAACTGCTGATTGCCGACGAGCCGACTACTGCGCTCGATGTGACCATCCAGGCGCAGATACTTGATCTGCTTGGCGAACTGCGCGCGAAGTTTGGGCTGGCCATGCTTTTTATTTCGCACGATCTAGCCGTCGTATCGAAAGTTGCCGACCGCGTGGCGGTGATGTATGCGGGCAGCCTGATTGAGCTGGGCGCGAAGCGCGATATTTTTAATGCGGCGGCGCATCCGTATACGCGCGGATTGTTGCAAGCGGTGCCGGACTTAAAGACGGACCGCGGGCGGCCGTTGCAGACGATCGAGGGTACTGTGCCATCACTGCAGTCCATGCCGCCCGGGTGCGCATTTGAGCCGCGCTGCGGATTGCGCATTGCGGCGTGTGCCGAAGCGTTGCCGCCGCTGCTGGAAGTTTCGACGGGACATTGGGCGCGCTGCCCTGTGCTGAATGCGCCAGCGTAACTATTCATCCGCTTAGCGCTTCGACTCAGCCCGACTTTTCCAGTTGATCCCGATTCACGAACAGCAGGACTGCCAGGATCAGGATCAGCGCTATGCCGATCCAGCGTATGTCGAGATATGTGCCGAGCAACTGCGAAGTGAAGTAGATATTGCCGTCGCGGAAGGGCAGACGATAGGAGTGCGCGATGTCGGGCCGGGGCTGAGCCCAACTGGAAACCGTGGCGAGCAGCGCGACATGCACGGCTGAATCGACGAGGACAAGTCCCGCCGTGAGCATGAACCACCACGGAGTCTTGCCTTTGAAGTGCCATCCGCTGCGTTGGGGCGTCATACGTCTGGTCTCCTCTAAGGTACACGAACGATTCGCAAATATTCGAGTTACGCGCCCCCGCGGGATTATCCGGAACTCATCGCGGTTTCCGGCACGACCCAAGCCATGCTCTTCCCGCTACATAGCGGCGGCTTGGTCTATAATCGGCACTTTGTCCGGTGAACCGTGCGCATACTGCTGCTTAGCGACATCCATGCGAATTTAGAAGCGCTTGATGCGTGCATGGCCGCGGCCCCCGCCTTCGATGTGGTCGTAAACCTCGGAGACATAGTGGGTTACGGAGCCAGCCCGAATGAAGTGACGGAACGCTCGCGTGGTCTGGGCAAGGTGTTCGTGCGCGGCAATCACGACAAGGCCGCGACCGGGCTGATGGATCTGGACGATTTCAATCCAATGGCGGCGGCAGCCGCGATCTGGACGCGAAATGAGTTAACGCCGGATAACCTGCAGTGGCTGCGCGAACTGCCGCATGGCCCTATCGCGCTGCCGGACTTTCCGCAGGTGCAACTGGTTCACGGCTCACCCAATGACGAAGACGAGTATGTAGTTTCCTTGGGCGATGCGCTGGCGCCACTGATTACTCTCACTTCGCCGCTAACATTTTTTGGGCATACGCATCTGCAGGGTGGATTTTTCGCCAACGGCTCGGCGGCCGATGGATTCCGTCCGGAATATAAGACGGTGGGACAGCCGGAGTCGGCGGCGCTGCACTTGAAGCGAGATGCGCGGTATCTGATTAATCCGGGATCGGTGGGGCAGCCTCGCGACGGGGACTGGCGCGCCGCATTTGCGCTTTACGACACCGATGCGCAGATCGTGCACTTTCACCGCACGCCTTATAACTTGAAATCGGCGCAGGACCGGATCTTCGAGGCCAAGCTGCCTCCGAGGCTGGCGACGCGACTGGCTGCGGGACGGTAGTGACGGCGTGATTGTGATCACAGCTGCACCTTTTACAATTTCTTACTGTGGAGCGGACTGTACAAGAGGATAATGCAGAGTTATCTGGCCTCGCCCCCACGAGAGTATGTATTCGACTGGAGGGTCGAATGAAAAAGCGCTTCGTCTTGTTGTTTTTGTCTTTCTTTGCCTATTTGGTTCTGGCCGGTTTTTGCTTTGCACAGAATGAGCCTGCTCAGAATTCTCCAGCGCCGCAGCAAGGCGCACAAACTCCGGCGAATCCGGCACCGGCCAACGCGGCGCCTTCCGCATCACAGGCGCCCGCTCCCGCGAGCACTCCAACCAGCGCACCCAAGCCGGATGAATCTTCGGGCTCGGCGAACTACACGTCGGCGAAAGGATTCGTGCTGGAGGACGGAACGCCAGTGAAGATGCGCATCAACCGCACGGTTTCGTCTGCCGACGCGCATGTCGGCGACACGATCGATTTTGAGGTACTGCAGGACATCAGCGTGAACGGGACGCTGGTGATTCCGAAGGGCGGACTGGCGTTCGCCACAGTAACCGAGGCGCAGGCGAAGAGAAGGATGGCACGCGGCGGCAAGCTCGATATCAATATCGACTACGTGAAGCTGATCAGCAGCGAGAAGGCGGCATTGCGGGCCGTGAAAGATATGAAAGGCGGCGGACACACCGGCGCGATGGTCGGCGGAATGGTCGCAACGAGCCTGGTGTTCTTTCCTGCGGCTCCATTTTTCTTGTTCATGCACGGTAAAGACATCAGCATTCCGAAGGGCACTGAGGTTACAGCGTATATCAATGGCGACATGAAGCTGGACATCGCGAAGTTCCAGCCGGCTGCTCCGACGCAGACTGTGGCCGCCGCCGCGAGCGCGACAAATTCCACGTCGGCGAAACTGCAGCTCGAGTCGAATCCCGCAGGCGCTGACATCGAGGTGGATGGCAGTTTTGTAGGTAACACGCCTTCCGATGTGCTAGTGGAAGAAGGCGACCACACCATCACGGTGAAGAAGTCGGGCTTCAAGGATTGGGAACGGAAGATGAAGGTGAGCGCCGGAAGCAGTGTTCATTTGAGTGCGGAACTGGAAAAGGTAGAGGCGCCGACGCAGTAGGCTCTAAGATACGTTGAAGCCGAAGAGGCAATTCCGCGAAGGCATGTCGAGGCAGTTATCGCAGGCTGTCTCCAGATGATTAACTTGCGTTCTTGCCCAAAGTTCGGATAATAGCGATTCCTTCCCCCCGGAGGATCCTATGCCATTGTTCGTCTACCCCCTACGGTCGCGGGCGCTCGTCTGCCTGAATCGCGTTCCTTCACTTCTTGTAATACTCATCATCACCGGGGCGCTTTTCGAGGCGTCCGCGTTCGCGCAAGCTGCGCCTGCAGCCGGCTCCGATCCGACCTACCAAGCGCTGCGCATCCTTGCGCTGGGCAGCGAGTCGGTCAGCGTGAACAATTTTGAATTGAAGCGCGACGCCGGCACGTTTCATCTGCGCTTGGGGAATGTGTGTTTTGTCGCGCCGGTAAACGGAAAGGTGACGGAGGCAGTTTTTTCGGGAGACGGAAATTTCATTCTCGATCCGCCGAGCGCGAGCGAGAAAAAGTCACTCAAGCTGCTCACCAAAGAAGACGAGTTCAGCGAGAACTTTAGCCAGATGGTGATGTTGTTCACGGACTCAACTTATGACGAAATCAAGAAGGCGGGTAGCGCAGCTTCGGGCGGATGCGATGGCGGCGCGCTGAAAGATATTCAGCACACCACGCGGCACAAAATAAAGACCAACATCGAGGCGCGCCTGCTGCAGGATGTGCTGAGCACGGAGCAGGGCGGATACTTCGCGGCTTTCATTCACGGAAAAAAATACAACGGGCAGGAACTCTACGAGATCGATCCTCATGACAGCCACGATCAGGTGATCTTCACGACGTACGACGAGAACAAATTCGGCCAGTGGGCGTCGTTCCCCATGGGGGGCGAGCACAAGAAGGGCGTTGTTGGGCAGTCGATCCAGATTGTTCACCAGCAACTGGATACGACGTTTGAGAAGAATGCGAACCTGATTGGAAAGGCGAAGACGGAATTTATTGCTGAACTGAATGGTTTGCGCGTCGTACCGCTGGACCTGTTTCCGTCACTGCGAGTGCGAAGCGTCAAGGCAGACGATGGGCAATTTCTGCCATTCATCCAGGAAGACAAAAACGCCGACGCCGACTTCGCCGTGATTCTGCCCAAGGCGCTGGCAGTTGGGGACCACTACACGATCACGACGGAATACGAAGGGAAAGAGGCAGTCAGGAATGAGGGCGGCGGAAACTATTATCCAATTGCTCGCAACGATTGGTATCCCAGCGGCGTAGGAATCAGCGAATACGTTAACTACGACATGACATTTCACATTCCGAAGGGAATGCAGTTGGCGGCGACTGGCGCGCGTGTGAGCGAGAGCAACGAAGGCGGACAGAACGTTACAGTATGGAAAAGCGAGTCTCCGCAAAACATGGCGGCATTCAGCTTCGGGCGTTTCAAGATGGAGGAGGCCAAGCTCGACAAGCCAGAGTACGTGCTGCAGTCTTACGCGAATCAGGACCCTCCGGACTGGGTGAATGCGCTCAAGCACGAGGCGAGTGGGGACGACTTGCCGACGATGGGTTCGCACGGATCAGATGTGGCATTAGGCAGCATGAATACGACCGGGCTTAACAAGAAGTCTCTCGCTGAAGCTGAGATGGCGGTGCAACTCTACACCAACTACTTTGGACCATCATTGTTCAAACATTTGAATGTAACCCAACAAACTGCGTGCGACTATGGGGAAGCAGCGCCGGGACTGGTATGGATTCCGATCTGCTACTACTTCGACACTACAGTTCGGCATCAGCTCGGGCTTGATCTGGCAGACAGCGCGTATTGGAAAGTTGTGACTCCGCACGAGGTCGCGCATCAATGGTGGGCAGAGACCGTGGGCTACAGCTCCGGCCGCGACCAATGGATGAGCGAGGGGTTTGCCGATATGTCAGCCTCGCTGTATTTGACGCTCGTCGAGAAAAACCCCAAAAAGTTCATAGCATTCTGGAACGACGAGAGAGAGCTGCTCTTGCAGCGCAATGCCGAAGGCTTTCGCGCGATCGACGCCGGGCCGCTAACCATGGGATATCGCGCCAGTAATTCGCGCACGGGATTCGATATCACGCGCAGACTGATTTATCCCAAGGGCGCTTACGTTCTGCACATGGTTCGCATGATGATGCACGACAATCAGGCTGGGGACGCGCTCTTTAAAGAGACGATGCAGGATTTCGTTAAAACATACTCCGGGAAGGCGGCCACCACCGAAGATTTCAAGGCCATGCTGGAAAAGCACATGACGAAAGACATGGACATGGAGGGCAACCACAAGATGGATTGGTTCTTCAATGAATATGTGTATGGAACGCAACTACCTGCTTACAAGCTGGATTCGACCTTCGACGTTGGCGCCGACGGAGACGTGGTTCTGAACCTGAAACTGGCGCAGTCCGGCGTGGACGAACACTTCCGCATGCTGGTGCCGCTGTACCTGGAACTGGCGGACGGCAACGTGGCGTTTTTGGGGCGGGCGCGTTTGAACGGCAATTCGTCATTCGAGCAAAAGATTCCGCTGAAAGGATTGAAGACAAGACCACGGCGCGCGATGGTGAACTACTACGACGACGTGCTGGCGTCACCGAACTAAAGAAGCTGTCATCTCTCAGCCGTCAGCTTTCAGCCCAAGGCAATCCGTGAAAAAAGGGGAGCACTTGCGTGCTCCCCTTTTGGCTAGATTGAAATGTTACCAGTTACTTGCTCGATCCGGCCTGGATGCCGTCACTGGACTCGCCGAGTTCAATGGCAAACTTCTTGCCTTCGAAGCGTGCGCCTGCGAGAGACTTCGTTCCGTCGTTGTTTTTGGTCACGACTGCGGCGGAGTTGGCCGCGGGAGAGCTGAGATCGACTACCTTCGCCGGAACCTTGGCGACGACATTCTTTCCCTGCATGATATTGAGGTCAACGTTCGGGCCGGATCCATCCCACTCGAGCTTGTAATCACCGGCCTTCAACGTGGTTCCGTTCACATTGGTGGCATCGTTCAAATGGAGGCTGGCTTTATTGCCGGCGGCGAAGGCGCTGGAAGCCAGTACCAGGGACAAACCAAGAATAGCGCTTTTCGTAACTGTCGCGAACTTCATAGCTGCTCCTTTTTCTCTCCCGAAAAATCGTCGGGAAACGGTTAGGGCGGCCCCGCTCGCGACCAGCGCGAGAAAACACTTGTGTTTCCTCACGAATCGCCTAAAATGCTGGCGCCGGGGTTGTGCAGCACGGGCTCAAAGGCTCGAGCTGCCACGATTGGGGGTTTTCTCATCTGGGCCGCCAAACCGAGTTTGAGAGAATCCCCAGGCCCCGCAATAAATTTCGATAATCCGTCCGCCAAAGTCACCTCTGCTTTGGCGAACCCACTTCACAGGCTACGTAACTGCCGCACTCAAAGTTCCCTTATCGGAGTACGTTCGCCTTCACGTTGCATTGGACGATCAGATAGCGCGCGCGATAGCAAGAAATTCCGCGCAACGCGTTCCCATGCAAAGGACATGCAGCGTATGTTTTGTGCTGGATCTTTCAGACAGAACAGCGAGTGTTTCTTCAGTAACTTCTTATCATTTGTTGTGGGAACCCAACGGCACTGTGCACCGCGAACAGGAGGGCGGATCTGAGATGGCTGCGCTGGCCCAGGATCTTCGTTATGCGTTGCGGCAGCTGCGCAAAAATCCGGGATTCGCGGCAGTCGCGGTGCTTACCCTCGCGCTGGGAATCGGGTGCGCCTTGACGATGTTCAGCACGTACGAAGGCGCGATCCTGAATCATCCTCCGGTGCGGGACTTGCATCGGCTCGCGAACGTGTGGGGTGTCAACTATCAGACTGGGGCTGACCGCGTCTATCTCACGGTACCTGATTTCCTCAAACTCAGAAGCAACATGACGGCTTTTGAGGAACTTGCTGCGTTTGCCCGTACGGACCATGTTCTCTCTGGCGTTGGCGAGCCGCGGCGAGTAGAGACGATGACCGTGTCCACAAATTTCTTTCACTTGCTGGGCGCACACCCCAAGTTTGGACGCGTATTCACTGAGAACGACACTCAGTCAGGGACGTCTACTGTCGCTGTCGTCAGCGAGGGATTGTGGCGCAGAGATTTTGCGGAGAAGGTGGACATTCTCGGACGGATCGTGCGTTTCGACGGCACGCCATACACAATCATTGGCGTGATGCCGGACAGTTTCTGGTATCCGACGCAGGGCACGGAAGTATGGATGCCGCTGGCGGTTGATCCCACAACGAATTACGCAGCGGACGCGGTCATGGTCTTTGGCCGCCTGCGCAAGGAAGGCACTGTCGAGCAAGCCAACGCGGAAGCCGCAGTTCTTGCCCGAACCCTGACTGCTCAAACTTCTGCAACCGGTTCCTTGGGAATGCGCGTGGTCAGCTACGACAGTGAGCAGAACAAGAGGATCGGTTTGGTTCTGGCATTCGGGATTGGTCCACCCATACTTGTCCTCTTGATCGGATGTTCGAACATCACGAACCTTCTCCTGTCGCGTGGACTCAGCCGCCGCATGGAATTTGCCACGCGCGCAGCATTGGGCGCGGGGCGGCGCAGAATTGTTCGGCAATTGCTGACAGAGTACATGGTGCTCGCATTCGCGGGCGCATCCGGCGGAATGCTGGTTGCGTACGTGGGGGTCAAGGCTTTGCGGCGCGTGTTCGAATCTCGGGTTCCTACCGCCGATGCCATTCACTTGAACTGGCATACTCTCGTGTTAGCGACCGCCAGCGCATTGCTCATCCCGGTACTTTTTGGATTGAGCCCGGCGCTGCGGGCCTCAAAAGCGAATCTGAATGAGGCTCTTCGGCAGGGTGGGGCAGCCTCGGGCGCGCGCATCACTCTGAAGCGGTTGCCGCTCGTCGTATTTGAGATCGCAATGGCCATGCTCCTGCTGGTGGTTTGCGGTCTCTTCATACGGACACTGTTAGGTATCGAGCGCAATGCGCCTCCGAAGATCGATGCGACTAACTTGGTGACCTTCAACGTTTCGGTACAGAACGGGCAGGATCGGAATCGGTTGTTGACCGAACTAGCCGCTCTGCCTGGCATTACGGCTGTGGGAGCAACGTCGGATTTGCCGCTGATCGTAGCCGGCAGAAGCGAACGTCCTCTCGAATTGGACGATAATGCGACACACAAGCAGGTATCAGCGATCCAAATGGACGTGAACGCCGGGTTCTTCGGTGTGTTGCAACTTCCCGCGCTGCAAGGACGCCTGCCGCTTCAAGACGAGTCATCGTTTGCAGTCGTGTCCGAAACATTTGCAGGGCAATATGGCCGCAACGTGGTTGGGATGAGAGTCCGCCAAGGGGAGAACTCTTTATTTCAGATTGTGGGCGTTGTGCGGGATTGGCTGGTTGACGCAAAGAATGGCCAGTCACTGCCCACCGTTTACTTTCCGCTCTCGACGAGCGCAAAGACGTTAGACATTGTGACGTGGGCCCAAAGTGGCGCATCTGTGATCCCTTCGTTAAAGCACGCCGTTCACGCTTGGAATCCTGAAGAGCCCGTGGCGAATTACAAAACTATTGCTCAGGCGTTAGACGACGAATTCGCAGAGCCTAGGCTCGTTATGTACGTGTTCGAAGTGTTTGCGCTCATCGCTCTTGTTCTGGCTTTGATCGGGCAGTACGGCGTTATGCACCATTCCACGGCGCGACGGATTCACGAAATGGGTGTCCGCATTGCGGTCGGCGCGACCCGGCGCGACATTTTCGCGTTAGTTTTGGGAGAGGCGGCGATCGTTATGGTTGTGGGGATCGCACTGGGCTGGCTTGTGGGGATTGGTGCTGGAAGGATTGTCAGTCACGAGCTGGTCGTAACGCCGGCTGATCCTCTGACTGCGATCGTTTGCGCTTCCGTCATGCTCCTGACCGGCTTTGCGGCAACTTATTTCCCCGCACGCCGCGCGGCTAAGGTTGATCCTATGGTTGCGTTGCGCTACGAGTAGCTGGTCGCAAAACACGCCAGGAACGCGACGTTAGGATGGGCGACTGCTTCGAGTTTGACTCCGAGTTTCGCGGGCGGGGGCGCCCGCGCCACATTCGTTCGTCCCGATCAGTCGGCGTCGCCGTGCTGGCGCTCTGCTGACCACACGCTCGCTTGATCTTTTTCGAACGGGTAGACGTGGACCATCCAGTTGAAGATGATGGGGAGGAAACGCCCGCCCGCCACGTCGCATGCGGCCTGGTTATCGATCGATCCGCGCAGGCCGAATTTCGCGTTCTTCCCTAGATAGGCTTCTTTCTTTTCCGCGGGCGTCATGCTTGATGGAGCCACGCAGAAATTCACGTGCTCATGCCACTGCGCCACGCTGAGCGGAATGCGCTCGTCGAGTTGATCTTCGGTCAGGCGCTTGGGTGCGGTGTACATCACGCCGATCAGCTTGTAGTCGTCACCGTGCTTTTCATAGAGCAGCGAGGTCGGATGCTCGGGATTGAAACGGAACGCGGCTTCCATGGCGTAGCCGTAGTTGGTGAAGTGGTACATCTTCTGCGGAATTTCCGGATGAAAAATTTTGAAGCCGTCGTTGAGCGCGACGTGATAGTCGAGATATTTTTCCGACGCCTTGCGGGCCGCATCGGCGACTTGCTTCGCTCGTTCGGCGTCGCCAGGTCTCGCCGGCCGCAGCGCCGTCATTTTCATGTGCGGGCCCATGTCCATGTGGCCTTCCATGGAGTGCATGACGTGCTCGCCTGCTTCGCCTTCGTCTTTGTCGGCAGGGGCGTCTTTCATGCCGGCCATATCGTGATGCATGCCGGACATGTCCATACCCGGCATGGAGGGTTGGCTGTTCGACGGGCTCCCGCTTGAGGGCGGAGTCGACGACTGTCCCCAGGCGATGCTGCAGAGAAGTATTGCCACGACAAGAAAAATTCGATAACGCATGAGTGATCCCCCAAAGGCTCTTAGAAAATATTAACCCCTCGCCGTGGGAGATGTTTCTGCGCGACGCTTCTTTACCTGTGGTTACAGAGGTAATACAAAGGGCGCGAATTCAGGTGCGCCGCTTATAGTGGATCGGCCACCGCACTTGCCAAGTCTTTCCACCATCGGTGGAAGCCTCCCAACTCCAATCGAATTCAGTGGGCGTGATGTTTTTCCAGACCATGCGCTGCAGGGTCTTCGCGCCGTTGATGACGGTCTCACGCTCGAGAATCATCTGGCCATTTTTGAATTCGCCGACAAAATCAAGATAGCCACCTTCGTTGTCGACCCAGGTCTGCTTCCATTTTCCGGACTTACCTTCGAAGGTCGAGACACTTGTGCCGCGCAGGTGAGCGGAGTCGCCCCCGGAGAAATTCTCCTGCACCACGCAGCCGTCGAGAATGCGGCGAATGCTGTTGGTGCCGTGGGCAGTCTCTCCGGCTTTGGCGCCTGGCCAGGTCGCGTCCCATTCGCCGACCCAGAACTCGAGTTGCTTCTGCTCGGCGGCAGCGCAGGCACCGGTCGGCGCGGATTGTTGCGCGAACAGCGGCAAAGCAGAGAGAGACAGCGACAGTAACAATAACGACGAAAGCACCGCACCCCAAGGCTTCCGCATGATTCGTAATTCCTCCTGCGTATCCGACGCGAAGCCAATGAAAAGGTTGGCGAATTTGGCTGCTCTCGGCGATTTCTGTTACACCTAACAGCTTGACTCCGGAAAACATCGTGTTTCTTTTTGTGGCGGGCGCGCTGGGCGGAGCGCTGAACTCTGTGGCCGGAGGCGGCAGCTTCATTGCCTTTCCCGCGCTGCTGTTCACCGGCGTACCCCCGATTCCCGCGAATGCCACCAACACGATCGCGCTCTGGACCGGTGCGGCAGCGAGCGGCGGAGCATATCGCAAGCAACTGGATGTTCCGCGGCGGGTGTTTGTGCCGTTGCTGGTGGCCAGCCTGGTAGGCGGATTGATTGGCGCCTTTCTGTTGCTCAAAACTCCGGCGCATACTTTCATGCGTGTTCTGCCCTGGCTGACTCTCGGAGCCACGCTGCTGTTTGCCTTCGGAAAAAAGCTCGCGCGCGGCCGCAAATCAGTCGTGGGGCATGAAACGACCGGCTCGGCTCTGGCCGCGGCGACGTTCTTTCAGTTAGCGGTGGCCGTCTATGGAGGCTACTTCGGCGGCGGTATGGGAATCGTGATGCTGGCCATGCTGGCAGCGCTCGGCATGAGCGATATCCACGCCATGAACGCGCTGAAGAGCGTGATGGGATTTGTGATCAACGGGATTGCCGTGGTTACGTTTGTCGTGGCCGGGGCGGTGTACTGGAAGCATGGCGCGGCGATGATTGCGGGCGGAATCCTGGGCGGATACCTTGGAGCGCACTACGCACTCAAGGTGCCGCAGGCGTGGATCCGGACTTTTGTTGTTTTGACCGGCGCGGGGATGACGGTCTATTTCTTCTGGAAGTCGTACTAGGTGCACACTCCTAACGGCGGAAGTTGTCGAAGAATCTAGAGTTTGCGCGCGGGATAATTCGCCGTATTTTCGTGACGAAATGAGGACAGCGACTGCCGCGGATGTGGGGCATTTTCGCTGCCAAAGCGGAAGAACGATACACTCCCAAGAGTGTTCTGTTTCCCCTAAATCTTTGCTTCTGAAGCACCTAGACGACACAAAATATCCCTGTACAGCCTATAATTTCTGCTCACGGTTCCCCTGATTCTTCGTCTATCCCTGTGCAAGCCCGAAGACGGCAAAAGCCGGGCAAGTAGAGGACACGACGACACATGCCGGCCGGTGTATGGGTAACACCCTTTGCGGTTGGCGCGCGGCCCCGCTCGATGGAGAAGAGCCAGCGAGTGGAGAGAGTCAGCGGTAGTCAGAACCCGCAAGACCGCATGGCCGGGCTCGAACGCCACCAAGATCGTCGCATTGACGACACGATGTTGATTCGCGAGGCGCAGCAGGGAAACCGCGCCGCCTTCGAGGAACTCGTACGCCACTACGACCAGGCGGTGCTGCGATTGGCGCTGCATCTCACCGGCACGGAGCAGGACGCGCAGGATGTTTACCAGGACGCGTTCCTGAAGGCGTACAAGAACATCGGAAATTTTCGCTTCGAGTGTTCCTTCTACACGTGGATTTACCGGATCGTGACGAATTTGTGTCTCGATCACCTGCGCAAGAAAAATGTGCGCAAGGAAGATGCTCCGGTCGCCAAAGACGCCGATGGTGGCGAGTACGATCTGCTCGATCAGGTGGCCGACGGGCGGGCGGGCGCGAATCCGGAACGTGATCTGATGCGGCGGCAGCTGGGAGCGAGAATTTCCGGCGCGCTGGAAAAATTAACGCCGCGTGAACGCATGGTTTTCGAGTTAAAGCACTATCACGGATTGAAATTGCGGACCGTGGGCGAGATTTTGCATACGACGGAAGAGACCGCCAAGAATACGCTGTTTCGCGCTACGCAGAAGCTGCGCGGGGCATTGGCGGACATGAGATGAGGTTCTGGGGGATGGGTGTCAGGTCTTGGGCTTTCGGTTTTCCTAAGACCCACGACCTGACACCCAAGACCCGAAGGTAACGCTTATGAAATGTGAATGGGTACGAGAAAATATCGTGCTTCAGGTTTATGGCGAACTGGCCGACGATGCCCGCTACGAACTGGAGCAGCATGTGGCGCGCTGCGCCGACTGCGCCGCCGAATTGAAGGCCGAGCAGGAGTTTCATGCGCTGCTCTTGCAGGATCGCGCCGCCGAGCCCACGCCCAATTTGCTGGCCGCTTCGCGCATGCGCTTGCAGGAAGCGCTCGAGACCACGCAACAGGGCAGCTTCTGGAGCCGCCTGGCTTTCGATCCCGCGAACTGGCTGCGGCAGATTCGCTTCTCGCCCGCGCTGGCTTCGGTAATTCTGATTCTTGGCTTCGCTGGCGGCGTGGGAACCACGTACAAGATTTACGCCTCTCACCCCGGACAACCTGGAGTTGCAAATACGGCAAGCAACACGTCTGGCGTGCCATCCAATGACGCCGCCATCGCAGGCATCAATTCCATCGTTCAGGATCCCAGCACAAATCAAGTCAGCATCAAGTACAACACGGTTTCTTCCGCGGAGTATTCCGGCGCGCTGAACGATCAGAAGGTGCAAGAACTGCTGCTCTACGCCGCGCGCAATAACTACAACTCGGGCGTGCGCGTGGACTCGGTCGGATTGCTGGCGCAGCGCAGCAACGACCAGCAAGTGCGTGAAGCTTTGATGTATGCGTTGCAGAACGATACCAATCCCGGCGTGCGGCTGAAGTCGCTGGGCGCGCTGGGCAATTACGTCAAAGAAGACACCAATGTTCGCGACGCTGTTTTGCGTGCGCTGGTGAATGACGACAATTCGGGCGTCCGCATTGAGGCGCTCCGCTTGATCGAGCCGGTAAAGGCCGATGGCAGCGTGCGCGGTGTGCTCATGGCGCTGGCCGCGAAAGATTCCAGTCAGTACATCAAGTCGCAGGCGCGGACCATGCTGGCACAGTTGCCGGAAATTGACTAAGAGGCGGTCTTAGGTCGCAGGTCTTGGGTCTTAGGCGCGAACGATAAGCCAAACTCCCAACACCTAAGACCCAACGCCCAAGACCCCAAGAAACGAGGTGAGTTGAATTGAAACGTGCGCTACAAATCGTCGGGTTGGCCAATGTGCTAGCACTGCTTGCGCCACTTGGCTTTCTTGCACAAGCCCTGTCGCAGGACACAAAGGTAGTCCGCGAGGGCGGAGCCTGGGGGCAGGAGATTACAGGTTCACTCTCAGCCGTCAAGAATCTGCGAGTGAAAGTTGACATGGGATCGGTGGTGGTTCACGGCGGGCAACAGCAAGGCATCAATTACGTCATTCATACTCGCTTTGGCAATACTTCAGAGCAGGATGCCCGCCGGCAGTTCGAGCAATACAAGATTACTGCTTACGTGAAAGGCGACACCGCGTGGATCGTGGGAGACTGGCAGGGCGGGCGACAGCCACGCCATTGCTCGTCAGAGTTTTCTGTCATGGTTCCACGCGAGATGGCACTGCTGAAACTTGAAACCGACGGCGGCAATGTGGATGCAACCGGCGTCAGCGGCCGTGTGGAAGCGCAGAGCGGTGGCGGCACGCTGCATCTCGACGACATCGGCGGCGGGGTCTACGCCGAAACCGGCGGTGGAACGATTGACGTCGGCACGGCTGGCGGCGAACTGGGCCTGCACACTGGTGGCGGTGGTATCCACGTAATGCACGCCAACGGCAAGGTTATCGCGGAAACCGGCGGCGGTTCGGTTGAGATCGGATCGGGCGCACAGGGTGCTGTTATCGAAACTGGTGGCGGCGGTGTCGAGGTTCGCCAATGCAATGGCAAGGTGAAGGTTTCTACGGGCGGCGGCAGCGTGGACTTGAGCGATATCGGTGGCGGCGCTGAGATCGAAACCGGCGGCGGCAGCATTCGTCTGGCTTCGGCCAAGGGCCACGTGCACGCCGAAACCGGCGGCGGCGGCATCGAGCTTTTGGGTGTGCCTTCGGCGCAGGCGGAAACCAGCGCGGGCGGAATCACTGTTAAGTTGGTGAACAACGGCGGAGACCGGCGCGACTCTGATCTGGAAACGAGCGCGGGAGACATCACGGTCTACATCGCTTCCGACGTGGCGATCAATGTTCGTGCCAGCGTCGATCTCGCGAATGGACACAAAATCTACTCAGACTTCCCAGATATTCACGTTAACAGCGAAGGCGGCCAATATGGCCCCAAGACATACACCGCCGAGGGAAAGCTGAACGGTGGCGGGCCTTGGCTGAAGGTGCACACTTCGACCGGCGACATTACCTTCAAGCGCGCCGGACACTGACGAAGACTTAAACAGGGCCTGCCCAGCAGGCCCTGAGTTCTTTAGCGGATTACTCCGCAGTTCATTGGGGGTATAGCCATGCGCAACTACGTTCTGGCAGGCATTGCGGTCATGCCGCTGCTACTGGGTTTCTCGCAGGCAGCGCAAAATTGGTCGGTCGATCCGCCGACGCAGCCGTGGGTGTTTTCGAGCGACGAAGGCGGAACCAGCTCCTACCTCGGTGTCGACATTGCCGACATTAGCGCTGAGCGACTCAGCGCGCTGAAGCTGAAGGAAGAAAAAGGCGTCGAGGTCACCATGGTCGACCAGGATGCCCCCGCGGGCAAGGCTGGAATCAAAGAGCACGACGTTATCTTGACCATGAACGGCACGGCGATCGAGAGCGGTGCGCAGTTGCGGCGCATGATCCACGAAACGCCCTCGGGCCGCGTCATCACTCTCGGATTGAGCCGCGATGGCCAACCCATGTCGATCAAAGTTCAACTGGGCGACAAGAAGCAAATGTATTCGTTTGCCAGTCCCAAGCCGGATTTTCACGTGCAAATTCCCGAGATTCACGTCATGCCGGATATCGACATTCCGGCGATGAACATGGTTGTGGTCACTTCCTCCGCACGGAGTGGACTGATGGTCGAAAACATTACTCCGCAGTTGGGAGAGTTTTTTGGCGTGAAAAACGGCGACGGAGTTCTGGTGCGCTCCGTCGAAAAAGGCAGCCGGGCGGAGAAAGCCGGCTTCCGCGCCGGTGATGTGATCGTTAAGATCAACGAGCAGCCCGTACACGATACCAGCGACTTCTCGCATGCCGTCAAATCGCGCTCGGAGAATACCGTAAAAGTCGGTGTGATCCGCGACAAGAAGGAACAGTACCTGAACCTTGCGCTGCCGGAACGTAAGGAGTCGGGCTGGTTGGAAGAAGACAGCCTGGAAGAGCCCACGGTGAATGCGGAATCGCTGCTCGAATACAGCCGCTTGCAGGACGAGGTAGCGAAACTGCGGCCGCAGATGGAACTCGCCATGCAAGACGCGCGCAAGGCCGCTGCGGAAGCGCAGAAGACCTACTGCCGCGAGCAAAAGAGGTATGAAGAGAGGGCAAAGGAACAGGCCGAGAGAGCGCAACGCGAATTCCGCCGCGGGCAGGAAAAAATGAAGAGGCAGATGGAGCGCATGCGCCAGGAACTGAGTGGCGTCTGGACGGAGATCTGATTCCTGCGGCCCCGACTAGCGTCCGTTCGAGGTCTTTCGGCTCAGAGTAGCCAGGCAGACGCGATTCCGGCCGTTCTGTTTTGCGGCGTACAGGCCGTTGTCGGCGGCACGGATCAATTCGTCGCGCGCCGTGCCATGTTCGGGAAAAGCGGCGACTCCAGCGCTCAGCGTGACGGTTCGCGGCACTCCGGGAAATTGAAATCCTTCCACCAGCTTCCTGAGTTTCTCGGCAACTCCCAATGCATGCTGAGCGTTGGTCTGCGTCAGCAAAATGGCGAATTCTTCGCCGCCATAGCGGCAGACGACATCGATCTTTCTTAGCTGCTGGTGAAACAGTGAGGACACCTGGCGCAGCACCTCATCGCCGAGCAAGTGGCCGAATTCGTCATTCAGCCGCTTGAACTGGTCGATGTCGGCCATGAGGACTGCCATTCCAGCCCCGCTGCGGCGCGCCCGTTCGATCTCCTCCATGATACGCAGCTCGAAGAAACGCCGGTTGAAGATGCCGGTGAGCCCATCGAGGTAAGAAAGCTGGCGGATGCGCTCGACGTAATGTGCATTCTGAATGGAACTGGCGCAGATGTCGGCGACTGATTCGAGCGTTTGCAGTTCGCAGGCGTGAAAGGCGTTGATCTTGTCGCTGTAGAGCGTGAGCACGCCCAGCGTCTGTCCAAAAGAAATCAGGGGGATGCTCAGGCGCGAAGCACAGTCGCTGAAGAGGCGAACCAAGTCCGGCAGCCCCGTCACATCCTTCTCGATAATTGTCCCGCTGGTCGCCAGAAGGCTCGCCCAGGGCTCGTTTCCAATCGGAAGACGCCCCGTCACCTTGACGCAAGGCGTGAGAGTGCCTTGATGCGCGCGCAGCACGAGATCGCCTTCATCGCGCAGGCATAGCGAGACGTGCGGCACCTGGAAGGCATGCTGAATCACGGAGCAGACACGGGCCAGCAGATCTTCGATGTCCATCACCGCCGTGCTTTGCTGCGCGATCGCGTTGATAGCCTCAAGTTGCCGCGCCCGGGCGCGTTCCAACTGGTAGAGCCGGGCGTTCTCTAAGGCGATGGAAGCCTGAGTGGAGAACAGAGTCAGCAGATTGATGGTTTCTTTATCGAAGTGGTCGAGTTCGCGGCTCTGGCAGTCGAGAACGCCCACAACTTCCTCCCGCACCATCAGCGGAATTGCGAGTTCGGAACGGGTGGACTTGGCAGCGCAGACGTACCGCGGATCTTCAGAGACGTCGGCTGCATAGACCGGCTGCTTCTTGAGAACCGATGCGCCGGTCAGGCCTTCCTCGTAGCTCAGCCGGATCATGTCTTGCCCTGCATCCCAGCCGACCTGCGAGCGGACGTACAAGTGCTTCGCCTCCTGGTCGAGCAAGAGGATGGCTACATTCTCCAGATGAAAATAGTCGCGCGCGATGCCCAGGATGCGCTGCAGCACTTCGTCAAGATCGAAGGTCGACAGCACGGCCTGTCCCGCATCGTACAGGACGGCGATTTTCTGCATTTGGAATGGATTCTATCGTTGGTGGTAAGAATGACCGAGGTGCCGAAAGTAACGGATTTCTCGGCCACCCGTTGCGAAATTCAACGCCATCTCCGGACCGTGCGGATAATGCCGTAGGCGACCAGGCAGAACCAGAAGTCAACCACGGTGCCCAGATCGACGTGAAAGCGGTGATGCCTGGCGGCAAGGGGAAGTGACGGCTCGATCAGGAAGTAGACGAGATTTCCCGCCACAATGGCGGCCAGAGCCTGGAGAAAGTTGACGACCACGCTTGGTTTAGACACCGTATTACCCCGGATAAGATGCCGCCACAGGACCGGAGGTCATTGCCTCCTGCTAACATTCCTGCTTCTCGTTCATTACGGATAGGCAGAAAGAAAAAGAAAAGAGAAAGACAGGATGCCCCACCTTTCGCGTTCTTTGGGTGGGAATCCGTGCAGCGGGAAGTATATCTTTCCTTGTATCTGTAAACTTCAGCCGCATGCTCGAACTTTCCACTCCCGTGCAGTACGTGAAAGGCGTGGGCCCGCGCATCGCGGAAATTCTTGCCGGCAAAGGTATCCACACCGTCGGCGACCTGCTCCATTATCTGCCCTTTCGCTACGAAGACCGGTTGAACCCGCGCGGCATCGCCGAACTGCGTCCCGGAGAGATGGCCACAGTGATCGGGGAAGTGCGCAACTCCGGGCTCTTTCGCACCCGGCGCATGCCGATTTTTCAGCTTACCGTCGGCCAGGGACGCTCCAAGCTGCGCTGCCTGTGGTTTAACGCGACATATCTGCAGGGCAAGTTCAAGCCCGGGGAGATGATCGCGCTCTACGGCAAGGTCGAGGAGGACCAGAGAACGCGCGAGTTGCAGATCGTTCAGCCGCAGTTTGAAATGCTGGGCGAAAGCGACGGCGGAGAAGATGGCGCCGCAGAAAAGAAAGCCGCCCAGTCGCTGGAGATCGGCCGCATCGTGCCGATTTACGAATCCGCCGGGCAGGGCAAGCTCACGCCGCGATGGTTTCGCCGCGTAATCCGCACAGCGCTTGACAATCTCACCCCGGACTTGCCCGATCCGATCCCCGCCATTGTCCGCTCGCATCTTGGGTTGATCGGCCCGCGTGCCGCGTTATGGAATGTTCACTGGCCCGAGCCCGGAGAAAGTTTTCAGGATCTGCAATCCTCGCGCACGCCGGCGCACATCCGCCTGATTTTCGACGAATTATTTTTTGTAGAGCTTGGGCTCGAGCTCAAGCGCCGGCAGCAAAAGGCGCAAACCGGAATTGCTTTTCGCTTGGACGATCAGGTGCGGGCCGCGATCAAGAAGATTCTACCGTTTCATCCCACGGCGGCGCAGAAGCGCGTGCTCAAAGAAATCGCCGGCGACATGGAAAAGCCTTATCCCATGCGGCGTTTGCTGCAGGGTGACGTGGGCTCGGGTAAGACGATCGTTGGATTTGAGGCAGCCATCATCGCCATCGAAAACGGATGCCAGGTTGCGCTGATGGCGCCGACAGAAATTCTGGCGCAGCAGCACTATTTTTCCGCGCGCCGGATACTTGAGAATGCGGGTTACCGAATCGTCCTGATCACCGGCTCGCTCGAAGCCGACCGCAAGCGCGAAATCCGCCGCCACATCGCACAGGGTAACGCGCAGCTTGTGATCGGCACTCACGCTCTGCTCGAAGAAAAGGTCGAATTCGCGAATCTGGGGTTGGTCATCGTCGACGAACAGCACCGCTTCGGCGTCATGCAGCGCCTGAAGCTGATGAAAAAATCCGGCGGAGGGACGGAAGAAATCCGTGTGGAGACGGGCGACTCGCCCGTCCAAGCAAAGGCGAAGCCAAGCGCTCCGGTCGAGGTCTCCCGAGCCGAGCCGGATGTCCTCGTCATGACCGCTACTCCAATTCCCCGGACGCTAGCCCTCACCCTCTACGGCGACCTCGACCTCAGCGTGCTTGACGAACTCCCTCCCGGACGTACTGCCATCGCCACGCGCAGCGTCTCCGATGACGAGTCGCCCAAAGTCTGGGATTTCGTCCGCAAGCAGATCGAAAAAGGCCACCAGGTGTACGTTGTCTACCCCGTGATCGCCGAGAACGAGGAGAGCGAACTCAAGGCCGCGATCAAGATGTATCGCGAACTCAGTGGAAAGGTTTTCGCCGATCTGAAAGTTGGCCTGCTACATGGGCGCCTCGATTCCGAGTTGAAGGAGCAGGTCATGCGGATGTTCCAGAAGGGCGAGTTGCAGATTCTCGTCGCAACCACCGTCATCGAAGTCGGCGTCGACGTGCCCAACGCAACCGTCATGGTCATCGAACACGCCGAGCGCTTCGGTCTGGCTCAACTTCATCAACTCCGTGGGCGCATCGGCCGCGGTGCGGCGCGTTCTTATTGCATCCTCATGACCGGCGGCAAAATCACCGAAGACGGCCAGCGCCGCCTCGATGCCATGACCGAAACCAACGACGGATTTAAGATCGCCGAACTCGATCTCGAACTCCGCGGCCCGGGAGAATTTTTCGGCACGCGACAGGCCGGCATGCCGAACTTCCGCGTGGCGAACATCATCCGCGATGGGCAGTTGCTCGAAGCGGCTAAACGCGAGGCCGCCGCCGCCCTGGCCGGTCCGAACGGCGAAGTGTCCTCTGAAGAAATCAGCCGCGCACTCGTGCACATGCGCACGCTCTGGCGCCACACTTACGGATTGGTAGAAGTAGGGTGATGTCATCCTGAGGCGGCGCCCAGCGCCGCCGAGGGACCCTACGTCGGTAAATCCATCGATGCAGCCTCAAAGGTCCTTAGCCAATCTTCGATCTGCCTTGGGATGTTGCCCTTCGCTTGTGGAATCCCATGTCTCGCAAAGGCGACGAGACGTGGGGCGCCCCCGGCCACCGTGTGTCCGAAGAATCCCCCGAAAATTCTCTGGAACTTTTTCCCCTCCAGCGGTGAAGACAATGTAAGACTTCCTCGTCCAAATGACAGGAATCTGAATGAACATGAGCCCGGAAATTCCCCCGGACCGTTCCGACGCCGACCTGCTGCGCCGCGCCCTCACCGGCGATGAGAGCGCATTCGTCGCGCTATATGGACGGTTGAAAGATGGAATCTTCCGGTACGCCTTCTATATGACCAATTCGAAATCGGCAGCGGAAGAAGCCACGCAGGAGGTTTTCATTCTCCTGCTGAAGCAGGGCGGGAACTATCGCGAGAGCCGTGGCGATGTGGGAGCATTTGCCTTCGGCATCGCGCGCAATCTGGTCCGCCGCATCGAACGCCGCGAACGGCCATATCATCCGCTTCCGCCTGATGAGTCGCTGGAGAATTTCTCCGCCGGACTTATTTCGGACGGGCTGGTCTCAGAATCGCCGGCCGGAGAAGTCATGCGCCGGCAGATTACGGAACGCGTGCAGGCGGCGATTGCTACATTGCCCGAGCATTATCGCCAGGCGGTTGTGCTCTGTGATCTGTGCGAATTGAGCTATGAAGAGGCGGCATCGCGGCTCAGGTGCGCGGTAGGGACGATCCGGTCGCGTTTGAATCGCGCCCACGCGCTGCTGGCCACAAAGTTGAAGCCTCTGTGCAAGGGGCAGGCAATGGAAACGGCCGGGCCCGAGGAGTGCCTGATATGACGTGTCGCGAACTACATTCCCGATTTGAGGGTGGCGCATCGGACTCCGCCTGGCATGAGAGCAGCGAGGTCACTGGACATATCGCGTGTTGCGTAGCCTGTCGGGCCTTTATTGAAGAGCAACGGCAGTTGCGTGAGGCGCTGTGCCTGGTTCGTGAGTCTGCAAGTTCTGTACCCGAATCGTTGGACGCGGCGGTGCTCGCCGCCTATCGCCGTGAATGGGCAAAAGATCGCCGGGCAGAACATGAACGGCAGAACCCGGCGGTGATGCGTACGCCGCGTCTGCGAGTCGGGCTGAGATGGGCTCTTGCCGCGGCTGCAGTACTCGTTGCAGTGGGCTTATTTTTCATCGCGCGGAAGCACAACACGACTGCGGGTGTGAGGCCGACGCCCGTGTCTGCAAGTCCGGCCGCACAACTCGAGGCGCAAAAGATTGCCATACCTTCTGTTGCCCGGGCGACCAAGCCCAAGGCTCCCTCGATGAAGAAGCCCTCGCGGCTGGCAACTGCCTTGCCTGTGGGAACTGCCCCAGTCCCCACGCCGGCCGCCGACTTCCGCAGCCTGATGTACTGCGACCCGCTGATCTGCACGCAGGAGATGGACGTCATTCGCGTGCAATTGCCGGTCGCCTCGATTGGCCGCCCGGTGGATTTCGCGCCCTCCGGCGGAATGGTCAACGCCGAAGTGCTCGTGGGACCTGACGGCATTGCCCGCGGCATTCGAATTGAACAGTAAAGCTCAGTGAAATTCAGATAGCTTTCTTGGAGGAAATACAAACATGCGATTCGCAATCTCTGCACTTGCCTTATCGACAACTCTCTGGCTCGGCGCCAGTTCATCCGCGCAAATGGTGGCCGATTCCGTCATTCGAATGGGCGGCGAACCCGGCGCTGCGTTTCAAACCAAAACCGCGACCGTCGATCTTAGGGTTGAGACCATGGACGCCGCACCCATAAAAGGCGCGCCGTTCTGTGCCACGGTTTCGACCGAGCACACGCAACACCTGTCCGACGGCAACCGGATCCACACGAGCGAGGCCTCGCAACTCTGCCGCGACAGCGAAGGCCGTACGCGCCGCGAGGCTGGACTGAACCTGCTGGGTGCAGCGCCTCAGGCGTCGGCTTCAAAAATGATTACGATTGTCGATCCGGTTGCCGGCTATCGCTACCTGCTCGACACCGGCAGCAAGACCGCGCAGAGGATGAAAATCGGCGGTGAAGGCGATCCGGTCGCGCCCGGCCCTCCCGGCAAAGGAGAACATGTGATGGTCATCCAGCGCGACGGAGGTGCGGGAGCCAATGTCTTCTACAACAAGGTCATCACCAAAAAAAGTGATGACGAATCGAGCGACTCCGCCAATACTGAAAATCTTGGCGACCAGACATTCGAAGGCGTTCACGCCACCGGGACGCGCGTGACCACCACCATTCCCGCAGGCAAGATGGGCAACGACAAACCCATCACCGTAACTTCAGAGCGCTGGTACTCGCCGGAGTTGAAGGTTGCCGTGATGACCAAGCATGACGATCCCTGGGCGGGCGAACTCACAACCGAGTTCAAGAATGTCAGTACGTCGGAGCCCGACTCTTCTCTGTTCACCGTGCCTGGCAACTACAAAGTAATTGATGACAAGGAGGGGCCGATCAAGATCAGGCTGTCTGGGCCCTCTGCGCCGCAACAGTGAGGACGCAAGTCAAGTCGAACACGCCAGCCCCGGTTTGATTGATTCAGCCGCCGGCTGGCGTTTCGTTTGCCCTCCGTTTTCGTGTGGTCCGGAGGTGACCTGATAAAATCGAAAGGATGGCCGGCAGTTCCCAACTGATCCAGATCGAGCTAAGTCCTCCGCCGCGCATGCCGAAGCCTTCGTGGCTGCGGGCTAAGGCGCCCGTAGGCGACAATTTTCACGATCTGAAGAAGCTCGCTCGCGGCCTCGGCCTCCATACTGTCTGCGAGTCGGCCCAATGCCCGAACATCGGCGAGTGCTGGAATCATAAGACCGCGACGTTCATGCTGCTGGGCGACATCTGCACGCGCCGCTGCGGATTCTGCGCCGTCCCCAAAGGCCGCCCCGAGCCCATCGACTGGGAAGAGCCGCGCCGGGTGGCCGAGGCCGTGGCCACGCTTGGCCTGAAACATGCGGTGGTGACCAGCGTGAACCGCGACGACGACAACATCGGCAGCGCTCGCATTTTTGCCGAAACCATTCGTGAGATTCGCGAACTCATTCCTGAGTGCCGCATCGAAGTGCTGATTCCCGATTTCCAGGGGCTGGAACAATCGCTGCGTATCGTACTCGCTGCCCGTCCGGACGTGCTCAATCACAATACCGAAACTGTGCCGCGTCTTTATCGCGCCGTGCGCTCCGGAGCCCGCTATGAGCGCACGCTTGATCTTCTCGCCAGCGCGAAGAAGTTTTCTCCCGACATGGTTACCAAGAGCGGAGTCATGGTCGGCCTTGGCGAATCCACTGAAGAGCTCGTCGAAGTCTTCCGCGACCTGGGCACGCGCGGCGTCGACATCCTAACCGTCGGACAATACCTGCGCCCCTCGAAAGATCATCTTCCGATCGCGCGTTTCTACGAGCCCGAAGAGTTCACCTATCTGCGAGACCAGGCTCTGCGCTTCGGTTTCCGCCATGTTGAGTCCGGCCCGCTGGTTCGGTCCAGCTATCACGCGCACGAGCAAGCCGACGCCACTGCGTCGCCGCGGGCGGTGTTTTAGCTTGCGCACGACGGGTTTCTCCGCCGCGTTTCCGGAGAGCGCGATGTCCAGCCTCAGCATCCCCCTAGAGCCAATCGGAAATCGGAGCGTGCGATCGGCATGGTGACCGTACTTCTGGTTGTTCTGGGATTTTTCGCCGGTTTGCTGGGAGCGCTCACCGGCATCGGCGGAGGGGTGCTGCTCTCGCCGATTCTCGCGCTCTACTTCGGAGTCCCGCTTCGCCAGGCGATTGGAACCAGCCTCGTCGCGGTCATTACGACCTCGGCGGCCAGTTCCTCCGTTCATCTGCAGCGCCACACCACCGACATTCGTCTCGGTATGACGCTCGAGCTGGCAACTTCGTTCGGTGCGGCCGTGACCGCCTACCTTGTGGGATATTTCAACCGCAATGCTCTCGAAGGCTTGTTTGCGGGATTTCTGCTTTACAGTGCCATCACCATCCTCACTCGCGGAGGGAGGGTCAAGCCGGAGGATGAACCGCTCCCGGCCGCTGCCGGCGTGAATGGCGAGGTTGCGATTCCACCTTACGAACCGCAGCGCTACCCGCTGGGGCTCAGCGCGTCTCTCGTCGCCGGAGCGCTCTCCGGACTTCTTGGCATCGGCGGCGGCCCTATTAAAGTGCCAGTCATGTTTCTCTTCATGGACGTGCCGCTGATGGTGGCGACGGCGACCTCGAACTTTATGATCGGTGTGACCGCCGCGGCCAGCGCGATCGTTTACTACCGCCGCGGAGACATTCTGGTGGAGTACGCAGCGCCGCTTGCCGTCGGCGTCTTCATGGGATCGTTGCTAGGTGCGCGGCTGGCGCCTCGTGTTCACACGAAGGTCGTCGTCTATCTGTTGGTGGCCGTCATGTTTTATCTGGCTGGGCACTTGCTGTTTCATTTAGCGAGGGTGGTGCTATGAGCCAAGTCCGCGAGCCCGCCTTCGATCGCGCCGTGGCCCTGGTGCTACGCGTCGGCGCGTTCAGTTGTTTCTTCATCATGCTCGCGGGGCTGATTGTCGGCCTGTTTCTGCGCGGACGAATTCCCCTCGCGATCGAGCAGACCGGCGTGCTCTTGATGCTCGCGACCCCCGTCGTGCGCGTGATGGTCGCCTGCTATTTGTTCTTTAAAGAGAAGGACAACAAATACGGATGGATTTCACTGGGAGTGCTGGTGATTCTAATGCTTGGTGCGCTGTTTGGGATTGGCGAGCACTGAGCTTCTTCGCTGTTTCTGTAGTGAGATCGTGCTAGAAAATGTGTAGCTTAATGCTCAGGTATTTCTTGGGATCCTGTCGGACCGCTTTGACCAAATCGCGGGTTTCTACAAGCATCTGGTTGGCGTTGTTGTAGAGGGTCTCATCCTTGAAGAGTTTGCCCACCGATCCCTGGCCCGCTTCCATTTCGGTGGTGAGTTCGGAGAGCTTGGTGATGGTGATATCCAGCTTCTTCGCTAACTCATCATCCTTCGAGAGTTTGCCCAGCGTTCCCTTGCCGGCGTTGACGTCCTCAGTGAACTTTTTGATATTCGCGATCGTATCGTTGGCGTTGTCGTAAAGCGAAGGATCCTTTATGAACTTGCCGGCGGTGCCTTTGCCCTGCTGAATGTCGTCGATGATCCCGTTCATCTTATCGAGCGTTGAGATGAACTTGTCGTACGCATCATTGCGGCTGATGAGAGCGCCGAGGCTCCCCTGGCCCTTACTGATCTGTTCGACGATTGTCTGGAACTCCGCCACCGTGGCCGAGAAGCGGTTATAAAGCGTGGGATCGTAAATCAACTTGCCCAGCGAACCCTTGCCGCTCTCGGCGAAAGCCAGGATGCGGTCGGCGCGCTTCAGCAGCGCATCCATGTTTTGCAGCGTGCTCTGGCTGGCGCGCACCACCTGGTTGAAGTCGGGATGCACCTGGGTTGGCAGCGTGTCACCGTCCTGTGCGTCGGGGCCGAGAGCCTGTGAACTGTCAATGTCGAGATAGGTCTCGCCGAGAACCCCGGCGGTCTCAAGCGAAGTCATGGAATCGCGGTGCAGCCCGAAGTGGTATTTCGTACTCACCTTCAACGTGACTTCCACGGGCGTCAGCCGTTTGTCGGGTTCGTTTACGATTCGGATATTGGTGACATTCCCAATGTCCACGCCGCTCAATCGCACCGGCGCTCCCTCGCGAAGGCCCTCGGCGTTGTCGAAATACGATTTCAAAACGATGCGGGGGGTAAAGAGACCGGAGGTGCCGGACATGAGGAACAGCAGCAGGGCCAGCACCAAACTGGCTGCGATGACCGTGATCCCGACGCGCAGTTGCGACCACTTGAGCTGCTTCTGGCTAGGCAATAGTTGTCCTCATGATGCCACTCTGGTGGACATGAATGAACGCACCCACAGCTCAGAATCGTAACCGCAACCCCGCGACACGCCCACGGCAGCATGATAACAAAACCGCAGCGAAAGCTAGGCCGCTTTTGCCTTCAGGGCGGGCATGAGTGCCAAAGCGAGTAAATATGCGACCGCACCGCAGGCTAGAGTAGCCGTAAGGCCGAACTGAATCGCGATCACCATGGCCAGCACCGACCCCAGCACGCTGGCTGCCGCGTTCATGGCCCACGCCCATTCGACCGCATTGTCTGACGAACTTTCGCCTGCCGGATACTCCGGCGCCGGCGCTGCCGCCAGGGCGCGTAAGCCGGTGGGAAACGGCATCCCCATGATGAATCCTAGGGGAACCAGCAGAACGCCGCTCACCACCAGGCGGTAGCCGAAGTCCAGACCAACCAGCGCCACCAGCCGGTTGGGCAGAAAGAAAACGTAGATCACGATAGTCGCTGCTGCGAGAAGCAGCGGCACCCAGCCCATTTCTGCCTTAGGCAGCCAGAGCCGCGAAAACAGGCTCCCGGCGCCACTGGAAAGCAACAGTAGAAATATCACCACGGTGAGCGCGTACGTCGGATGGCCGAGAAACAGCACAAAGCGCTGGATAAACGCAATTTCGACGAGAATGTATCCTAATCCGACGGCTACGAAATAGAGCAGCGCCAGCGGCGATTGCCGTGCCCGTCCACTCTTGAGCGCGAGCGGCAAAATCAAGAACGCCAGCACCGCAATGAAAGAAATCACCAGCACCAGCAAAAGCACGAGCACGCCCAGATTCACCTTCCAGTCGATGCCCTCGCGCAGCCCTTTCTCGCCCAGAATCTGCCCGATTTTGAGCGTGAAAAAGAAAAATGGAGCATTGTCGCTGACCGGCGCCACGTTATACGCATAGCCGCGCGCGAAAGCATAAGGGTCGTTGCTCGCGATCAGATCGCGGAACGGATTTTTCCCGGCCTGCGACGGCAGATAGAGCGGATCGAGTTCCCAATAGCGGTCGAAGTGCTTGATGACGGTCGTTTCTTCCTCGGGAGTGAAAGGCGTCTTCTTTGCCAGCACCACCACCGGAATTCCATCGGCATCCAACTCGCCCTGCGAAGCCACGATGAAATTCCGCGCCGGATTTGCGACTCCCAGGTGGTGCAGCGCATCCATTGCAACCGCAACCACCCGCAACGCCTCGCGCGGATGCCGGAACTCCCAACGCGTAATCGCGATCATCCCCTCGGGCTTGAGGTGCTCGAAGTACTGGCGGAATGCTTCGACCGTGTAGAGGTTGTTTTCGCTGAGCGCGAATGCACCGGCGGCGGTGGAGGCCCAGGTGTCGACCAGCGTCATTTGCACGACGTCGAAGCGTTGCGGCGTAGAACGCAGAAAAGACCGGCCATCGGTGACGTGAATATGCACGTCAGGCCGCTGGTAAAGATGCTGCGAATAATCGGCATAGCGCTGGCGCATGATCGTATCGGCGATGATCGGATTAATCTCGATGCCGGTCACGCTATTCGCGCCATTGGCAACCGCGCGCAACACGTCGACTCCGCCCCCCGGGCCGATAATTGCGTAGTCTCCATGCGGCCTCAGCACGTTGGCCAGCGCCGGAGGAGCCGACATCAGATTGTGTTCCCAAACCGTACCGTTCCAGTTCGCGAGGTCCGCATTCATGATGTAGGTGGAGGCATCGGCGTCGATAACGATGGCTTTGGCCTGTCCCTGGCGGTCGACCTCGACACGTGACAGCGCATTCCAGCTGGCGTACTCCACCCATGACGGATCGCGAAACATGCCTTTGGCATAAACCACGTCGATCAGTCGTCCGGAATGGTTTGCTCCAATCAGAATCATCAAGGCCAGCAGAAGAAATGATGCGTTGCGCCGACGGGTTGCCGCGCGATCGGACCAGACCATTGCCGCCACGGCCAGCACGACTCCGGCGACGAGAACGGCGTTAGGGCCGCCGAGCATGTTCAGCAACGGCACCACGGCTAAGCACGCCAGCGCTCCGCCGCATAAGTCAGCGCCATACAGACGCGGGATGCGATGCGTCTCGCGCGCGAAGACCACCGAGAACAACAGGCCTGTCAGAAAAAATGGCACGGCGGCAGCCAGATAAATTGCCGTGAGCCGCAGAAAGTTCTTGCCCGTGACATCCAGCGTGACCGGCACATGCAAAACGATCTCCAGCATCGCCACAACCACGACTGCATTCAGCATGCAAATGCGCGCGGCCAGCGCTCGCGTGTCGATCCGTTCCAGGCTGGACTTCCACAAATATGCGAAGACGCCTCCCGCGCCCAGGCCCAGCAGCGCGATCGAGATCGCCAGAAACGCGAAGTGATAAAACAAAACGACTGAGAACAAGCGGGTCAGGGCAAGTTCCAGCAGCAGGGCGGCAAAGCTCGTGAGCCCCAGCGCAACCAGCAGAGTTCTCTCCGGGATCTCGTTCCGGGTTGTTGCGGGTGAAGGAGTCGATATGATAACGGCCATAAGGGAATTAGAGGCGACAGTCTAGCAGATGCCGCGGCGCGGCAGCCTCGCCGCAAAGCGGCAATTCGGCCGCTCAGGATTCGAGAATCACTTGCGCCATCGCCTGCTCGGCAGTATGCGTGATCGACAGCGCAATATTCTTCACGCCGAGTTTGGCTGCGAACTCGCCGGCCTTGCCGTGGAATTGCAATGTCGGTCTGCCGCCAGGATGACGAACCACTTCGCAATCGCGCCAGCGCACGCCGTGATCCCACCCGGTGCCGAGGGCTTTCATCGCGGCTTCTTTCGCGGCGAAACGCGCGGCATAGCGCTCGACCCGGTTGGCTTTTGAATCGCAGTAGCGAATCTCGCCCGCCGTGTAGACGCGCCGGAGGAACCGATCGCCGAAGCGCTCAATGGACTGCCGAATCCTCGGAACCTCCGCGATGTCAATTCCAGTGCCGACGATCATACGAGACCTTAGAACAACCGGTCTCCACGATAAATCAATTTGCCCTCCGTGAGGCGCGCTTCGGCAGTCAGCTTGTGCGATTTGACCGGTCCGGTGCCATCGATGTGCAACACCTCGTGTCCATGTGCCACGAGCCAGTCGGATACGAGCATGCGGTGACAGTGAAAGTAGACGCGCTCGGCGCACATGTAGGCGGCGCGAGATTGTTCGGCGAGTTTGATCAGTTCGTCCGCGGCTTGCTCGAATTCCGAGGAGAGCATGTAGTCGGCGTAGTTACGAAAGCTTTGGTTGCGTAGAGCGACGTTGGGTGAATTTTCCAGAGTCTTCTTGCGATATCCGCCGAGGGCCTTCATCCAGACGTAATGGATTCCGGCTTCACCCATTGATCCCTCCAGCGACTCGCGGTTGAACTGCGGCAGGCGGCGCGACATGGGAAAGGCGCGAATGTCCACGAGCGTCCGAATCTGGTGCGCTTGCAAGGTTGCGACTAGATCGTCGAGCGAGCGGGTGGAGTGTCCGATAGTGTAGAGGGTGGCCACTGATCTGCCGTGCGAAGACTTACTGAGCGACTCCTGCAAGAGCGGAAGCGATTGCACGATCCTGCTCGGGGAAAACGGTGCGCAGATCGAGAAGCACGCGGCCATCTTCCACGCGAGCAATGATCGGCGGATCGGAAGCGCGGAGCCGGGTCGCCAGCTCGTCGGCGCTGAGATCCGCGCAGGTGATGGCCAGCAACCGAGTCGGCAAAGTCGAAGATGGCGCGGCACCGCCTCCGATTACCGATTCACCGTCGATGACCTCTGCTTTGATGGTTGATCCGCTCTGCCGGATGCCCTTGGCCACGGCTTCGGCACGCCGCCCGATTTCATCCTTCGTCGACCGCATCATTTTCAGCGCTGGAATCGCACCATGGTCGCGCCTCACATACGCGAGCAAAGTGGCCTCGAGAGCCGCGTATGTCAACTTGTCCACACGTAGGGCACGGAATAACGAATTGCCGCGCATGCGTGCGACCAAATCAGCTCGTCCGCTGATCAGCCCGGCCTGCGGACCGCCCAGCAACTTGTCGCCGCTGTACGTGACGATATCCACGCCCGCGCGCAGGCTGTCGAGCACGCTGGGTTCGCCGGTAATGCCAAAGCTCTGCAAATCCACCAGCGCGCCACTGCCCAGGTCTTCCATCACGGGAATGGATCGTTTGCGCGCCAGCGCCACGAGTTCCGCCGTCGAGGCCTGCTCGGTGAAACCGGTAATTTCGAAATTCGACCTGTGTACGCGCAGCAGCAGCCGGGTGCGATCGTTGATCGCCTTCTCGTAATCGGCCGCGCGCGTGCGATTGGTCGTACCCACCTCGCGCAGAATCGCGCCCGACTTTGCCATCACATCGGGAATGCGGAAAGATCCGCCGATTTCAACCAGTTCTCCGCGCGAAACCACGACCTCGCCGGCATCAGCCAGAGTGTTCAACGCGAGCAGGACGGCGGCGGCGTTATTGTTGACCACGATCGTTGAAATACTCTGGCCATTGCCTGATTCGCCGAGCAGCTTGCTCAGCAATCTCTGCACGTGCATATCACGCTTGCCGCGCTCCCCCGATTCGATTTCAAATTCGAGATTCGAGTATGTCCCGCTCACTTCGCGAACGTGATCGAGTGCTGCCGTGGATAGCGGCGCGCGGCCAAGATTCGTGTGGAGAATCACCCCAGTCGCATTGATCATCGGCCGCAGAGATGGCCGCAAAGCACGCTGCACTTGTTGCTCGATTGCTTCGGCAACTCCGCCGAGCGCTAGCCGGAGCGCGGCTTCGTCGAGCAGACCAGACGAAATTTCCTCGCGCAGCCGGGCGAGCACGGCGCGTGCTCCGTCCGTAACAGCAGGCATGCCGTGCGTCACGACCAGCGCGGAGACGCCATCAGAGCGCAACAATTCATCGACCGATGGCAGTTCGCGAAAAAGCTCCGGTTTGGCCGTTTGTTTCACAGCAGACTGCTCCTCACAACGTGTGCATATACGCCAGCAGATCGTCGATCTCCTGCTGGCTCAGCTTTTGACTGTATGCGGGCATTTCTTTGCGTCCCAGCCGAATGATGTCGGTTACGCGCTCGTCGTTCGCTGGGAGCCCGCTGATCGGTAGATATTTATTCTGAAAAACTCCCTTGAGGCCCGGCCCCTTCTTGCCTTTCGTCGAGTACGGTTCGTGACAGCGATCGCATTCCGAATCGTAAGTCTTGCGGCCGGCGGCCTGCTGGGCATTCAGCCCGAGTTCGGCATCGGACTTGCGGCGCTCAACGTCGCACGCGCAGAACATGACCACTAGGAGCATGGCGAGCGGACTGACCCGCACTGCCAGCCGAGGCGCCACTCTTACCCTTCTGCCTTCTTCCGGCAATGTGTTTCCCTCGCTCCCTGGAGTCGGCATTTCAATGCGCGCGCATTACAATAATAGAGCAGTTACGACTTTCTAATCGATGAAGGTCGCCACCAAACGCGTCTATGAGCCGGCCGCCCGTGCCGATGGGACCCGTCTGCTGGTCGACCGGCTGTGGCCGCGCGGCCTGACCAAAGAGCGCGCCGCCGTCGATGAATGGCTGCGCGATCTCGCGCCCTCCGACGAGTTGCGCCACTGGTTCCACGCGCGCCCGCAGCAGTGGGCGAGCTTCCGCAAGAAATATTTGAAAGAGCTCTCGCTTGCGGAGACCGAACCGGCGCTTCGCCATCTGTACGAACTTTCTCGCATGAAAAAGCGCATCACACTCCTTTTCGCCTCGAAGAACGAAGAGCAGAACAACGCTACGGTGCTCAAAGAATTGCTCGAGGGAATGCGCAAGCCGCCCACCGGAACCGGTCCAGGCGGCGCCGCGAGTTTTCGCCGGCAGGCGGCAGCAATGCGACGCCGGTAACCTTCTGCGGGCGATCACCATTTAAAATCTTCACGCATGCGACCGGTTTTTCAATGGAACATCGGACAGCGCACGCTCGAACTGGGCAAGCGCACGCTGATCATGGGCATCGTCAACGTGACGCCCGATTCTTTCTCTGATGGCGGCCAGTTCCTCGATTGCGGCCAAGCTGTCTCTCATGCTGAGCAACTGCTCGAAGACGGCGCCGATATTCTCGACATTGGCGGCGAATCCACGCGCCCCGGTGCGCCCGTAATCGCTCCAGATTCAAACCACCAATCAGCCGTCTCTAAACCGTCTGGGGTGCCCCACGTCTCGGTGCGGTTGCGAGACGCAGGAACGCCAATTGCCAGCGCAGTGAGTGCTGAAGAAGAGCTGAAGCGGATTTTGCCTGTAATTGCCGAAGTGAAGAAAAAGCATCGGCGCTCAATTCTGTCGGTTGACACGTATAAAGCCTCTGTCGCTCGCGCCGCGGTTGCCGCCGGCGCGGAGATCGTGAATGACGTCAGCGGATTTCGCTGGGATCCATTGATGACCCGAACCCTGGCCGAACTCAAATGCGGGGCCGTGCTCATGCACATGCGCGGACGGCCGGAAGAGTGGCGCACGCTGCCGCCTCCCGGAGATGTTGTGTTGCTGGTGAAGCGCGAACTGAAAGATTGGGCTGAAAAAGCGATCCTAGCCGGGTTGCGCCATGAACGCATGGTTCTCGATCCCGGCTTCGGATTTGGGAAGAGTTTTGAGCAGAACTATCCCCTGATCGCGCGATTCGATGAGTTACAGTCGGCCGGCCTGCCGCTTCTCGCGGGAACATCGCGCAAGTCGTTTATCGGACGCACGCTGGCGCGCGACGGAAAAGATGCTCCGACGGAAAGTCGCCTTCACGGAACTTTGGCCACAGAGGTCGCGCTCATCATGAAAGGCGCACACATTATCCGCACGCACGATGTAAAAGCCTCGTCAGAAGCGGCGTCCATCGCCGACGCAATTTTGCTCGCACGCTAACTCGCTACAATGCGAGTGCAGATTTTTTCGCATGGACGCTCTCAACCAACTCTCTCAAGATCCCCGCATCACCATCCGCCGTTCCGGTCCGGCCTCTGACGATGGAGCCTGCGTTGTTTACTGGATGCAGCGCGCGCAGCGTGGCTTCGATAATCCCGCACTTGATGTGGCCATCAACGCCGCCAACGCCCTGCGCAAGCCGGTTGTAGTTTTCTTCGCGCCGGTTCCGTTTTATCCGCACGCGAACTTGCGGCATTATGCGTTTCTTAATCAGGGGATTCCCGATATTGCTGCCGCGCTGGCCAAGAGAAATGTTGGATTCGTGCTGCGGCGCTTTCCAGAACACAGCCTGATGCGATTTTGCGACGAAGTGAAGCCGGCGCTCGTTGTTGGCGACGAGAATCCCATGCGCGGGCCCGAGAGCTGGCGAGGCAAGGCGGAGAAGGAATTGCGAGTTCCGTTCTGGACAGTCGATGCCGACGTGATCGTGCCTTCGAGGCTGCTTGAGAAGGCGCAATACGCCGCACACACGATTCGGCCGCGCCTGCAGGCGCATGTGAAAAAATTTCTCAAGTCATCGGCAAATCCGAGCGCGCAGGTTTCATGGAGGAAGCCGCCGCAACTGCACTCACTCGATTCCGACATTGACATCACGAGGGACTGGGAACTCGATCGATCCGTCTCGCCCGTTTCGCAGTGGCGTGGAGGAACAAACGAGGCGTTACGCTTGCTCAAGGATTTCGTTCGAAACAAACTTCGCGGATACGGGACGCAGCGCAACAAGCCCGAGATCGACCACACTTCTCGGCTCTCGCCATATCTGCACTTCGGCCACATCAGCCCGATCACGATTGCACTTGCGGTGCAAGCGGGCGACGCACCTAGAGCCGACAAAGAAGCTTTTCTCAATCAGATCATTACGTGGCGCGAACTGTCGGTGAATCTTGTGAAGTTCAACGAGCACTACGACAGTTTTGAATGTGCCGAACCGTGGGCGCATCGCACCCTGGCCGAGCATGCGAGCGATCCGCGTCCAGTGCTCTACACCGAGAAACAACTGGAAAACGCCGAGACTCACGACCAGTTGTGGAACGCCGCGCAAATGCAAATGGTCAATACAGGATGGATGCACAACTACGTGCGCATGTATTGGGCGAAGAAAATTCTGGAGTGGAGCCGCTCGCCCGCGGAGGCACACCGCGTGGCCGTGTATCTGAACGACAAATATGAACTCGATGGACGCGATCCGAATGGCTATGCCGGGATTGCTTGGGCGATCGTCGGCAAGTTCGATCGCCCGTGGTTCGAGCGGCCGATCTTCGGCCAGATTCGCTACATGTCTGGGGCGAGCACGGGAAAGAAATTCGATAGCAGAGCGTACATCCATCAAAATCTCTCCCCGGCGTTATCCTGACGGGAATTTTTCCAGAAACCAATCTGCGCCAAATTATTGCGCCGGCCAGTGGGCGCTCCGAATGACATCGGCCAGCGGACAGCAGTTCCGCATCTTTTTCAGATGGTCCAGAGCCTCGTCCAGGGGCCAGTTCATGCACCAATGCAGATAAGCAGCCGCCACGGTTGGCGACCGGCTTACACCAGCAGTACAGTGCAGGTAGATCCTTTGCCCTGCCCGCACCATCTCATCTAGGACCTGCACGCAGCGCGGCAGGCGCAGCTTCAAATCCAGCGAATCAAAATCCATGACCGGAACGTTGCGGAAGGCGAGTCCGGCGGCCTGAGCGGTCGCCGGTTCCCATCCAGCATCATTTTCCACATCCTCGGCCGATTGCAGGCTGAGAATCGCGCTGATCCCGCGCAGCTTCAGTTCTTCGAAATCCGCCACGTCATCCGGACAAGGCCCAACCGAGAGGTTCGTGGTGACGAAAGCACAGTCCATCCCGGCTCACTTCACTCCTTCCATCGCCTCAGCTACTTCTACGATTCCCGGTACCACGGGAATGTGCGTAAAGATCATTAGCTTATGAATCCAAAGATAGTTAAAGACGAAGCACACTATTGGCTGGACAGTTCCGCAATGCGAGCGTCGCACTCGTTCACGCCAGCCCGCACTTCAACCGACTCATACAGTCGCCTCGCCTCCTGCCACGACGATCTCGCCTCTTCGCGTGCACCAGTATTCTCTTTTAGCAGGGCGAAGCCACGGATAGCATTGGCCAGATCGAGTGGAGTAGTGGAGTGATGATCCCGGTAAGTTCTCAGCGCTTCTTCATAACAGGATGCCGCCTCTTCGTAGGACTGCTCATGCCGCAAAATGTCTGCCAGATGCCGGATCGTATGAGCGAACCCGAGCCGATCCGCTCCACCTCGCAAGATCTGCGCTGCTTCCCGGTAGCATTGCAAGGCGACGAGATTGTTTTTCAGGTCGCGCTCAATCTGTCCTAAACCGGCGAGCGACGCGGCCAGCGCTGTTGGATTGGCAGCCTCCCGCGACAATCGCACCGACTCGGAGAAAATCTGTCGCGCTTCGTCGAGTCGGCTTTCTCGCCTTGCCTGGTAACCGAGAGGGATCAACGTTTCGGGAGTATTTTGCAGACTAGCCATAACCCACCTCAAAATTCTTTCTTCGAATCGAGCAGGATCGTCACCGGGCCTTCGTTGACGAGTTCCACCTGCATCATTTCCTGGAAGCGTCCGGTCTCGCAGCGCACGCCGGCGTCCTGAATGCCCTTCACGAAAAATTCGTAGAGTTTCCTCGCCGGTTCGGGCAATGCGGCCGCGTCGAATGACGGACGCTTGCCGCGCCGCACGTCGCCATAGAGCGTGAACTGCGAAACCGCCAGCACGCTGCCACCGACGTCCTGCACGCTGCGATTCATCTTTCCGTCAGAGTCCTCGAAAATCCGCAGCCCGGCAATTTTCTCAACGAGATACGTTGCATCGGCTTCGGTGTCGGACTGGCCGACTCCCAGTAGCACGAGCAGCCCGTGGCCGATTTCGCCGCTGATCCAGTCGTTCACGGTGACTCGGGCGCGGCTCACGCGTTGTACTACGGCGCGCATGTTCTCCTACGCATGTTCACCTACGGTTGCTTCGGAAATAGCGATTCATGCCCGGCCACACACTGCCAGCGGCCATCGCGATATACATATATGTCGGTAAATCGGACCTTCGCCTTAATTTTTCCGTCGGGCGCCATCGCCTGCGCCACGCCGCGAATGTAACCGGTATCGCCTAGGATATGGGCATGCAAGTCCGATAACTCGTGATGCGATCCCGGGCCCTTGGCGGCTTTTTCGAGCGTTGCTGCGCGGCCTGTGACCGCACCGCTCGGGTCGGCGTCTTCAAACTCGTCACCGAGGATGCATCCCAGCGCGGCTACGTCTTGCTTCTCCAAAGATCGCGCCCACGCCTGTTCGATCTGCCCCAGCGTGGCTTCATCTTTGGCTTGGCCGGTCGGACACGGCGACGCGAATGCGAGCGGACACAAGACGAACATCCAGATTAGGTATTTCATTGCGATCTCCGCAGACCGCAATCTTAACGCAACGAATCGCGAGCCGCTGCCGATCACACACCATGCGGCTAGCACCCAGACCGAACGCCCGGTCAGATTCACGCCTCGCAGGTTTGACCACGCAACAGCCAAACGTTAGGATTTAAAAGTGATTCCCAAAATTAACTGAGGCTCTGCCGCAGCCTGCAGCGGCCTTCCTTTACACTGATTCACCGGGACCATTACACTAACACTCGCCTTTTTCCGAATCACAACGCGTGCCGTATCGAGGGCCAGAGGCTTGGGCCGGGAAACTGCGATTGCGTCAACCGAAGGATCGAAATTCAAATCTAATCGAGGCAAGCGAGGAGACACATGGCAGCCGTAGACGAGAAAGTAAAGCAAATTATCGTTGAGCAGTTGGGAGTCGATGAGGGCGAAGTCACTGCGAGCGCGTCGTTCGTCGACGATCTGGGCGCCGATTCGCTCGACACCGTCGAACTGGTCATGGCTTTCGAAGAGGCCTTCGACATCGAGATTCCCGACGAAGACGCCGAGAAGATTCGCACCGTGCAGGATGCCGTCGACTACATCGGCAAGCACGCCAAGGCGGGGAAATAATTGAGGCCCGAACCTCATTTTCCGGGTGACGTGGGACCGGATTCTCTGGACGTGGTCGAGTTGGTGATGGCTTACGAAGAAGCCTTCGACGACGAAATCACTGACGAGGAAATGAGTCGGATCAGGAAACTCCGTACTACCCAAGAGGTGCTGGATTACCTGCGAAAGCGTAAGAAAGGCGGCCATTTAAATTGAGTCGCAGGGTCGTAGTCACGGGCCTCGGCCTGATCTGTGGCGTGGGCAATTCCACCGACGAAGTGTGGAAGGGGCTCCTGGCTGGTAAGAGCGGCGTGGGCCGCATCACCGGCTTTGACGCCGGCAATTTCGCCTGCCAGATCGCCGCCGAGGTCAAAAACTTCGACCCGCTGAATTACATCGAGAAAAAAGAAGTCAAGAAAATGGCGCGCTTCATCCACCTGGCCATCGCCGCCTCGGATGAAGCTATGAAAATGTCCGGCCTGAAGGTCACGCCGGAAAACGACGAGCGCGTCGGGGTCCACATCGGCTCCGGCATCGGCGGATTCGACATCATCGAGCGCGAGCACTCAGCGCTGATCGAAGGCGGTCCCCGCAAGATCTCTCCATTCTTCATTCCATCCGCAATCATCAATCTCGCCGCGGGCCAGGTTTCCATGCGTTTCGGCGCCAAGGGACCGAACGAAGCCACGGCGACAGCCTGCACCACCAGCGCGCACTCGCTCGGAGATTCTTACCGCATCATTCAGTACGGCGACGCAGATGTCATGATTGCCGGCGGCGCTGAAGCCGCTGTCACTCCCATGGGCGTCGGAGGATTTGCCGCCATGCGCGCGCTTTCCACGCGCAACGACGATCCGGAAAAAGCCAGCCGCCCTTGGGATAAGGACCGTGACGGATTCGTCATCGGCGAAGGTGCGGGGATCATGATCCTTGAGGAATTGGAGCACGCCCGCAAGCGCGGCGCACCCATCCTGGCTGAAGTCGCTGGCTACGGCATGTCGGGCGATGCTTACCACATCACTCAGCCCGCGCCCGAGCACGAAGGCGGATACCGCGTCATGCGCAATGCCGTCCGCGACGCCAAAGTCGAACCTAAGGCCGTAGGCTACGTCAATGCTCACGGCACTTCCACGCCGATCGGCGATACGCTAGAGGCACATGCGATTCGGAATTTTTTCGGCGAGCACAAAGTCGCGGTCAGTTCTACGAAATCAATGACCGGACACCTGCTGGGCGGCGCTGGAGGCCTGGAAGCCGGCATCACCGTGCTCGCGCTGCGCGACCAGATGCTGCCACCGACGATCAATCTCGAAAGTCCCGATCCCGACACCGCCGGCATGGACCTGGTCCCCAACCAGGCTCGCAAAGCCGACGTCGAATACGCCATGTCGAATTCCTTCGGCTTCGGCGGCACTAATGGCGCACTGCTGTTCCGCCGCTGGCAAGAATAAACCGGCTGCAACCGCTCTCCCGGCCGCGCACTGCTTTCCTCGTGGCAACCCGACTAAGTGCGACCTCGGACCCGGCACAGCCCGGAAGCGAACGCCGTGGGGGTGGAATCCATGTTCCTAGAATTCCGCTGAGAATCCGCTAACAAAAAGACGCATCCATCCGCCGCATTTTCAGCCACTTGCACAGGCAATGTCCTTTCTCTCCTGCCGTCATGTACCTGCTCGATTCCGTTCACTGTCCCTTCGGGCTCTTTCCTGTGTCCAGCGCGGGTTTCAGAATGCTTCTGAAAGTGGAGTCTACCCCTCTCATGGATAAAGCTTTCGCCACGTCTCTTGCTCCAGTCCTCCCCCCACGCAAAGCCGCAGCCCGAACCGCGCTGGTCGGCCTAAAAGAACCGGCGCGGTCCCTGCTGGTTGAGTGTTTTAAGCAATTCAATATCGAAGCGGTGACTATTTCGAGCGATGCAGCGGAACGTCTCGCGAAGGAAAAGTTTGAAGCCTGCGTTCTAAATCTGGGCGATGGCGCCGACACCGTTATGGAAGCGGCCCGCGCTTCGTCGTCGAACAGTCGCTGCGTGATCTACGGCGTCGGCGGAAACGCGCGCGAGGCGATGCGCTACTCGAAGTACGGCATCAATGCCATTTTCCACACACCGCTCGAGCGCCCCGCCACGCTCAAACTTGTTCGCGCCACGCGCATGCTCGTGCAGCACGAGTTCCGGCGCTACGTGCGCATCCCGGTGATCACGGAAGTCGTCATCATTGGCGACGGACGGCGCGCCGTGGGCAATACCGTCGAGATCAGCTCGGGCGGCATGTCGATCCAGAGCCACGAAGATTTCTCAGTTGGCGTTCCAGTCGAAGTCTCGTTCGCCATGATGACCCTCCCCCGAGTCATCCTGCGCGGCACGATCAGCTGGCGCAAGCCCAAGTCAATCGGCGTCAAGTTCGATCCCACCGACGAGCGCCGCCAAAAGCTGAAACTCTGGATCGACTCGTACCTGGAAAACTAAATCCGCTCAGCGCACCCTCTGTGCTCCTCCGTGCCCTCTGTGGTGATCTGCTTTTTGCGAGTCCGCCAATCCGCTGGCCCGCTAAAATGTCCTCGTGCCCGAAGCAGTCACTCCTCCCGTCGCAACAACTGCCGAGCCAGCCTCCGGGCCGCGCAAGTGGACCCTACGCCAGCGCTTCGTTCTAAGCATGATCGTCGGCGCGGGATACTCGTTCATCCGCCTGCTAGGCCCGACGCTGCGAATCGCCGTTTCTTACGAAGACGGCGGACAGAAAACGCTCGACGAACGTCCGCTGGTCGCCTCCTTCTGGCACGAATGCATGATTCCTGCGACCTACATTTTTCGCGACATGGGCATCCGTGTCATGAGCAGTTTCAGCTACGACGGCGAATACATGGGGCGCATCATTCGCAAGTTTGGATTCGTCGCCGTAAAAGGTTCAAGCAGCCGCAATCCGATTCGCGCTCTGCTCGGTCTGCGCCGTGCCCTCGAAGACGGATGGACTGTCGCCTTCACGCTCGACGGCCCCCGCGGCCCCCGACGCAAGGTCAAACCGGGTCCGGCCGGCTTGGCTCGCTCTGCTGGACTTGCGATGACCGCCTTTCACGCTACGGTCGAAAAAGGCTGGACTCTCAAGAGTTGGGACCGCATGGTAATTCCGCGGCCCTTTTCACGCGTGCTTGTGCGCGTAGGAAAGCTCATTCCGGTTCCAGCCGGTGCAACCGATGACGATCTGGCCCGCTATGCCGACCAATTGCAGGCCACGCTCGATCGCGTCTGTGAGTTCGCGGAGCAGAATGTCGGCAAGGCGGGGACGGCCGAGTTCCCGTTCTACAGGCGCGGCGGGTGATCGACTGCCGGCCGTCAGTTCTTGGGCGCCGCAGGAGAGACCAGATTCTTCAAGCCGTCAACCAGCGCAGTCACGGCGAGGTTGTAGTTCTTTTCGCGATTTGCCGCGCGTCCCGCAATGTCCACGGGCTTCCAAAGCGTCCAAAGTGTTGTGTGGGTCTTGAGCTCGATAATCCGCAGCATCAGGTACGCTTGCGGCTGTGATGGCGCGACCTGGTCCTGCTGCTGGATTTCGAAAATCAGTTCCGCGTCGCCGGGAGTCGAGACCAGTTCATACCGTCCCCAGCTTTTCATCGCGGCATAAAACTGGTTGTATGCCCGAGCCGGCCCGCCAGGGTACCAGTGGTTCCTTTCAGCCAGATAGCCGTTCTCTTCGCCTGCGTTGGAAATGAAAATCGCCTTCGCGGCCGCGATTTGCGACGGCAGCGGGGCGGCAGGCACTTCTTGTGGCGTTTGACTCCAGCCTGCAATACTCAGCAGAACGGTTGCGACCGCAAAGGCAGCGAATTTGAAGGGTCGAGTGGCCATCGATCGCCTCCTGAAATTGCCCTCACTATTTCGACTCGGTTGAATGCAGAATGTCCCGCCAAGAAGGGTAATATCCCGTAGAGTTTTGTAACGCTGCGCCTACTCGAGCGACGAGCCCAGCGGCTGGTAGCGGTACTTTTTTCCATCCCAGAAAATCACGGATGACGTATCCTCACCCTCGCCGGTTTCCTCCATGTAAACGCCAAGAACGATCTTCTTCTTCAGCGTGAGCCGCTTCACTGAGAGCGTCTTGAAAGGCAGATTAATCAGCAGAAACTTCGCCTTGGGCATTTCCGCGCGCCACGCATCTTTTTCCGCGCCGTGAATGATCAGCAACGAAATCCCACGCCGCTCCGGCGCGTCCGAAGCAAACGTCGACGTGACCTTCACGTCGCTGTAGCCCAGAAAACTGTCGTATGGGTCGGCAACCGCAAAGTTGTATTCATCTTTATCCGCCATCGGGTTCTTGCAACGTGCTGCCACGACCAGATCGTCGACACCATCGCCATCCATATCGGCGACGAATTGCGCGGGCCCGTCGAGCAGCGAGCAATTATCGCCAAACTGCTTGTGAATCAGTTCGTCCGTCACTTTCGGCGACGGAGACTTGGCGTGCTCGGGAGGCGGAGGCGGCTGCTTCTTGCTTTGCGCAGCGGACGAGAGGACCAATAAAAAGGCGACGAGCAGAAAAAGCACGGCGGCTGGGAGAAATCTTCGCAACGGCATGGATTTACTCTAGCCCGGTTTGATGCACGCGGGTAGAGACAGACTAGTGACGGAGGTAATAGTTCGCGGTTAGAGGCGGACACCGGGGTTCTGTCATCCTGAGAGGCAGCGTAGCTGCCTTGAAGGACCTTATGACGGCCCACGCTATGGTGCAGCGAGCGGGATCACGTTGGCGCGTGATCTCGTGGTAGGCCTATCCGCGCCACTGACTCAGCATGCGGCCGTAAGGTCCCTCACCGAGGCTGCGCCACGGTTCAGGATGACATCTCATCGAAACTCCTCAAGAAGTCAGATCTGAATTAGGAACGGAAGTGTTCCCAGCCTCGAGGCCGCAGTTCCTTTGACGCGCCATCAGGATCGACTGCGAAAATCTTTCGCCGTCGCGTGATGCACCCGATCTGACTAATCGGAACACCCGCAACCTGCTGTGGAATCCGTTTCGCTGAAGGAACAGTGAAGAGCAACTCGTAATCCTCCCCGCCGTGCAAAGCCAAATCGAGATCGACCTCGCCCGCTCGCTTGCCGACACTCGCAAGCGGAATCGCATCCAGTGAAATCTCCGCCCCCACGCCGCTCTCTTCGCAAATATGCGCAAGATCCGTCGACAGCCCGTCGCTGACATCGATCATCGCCGAAGCCAGCCCCTTTTCGCGCAAAACGCGCCCCATGGCCAATCGCGGCTCCGGATAAAAATGCTGCTCCCATTCCCGTGGCTTTAATTTCTGACCCGCCTCCATCTGTTTTACCGCCGCAGCCGAACCGCCAAGCAATCCGCTGACACAAATGCGGTCTCCCGGCCGCGCGCCCGAACGCGTGACCGCCTCGCCTTTCGGTACGCTGCCTACCACCACAATGTCGGCCAGGATGCCGTGTGGCGACTCCGCCGTGTCTCCGCCCGCCAAGGGCACGCCATGCTCCCGCGCCAGCCGCAAAAGGCCCCGTGTGAACTTCGTCACCCAGGCCTGTGGCACATCTCGCGGCAGCGCCAAAGAAAGAAACGCCGCCACCGGATCCCCGCCCATCGCGGCAATGTCGCTCAACCCGCGCGTCAGGCACCGATGTCCCACCGACTCGGCCGGATGCCACTCCCTCCGAAAATGAACACCCTCCAAAGAGAAGTCCGTTGTGACCAGAACGTCGTGCCCCGGCGGCGTGCGCAGCACAGCGCAGTCATCCCCGATCCCGGCCAGCACGCCGCGCGAGCCGCGGACCCGAGCCATCGTCCGAATCTCCGCAATTAAAGCTTTTTCAGTAAGCGCCATGACCAACCCATGATATTGGATTCCCTCTGTCTTCCTCTGTGCCCTCTGTGGTGAAAGATTTTCCGAAATTTCAAGCGTACCCACCCCATGAGAATCCACAAATCCGTCCAAGCGAAACTGGCCAAGCCGTCCACGAATCCAGCCCCCTGAAAGCGCCCAACCGCGGGCCAGGTAACCTGTCCCCAGGTGACCCCTTGATTACCCCTCTTCGGTAATGGGAATCGGACCCGCCGGATCGTTGACAGGGGGAACCCAGTTTGTTACCGTTAACCAGTCATTCACATAACCCTTTGGCCGAGCATAACTACTGCAACAAGTTGGCGTTGCAGATGCTCTCAAATTTCAAGGCTCTGTCCGGCAGGTGTAGGGCACGCAAAAACTCCGTTCCCGACATGGGACGTGACCCGAAGAATCAGGTGGTCCGCACAGGCACTCTTTGCAATTCTTTAGAAACTAGCCTGGAATTCCGGACCTGATTGCAAAGCTGGTTGAACAATTCGAGGTCGATTTGCAGAAACGCTTTTACATACTTTTTGTCGCCCGTGGAGACGACGGGCAGTTACGAAAGATTTCTATTCCCGTTCATTATCTGTACGTGTTTGTTGTCGGCGCCGCTATCGGATTCCTCAGTCTAACCGGCATCGCCAGTTCTTATACCCGCATGCTCCTCAAAGTTTCGCGCTATAACGAGCTGCGAACCGAAAAAGATCAATTAAAAGATAATTATTCTCGCCTCGAGCAAGTTGCCAAGGAGCGCGACGTCCAGGTCGCCTCGCTCGGCTCGATCGCCGGCGAAGTCTCCGCTCTTTACGGTTTGAAGTCGCAACCGACGTTGGTCACAGCAACCACCGATCAGATTCAGGCCGCTGAAATCAGTTCTTCGCTCGATCAGTTACACGCCCTGCGCTCCTCCGCGTTATCCGGAGCGACGATGGTCGGCCTCACCATGGGCCTGACCCGCAACGCGACCACCGCCGACTGGGCCAAGGCGAATTCAGCTCCGAATCTCTGGCCGGTCGAAGGCCAGGTCACCGGCAGCTTCGGCGAGCGCATCGATCCCTTCAACGGTGAAGGTGCATTCCACAGCGGCGTCGATATCGGCAGCACCTACGGCCACCCGATCGTGGCTCCCGCCGATGGCGTGGTCACGTTCACCGATCAGATGGGCGGCTACGGTCGCGCCATCATGATCAGCCACGGCAACGGCATCAGCACGCGCTATGGGCACCTCTCCGGCTTCGCCGTAACAGCAGGCCAGTCGGTACACCGCGGAGACGTGATCGGCTACGTCGGCGACAGCGGACGCTCCACCGGCCCGCACCTCCACTACGAAGTTCGCATCAACGACACGCCAGTCAATCCGTACAAATACCTCCGCATCACAGTCGCCCACAGCGGCGGCTTCGCAGCCGGAAGCTAGAGAGCTTTCAGCCATCAGCTATCAGTGAGTCACCCAACGTCCCATTGAAGCGGGTGTCATCCTGAGCGCAGGCGCTTTGGTAGACCCCCGGCTTTCAGCCGGGGGCGAGCGAAGCGAGGCGTAGCGAAGGATCTCCTCCACCACGTCTTTTCGGGATCATCCCAAATCTCTGTGCCACTGGCTCTATAATTCACCGCAGAGGACTCCCTTGGCCGCAGCGACCATACCCAACGACAGAACGTCGACCCGCATCGCTCTCGTCGAGGAGCACATTCTTCTGGAAAATGCCCACGACCTGGAAGGCGTACTCCGCACCTTCGGCGATTCCGCCCGCTACGACGACGAAGCCTGGGGCGAGCACCACTTAGGCAGCGCCGGTGTCCGTCATTTCTACGAACAACTCATGGGCGCTTTGCCCGACCTGCAGATCGACATTCAGCGCCGCCACGTGACCGACGATGCGATTCTCGTCGAAGTCATCATTCGCGGCACTCATCTCGGAGCATGGCGCGGTCTCCCGCCCACGGGACGCCGCATCGCGTTCCCACTATGCGGCGTCTACACCTTCGACTCCAACGATCGCCTCGCTGGAGAAAAGATCTACTACGACCGCGCCACCGTGCTGCACCAGGTTGGCGTCTTTCATGAGCCTGAAAGCTTCACCGGACGCCTCGCTACGCTCGCTACCCACCCTCTGACCATCGCCGGGGCACTCGCGCGCAAGCTTTTTCGGCGGTAGCCCGCTAGCACGTCCCCGTCCATCCGTCACAGCGCTGCGTTACCGCCGTAACTCGCAACCCCACGTTCCATGCGGGTTTCGCCATCTCCCGGCGATACCATAGTAGAACCCTCCCTCCGCCAGAACTCTAGGGCAGGCGTGTGTCAAAGGCAGACAAGGGGCGATCAAAAGAATGGAAAACCCCCCGGTCAAACGGTTTGGAAGATACGAGATCGTCGGCGAGCTCGGCCGCGGCGCCATGGGCGTGGTCTATCAGGCGCGCGATCCGCAGATCGATCGCACCGTAGCCCTCAAGACCGTTTCGCTGCGCGGCCAGGAGCCCGAAGAAGAAACCGAATTCCGCCGCCGCTTCCAGAATGAAGCTCAGGCCGCCGGACGTCTGCATCACCCCGGCATCGTCTCCGTCTTCGACGTTGGCGAGGAGGCGGAGAGCAACGAACCGTACATCGTCCTCGAATACGTCGCCGGCGAAGCTCTGAATAAAATTCTGGCGCGGGAAAAGAAACTGCCTCCCGCCCGCGCCCTCAAGCTTGCCGAAGAAGTTGCCGACGCCCTCGAATATGCCCACGGTCAGGGCGTGATTCATCGCGACATCAAGCCCGGCAACATCCTCATCACCAAAGACGGACGCGCCAAGATCGCCGACTTTGGTATCGCCAAGCTCAACCTCGCGCACTTCACTCTGCCGGGAAAAGTTCTGGGCACGCCCGCCTACATGGCTCCCGAGCAACTCGCCGGCGAAGGCGCTGACGGCCGAGCCGACCTTTTTTCACTCGGCGTCATCCTCTACCTGATGGTCACCGGCCACTCGCCCTTCCAGGGCAACAGTGCCACGACGGTTTGCTTTAAAGTCGCGAACCGCGACCCGCTCCCAGCCAGCGCCCTCGAATTGACCCTCCCGCCGGAACTCGATCTGGTCATCGCTCGCGCCATGGCGAAAAATCCCGACGAGCGCTATCAAACTGGCGCCGAATTTGCCCGCGATCTTCGCGAACTCCAAACCGTGTTCAAACCCGGTTCGACCACGACTTCGCTGGCGTCAGTTTCCGCCAACGGCACGAAAGCAACATCACTCGGGAAACTGGACGGAAACCCCATCGTCGGAGCGGCCTATGCGGTCGAACTCGTCCGCCGGGTCCTGAAAAAAGCTCCGCTGCGCGATCTCATCCTCGGCGCCGCGACCATCGTGATGTTGGTCATCGTTGGCGTGCAGTCGAAACTATTGATCTGGACCCACGACGAAGCCGCCGACCCGGGCCAGATTCGCGCCGAGCAGCTTCGTGCTACCCAGGCACAGGCTCCCGGAATCCCTGTCACCACGGTTGACACCACGCCGCCGCCCAAACCGGCGACCCGAAAGGCGGCCCGCAAAACTCCAGCCAAGACTGTGCAAAAGCAAGCCGGCACCCCGCCCGTCACGGTCGTCGTCGTGCCTACGTGCGCCGTCGAACTCGCCATTCGTCACCAGTTCAAGGACGCCACGCTGACCGTCTGGGTTGATGACGGCGTCGCCCTGACACGCGCGCTGCATGGCGGCGCGCAAAAGCGCCTCGTTGTCTTTAACGGAGTTCGCGGAGTCGAATCGGAAACCCTGAAAGTCCCCGCCGGGAGGCACACGCTGCGCTTCTCAGCTCAGACCGCCGATCAGACCGTCAGCCTCTCCAAAACCATCTCCGCCGATTTCGTCGGCGGTAACGACCGCACCCTCCAGATCAGCTTCGACAAACATAACTCCGCCATGAAGCTCGATTGGCAATAGGTAGAGCCGCGGACGGGATTTTCCGTGGAAGAGCGGCGCTTCAGCGCCGCGTGAGAGCGACCAACTATTCACGCAGCTCCGGCCCTACTGCCGCAAACCCATCCAATTCTCCGACACCACCAGAGAATTCCCCGGATTCTGCGGATCGTACTTCACGGAAGTGTGCAGGCCCAGCCGGCAGGAGTGCAGATTGATCCAATGCCGCAGGTAGGTCACATCCTGCGAGCATTCATAGGACACGCCCGCGACGTCGTACTTGTAGATCAGCATGACCGCCGAGTTGCGGTTGGTGCGTTCGAGTTCCTGTACGTCGATCACGGTGCCATCGGTGATGCGGCCCGTGCCCTCGAGCCAGGCGCGGCGCTCGCGCTCCAGTTCGTCGGCGGTTTTCGGCTTGCGCCGCAGCAACGCATATGCGCCCAGCAGCGCCACGCTGCCGGCGGTGATTAATCCATAAAGTCTGAGCGAGTCCATACCCGGGGAGTGAACTGGCGTCCGCCGATTTCAATTTCAGGATAAGCCGAAATCGCATTCGCATGGAAGTAGTAGAGAGGTTACGGAGGTCCAACGAGACTTGGACTGAGAGATTTTTCGGCTAGACCAGAGCGCCAAAGAAAAAACAAAGGGCGGCCATTTCTGGCCGCCCTTTTCGGATTGTGCAGGTAAAGCGGTTTAGACACCCTTGACGTTTTCTGCCTGCCAGCCCTTGGGGCCCTTTACAACGTCAAACTGCACTTGCTGACCTTCCTGCAGGCTGCGGAAGCCGCTGGCCTGAATGGCGGAGAAATGCACGAAGACATCCTCGCCGTTCTGGCGGCTGATGAAACCGTAGCCTTTGGCATCGTTAAACCACTTCACTGTTCCTGTTTCCATGTTGTTGCACTGTTCCTTTTCTTCTGATGTAGCGCTGAAACTTTTCGGGATTCTTCTGCAGGCAGGTCACACGCCGGTAAGCGGAGATGCTTGTACTGCGAAGGAGCTCTAAAGATCAAACGCATCTCTATTGTATGCAAAATTGTGCAAAATTGCTAGGAAAATCGTAAAGCTCTACCTGCAAGCAGCTGAAATTAGGCGAGTTATGGTCTGACCAGAGGGGTGTCCAGGCGGTACCGCCAAGATCAGCTTTTATCTGCGTTCTCTGCGGACCTTCCTCAGCGATCCCTGCGGTAAAAGGCTCTTCGACGGCCGAAATCACCGCGAAGATTCTCAGCTCGTCGCAAAATTGCGCTTACCCTGAGCCTGCCATTTGCTACCTTTTGGCAAAAAACTCATCATTAGAACATGCGTCTTCAGAGCATGCGTCTTCGGATTTTCTTATTCAGTCTGGCACTCACAGCTTCGTCCTGGGGACAGATCGTCGACAACGTCCGTATCGCATTGTCACAAAACAATTTTTCAGCCGCCGAGTCTGCGCTCAATTCCTATCGCAACCAGCGCGGAGTCGATGGCGAGTACCTCGACGCCTATTCGTGGATGGCTCGCGCGGCCTTGGATAACCGCGAATATGACAAAGCCGACGCCTACGCCAAACAGACGAAGTCACTCGCTCTCGACCTGTTGAAAACGCGTCCTCTCGATGCCGAGCCGCACCTGCCGCTCGCGCTGGGTGCAGCGTTTGAGGTGCAATCGGAGGTGCTCGCCGCCCGCGGCCAGCGCACGCAAGCACTGGCGGTGCTGCAGGCGGCGCTTCGTCAGTACGGCAGTACGTCGATTCGCGACCGGCTGCAAAAGAACCTGAACCTGCTCACATTTCAGGGCAAGGTGGCGCCGCCGCTAAAAGAGGATCAGTTTCTCGGAGCCGAACTTCCCACAGCCACTCAATTAAAAGGCTCGCCGGTCCTGCTCTTTTTCTGGGCGCATTGGTGCAGCGACTGCAAAGCCGAAGCCCCGATCATCGCGCAGTTGCGTTCGGAGTATGCGCCAAAGGGATTGAAAGTGATCGGTCCGACCCGGCTTTACGGCTACACGGCACAAGCCGACCACGCCGCCCCCGCCGACGAAATGAAATACATCGACGCCGTCCGCCGTCGTTTCTACAGCGGACTTCTAGACATGCCAGTCCCGATCAGCAAGGTAAACTTCCAGGTCTACGGCGCCTCAACCACACCAACGCTGGTGCTGTTAGATCGCACGGGAAAAGTAGCCTGGTACCACCCCGGCGCAGTAATGGCTGACGTGCTGCGAGCAGAGATCGACAAGGTGGCGCGGTGATTGGGCCGTCCCTAAACAGGTCTGGCGATGCCGAAGAACTTGGCGGCCTTGTCTGCTTCGAGGATTGCTCTTGCAAGTGCACAGCTAATATCTTCCCGAAACTCCGGATCTGCGTTCCATTCGAAGTCCTCAACTAGGCCCCGGATTTCTACCGCGAATTCGACGACCTTTGTGTTAAGTTCACTTCCCGCTCCTCCTGAATGGGTGGACCGATTGAATACGAGGTGGAAAACGCGTTTTTGAGCTGGCTTGCCAGTCTCCATATACCGCTTGTATAGCTGACTCGTCGGGGCCTTCCATCCAGTGTTGCTGGCAAAATCGCTGGCACGCGCATCATCGCCATTATCGCGTCTTTTGCCATAGAAAAATTCGTATAAGCTTCTCGCCTGTACGAGGCTTGTGAACATTCCAAATACTTGTTGATGCCGCCGATCCGGGTTGGGTTTCGTCCGAGCCGCCTCCCATGCGACGGCGCCCTCAAAGAGCCACCGCAGACTGTCGTAAAGGTCCTTTGTCAGGAAATCGTGAAAGTCGTTGCGTGGGGCCACAAAAAACCGCCGCTCCCTATTCCGATTTTACTTCCTTCAGCCGTCCCGTCTTCACGTCATAAACAAATCCCCGTACCGGAATATGCTTCGGAATCCACGGGTGCGACTTCACTTTGAGCACCTGCTGCCGCACATTCGCCTCGAGATCATCGAACGCATAAAAATGAGCCGGCTCGCTCGCGACCGTCCCCATCTTTTCAGTTAGCTTCGCGCGTAACTCGTACTCCTTTACTTTCAGCAACCCGCAATCCGTGTGGTTGATGATGATGAACTCCTGCGTGTCGAGCAGATGATGCGACACAATCAGCGACCGAATCGCATCGTCGGTAGCGATCCCTCCCGCGTTGCGAATCATGTGCGCATCGCCCGGACGAAGCCCCAGGCAATGCTCAAACAAAATGCGCGAGTCCATGCACGCCAGCACGGCAGCATGCCGTCGCGGTTGCACTTTCAAATCACCCAGATCAAAGCTGCGGGCAAACATCTCATTAGCGGCAAGCAGATCATCGGCTACGGACAATTGTTAGCTCCTTCAGGTAGCAGGTCTCAGGTAGTGGGTCTTGGGAATTCACCATTAAGAACTTATCTCATAGATGATCCGGGAAGGGCACGGCTTCAGCCGTGCCGTTAATCGCCGAGAAATATGCGGGCTTTAGCCCCTGAGGGCCTGCGCGGATTGTCTAGTCGTCCACTAATAAGCCGTATCGGAAGCTGCGTGTCTTGCCTAACACCCAACACCCGGAACCCAGCACCAACGCTAGTTTACCCGTTACAATCGCCCCGTGAGCATCGGCCCAAATTTAGATGACACAATCGTAGCGATCGCCACGCCACCAGGCCGAGGCGGAATCGGCGTCATCCGACTCTCTGGACCGGACGCACGCAGCATCGCCGAGCCAATGCTGCGCCTAAAGCACGAACTAGAACCCGGCCGCGCGATCTTCGCAGAACTGGTCGAGCCATATCAATATCAATGTGGCGCGGGCGCCCCCGCCCGCGAAAAAGCGTCAATCACAAATGCACAAGAAGGAATAGCTTCGTCGTCGATCAAAAATCCCGGCAACGCTGAACCGAACCCGCGGGCAGAAACTCCCGCTCCACCCGATCAACGCATAGACGAAGTAGTAGTCACCTACTTCGCCAAGCCGCATTCCTACACCACCGACGACATCGTCGAAATCTCCGCCCACGGATCGCCCGTAGTCCTCCGCCACATCGTAGAACTCTGCGTTACAGAAGGCGCCCGCCTAGCCGAGCCCGGCGAATTCACCATGCGAGCCTTCCTCAACGGCCGCATCGATCTAACTCAAGCCGAAGCAGTGCGCGACCTGATCGACTCGCAGACGCTCTATCAGGCGAAAGTCGCCGCCCAGCAACTCGACGGAGCCCTGTCGCGCCGCCTGCAGCCCATCAAGCAAAGGCTGGTCGAACTAATCGCGCTCCTAGAAGCCGGAATCGACTTTGCCGAAGACGATGTCTCCGTTCTTCCCAACCCGCAAATTCTCGACCGAATCGATTCCGTTCGCGCGCCGCTGGCCCAACTCGCTGCCACCTTCGCCTACGGAAAAATCGTGCACGAAGGCCTGACGCTAGCCATCGTCGGCCGCCCCAACGTAGGCAAGTCCTCGCTCTTCAACCGTCTAGTCGAAAGCGACCGCGCCATAGTCACGGCCACTCCCGGCACCACGCGCGATCTGGTAAGCGAAACCGTGTCGATCGAAGGCATCCCGGTCAAGCTGGTCGACACCGCCGGCATTCGCGCCGCCGTCGACGAAGCCGAATCCATCGGCATTCGCAAATCCATGGAAGCCCTGGCCGACGCCGATCTGGTGTTAGTCGTGATCGACGCCTCGCAGCCGCGAACCAAAGAAGACGAAGAATTGATCGCCCAGGCTAGCCAGCGCGCAGCCATTGTGGTCGAGAACAAGTGTGACTTGAGGGCGCTAGATAAAGCGGCAGCAGCACGAATTCCCAATTTCCGCAAAAACGGCGAGAAGCGGGGCAACCCAGCGGAGGGAACTCCTTTCGTTTGCACCTCGGCACTAACCGGGGCCGGCATCGTTAAGCTTCGCTCGGAAATCCTGCGCCACGTCGGAGGAGAAGTGGGCACCCAACGCGAATCCGGCTTCCTAACCAACATCCGCCACGCCGGATTGATTCAAGATTCACTGCAAGCGCTCGGCGCAGCCGAGGCCGCCGTAGCCGCCAAAGTCCCGCACGAAATGCTGCTGATGGATCTCTACAACGTCCTCCGCCCGCTCGACGCCATCACCGGCGCCACGACAACAGACGGCATCCTGAATCTGATCTTCAGCACATTCTGTATCGGGAAGTGAAGGGAAGAAGTGAAGGGAACTATCGCAGCGCCCTCATAATCATCGCGTAGGCCGTGCCCACCATGCTGAGAAACACGAATCCCGCAGAGTAGATGTAGTAAACGATCTTTATCTTTGGCCAAATCCACGCCGGCCATCGGTCTGCAAATTTGTCTGCAAAGGTATCGCCCATCCTCGGCGGCAGAGCGGCCTCTTCCGAGTCCGGTTTCCAGTTTCCCGCGATCCACGTCGCGCGCAGATTCGAGAACAGAAGAGCGATGATGATAATCCGAACGACAGCCATCCCCGGCGAGTTCAGAAACAGAAAAACAATCGAGACCAGGAAGTCGGCGACGTAATAAACCAGCGTGACAGCCGCCGCGAAGGCGTTGTGTTCCCGCACGCCAATGCCACCAAAGTGAAATAGCAGGAGAACCAGCAATCCCGTTATCGGTGCGCCGGCGAAAAACGTCATGAACGCGAACGACACCGCCCCCACAATCGTGCAAACCCAAAAGCCCTGCACGGCCAGATAGTCCACGTCCGCGCCGCTCTGAATCGACGGCCAGAATAGACTCTTCAGCCGGCTTTCGCTGCGAGTCGTCGAATCGGATAGGCCAAGCGTTTGCATGGCCGAGCATTAAAGCCCAAAGCTAAGCGCCTGTCCAGAGGAAAGTTCACTTCGACAGCCTGCCCAATACGCCGCGAAATAGAACATCAAAAGAATCCTTCGTCCCCTCCTTGGTCAGCGTGGCCAGCGCCTTCTCCGCCGCCGCCCGCTGGTAGCCCAAATTCACCAGCGCCGAGAGCACATCTTCCTCAACCGCTGTAATCGTCGAAACCGCCGGCGCCGCGCTTGGTCCAGCCTCAGGCAACTTGTCGCGAAGCTCCAGCACCATGCGCTCCGCCGTTTTTCTCCCGATACCCGGAATGCGCGTCAGCCGCGCCACATCATTTCCGCGAATCGCCCCCACCATTTCATCGGCGGCCATGCCGCTGAGGATTGTGATCGCCAGCTTCGGTCCGATTCCACTCACCGAAATCAGCTTTTCGAACAACACCTTCTCCGACGGCCGCAGAAATCCGTAGAGCGCGATCACGTCCTCGCGCACATGCGTGTGGATATACAGCGCCACCTCGCCCCCCGCCGATGGCAGTTCCGAAAAAGTCGGCACGCTGATGGTGACGTCATATCCCACGCCGGCCGTTTCCACAATCGCCTGGTTAGGATGCTTGGCCAGCAGCTTTCCACGAAGGTGTGCAATCATGCGCCCATTGTAGCGGGTCAGATTCGGCGGCAGATTCGATGGGAGCAGAACGGGTTTAGAATTCTGATTGCGAAAGCATTTGACTCGAGACCGCCACGATGGCATCGCCCCCGCGAAATCGATGCTCCGCCGGATTCTTGCTGACAGTCCTGTTGGCGCTTTCTGCGATGGCGCAGCAGTCTGCCCTCGATCTCGACGGAAAGCCGGTCGATCCGCTCAAGGCCGCAAAGGGCAAAATAGCAGTGCTCGTTTTCCTGCGTCGCGATTGTCCTGTCTCCAGCCGCTACGCTCCTACGATTCAGGCGCTCGCCCGAAAATTTTCCGATACCGCAACTTTCTGGCTCGTCGATCCCGACAAGAACGATTCTCCCTCTGACATTCGCGCGTACCTTGACCAGTATCAATACCATCTGCCGGCCCTTCGCGATCCCGCTCACGCGTTAGCAAAGTCCGCGCATGTGCAGATCACGCCCGAAGCCGCCGTCTTTAATCGTGCCGGACAACTCGTCTACGACGGCCGGATCGACGACTGGTTCATCGAAGTGGGCCGGTCCCGCCCCGCGCCCACGACTCATGAGTTAGAAGACGCGATCCGCGCCGCTGCCGCCGGCCAGCCCGTCGCCAGAAGCGAAGTCAGGGGAGTGGGATGCTACTTGTCCGACCTGGAATGAAACTCCGGCGGATCCACGTTGCAACTCTTTCCGCCCTTACAGCGCTGAGCCTCTGCGGCGCGCCCCTCGCGCGCACGCAAAATTCTCCTTCGCCAACGCCGCAAGTCACATTCAATCGCGACATCGCGCCCGTTATCTTTCACTCCTGCTCCATGTGCCACCGGCCGGGCGAAGCTGCGCCGTTTTCGCTGCTGACCTATTCCGACGTGAAACGCCACGCGCGCCAAATTGCCGATGTCACCCGCGCCCGAACGATGCCGCCCTGGCTGCCCGAGCCCCAGCCGCTGAAGTTTGCCGACGAACTTCGGCTGACCGCTACCGAGATCAGCCTGATCCAGCGCTGGGTCGATGACGGCGCTGTGGAGGGCGCGGCCTCCGATCTTCCGCCCGCACCGAAATTTGTCGAAGGCTGGCAACTGGGCCAGCCCGATCTCATCCTGAAAGCTGCAAAGCCGCTCACACTTCCGCCGCAAGGCACCGACACATATTGGAACTTCATTTTCCCGGTGCCCATCCAGGAAACAAAGTGGGTCAAAGCCGTAGAGATTCGTCCCGGCGACAAGCGCTACGTCCACCACGCGAACATTCTCGTCGATCGCTACGGCGCCTCGCGCAAGCGCGAAGCCGTGCCCGGCACAGGTTTCGGCGGCATGGAGATTCGCATCGAGTCACAGGTCTTCGATCCCGACAGCCATCTTCTCTTCTGGAAGCCCGGTACCGTTCCCGTTCCCGAGCCCGAAGGGATGGCGCTGCGCCTCGACAAAGGCACCGATCTAATCCTCAACACGCATCTCCAGCCCTCGGGCAAAACCGAAATCATCCAACCCAGCATCGGCCTCTACTTCACGTCGCAGCCGGCCACGAAGCTGCCTATGCTGCTGCAACTGGAGAACGACGCGAAGCTCGACATCCCGGCAGGCGAAAAAGATTTTGTCGTCACCGACGACTTCACCCTTCCCATCGACGTCGATCTCATGGCGATCTATCCGCACGCGCACTACCTTGGCAAAGACATTCAAGCCTTCGCCACTCTGCCTGACGGAACGAAGAAGACACTGATCCACATCCCGAACTGGAATCTGAATTGGCAGGCCGTCTATCGCTATGCCGAGCCCGTGCGTTTGCCGCGCGGAACAACTGTGAGCTTGCGCTACACCTACGACAACTCCGAAGACAATCCGCTAAATCCGAATCATCCGCCCGAGCGCGTCGTGGGCGGAAATCGCTCGAGTGACGAGATGTGCCATCTCTGGCTGCAAGTCTTGCCGGTAAATTTCGATTCGACAAAGGGCGATCCGCGCATGATGCTGCAGGAGGCGCTCGCTCGCCACAACGTCCAGAAAAACCCTGCGGACTTCGAAGCGCACTACAACCTCGCCGCCATGCTGCAGGCCAGAGATCAGTTGGACGCAGCCATCGCCGAATACGAGGCTGCCGTGAAACTCCGCCCCAACGACGCGACTGCAAATAACGCCTTGGGCGCGGCGTTAGTTGCGGCGGGACATCCCGACCAAGCCATTCCTTATCTGCGAGCCGCCAGCAATAACCATCCCGATTACTTCGACGCCCACTACAACCTCGGAATTGCTCTGGCCACGCAGAATGATTTCTCCGCAGCACTGCCCGAATTCCGTCTCGCTCTGAGATTGCAGCCGCACGACGCCGGAGTCGAAGCCAATCTGGGAGCAGTCCTGGCTCAAATCGGCCAGTATGCCGAAGCCAAGTCGCACTTCGAGCGCGCCCTGCAGATCGATCCCAACCAGGAACTGGCGAAAGAAAATCTCGAGGCCCTGCAAAGGCAGATGACCAGCCATTGAGAAACTGGTCCACACGATTGTGTTCTAATCGTCAGCATGGGAGCGCTCGCAAACATTTTTCGGCTTGCGGCCTTTTCGATTCTCGTCGCCGCTTCCTCTTTGATCGCCTTCGCACAACAGCCTCCAGACGCGCCGTCCGCAACCGAAAAATCTCCCCCGGAGTTTTCCCAGGCGCGCAAGCTTTCGCAGCAGGGTAAGTTCGACGAGGCGATTGCTCAATTGCAAACTATCGAGTCCGCCGATCCCAATACCAAAGGCTTGGCGCTCGAACTGGGCACCGCATACTACGCGAAAAATGATTTCGTAAAAGCAATTGAATACCTGAAAAAAGCAAACGCCGCCGCTCCCGCCAACAGCGAGGCCACGCAGATGCTCGGCCTCGCCTACTATCGCGGCGGGCATCCCTCCGATGCCATTCCTCTGCTGGAAAAAACGCAAGGCTGGCTGCCCCGCGCTAACGTCGACGGCGCCTATGTTCTTGGAATTTGCTACATCCAGACCAAGGATTACGCAAAGGCCCGCGCCGCTTTCGGAAAAATGTTCGATGTCCCGCCTGACTCAGCCGCCAGCTACCTGTTTACCGCGCAAATGCTGCTGCGCCAGGAGTTCGATCCCGTCGCCGAAGAATACGCGCAGAAGGCGATCGCGCTCGATCCCAAATTGCCGCTCGCTCACTATCTGCTCGGCGAACTCTACACCTACAAATCACGTATCCCCGAAGCGATCTCCGAATTTCGGAAAGAACTCGCCATCAATCCCAGCCACGCCGCGACCTACTACAAGCTGGCCGATGCCCTCTCTCGCGCGCAAAAATACGAAGAGGCCGAGCGCATGCTGCAGCGCTCCATCTGGCTCGACGCGTCCTCCACTGGCCCGTACATCTTGTTGGGGAAAGTTTTGCAAAAACGCGGCGAGTTCGATTTGGCGGTGAAGTACCTGCAACGGGCCGTCAGCATGGACCCCAACAACGCCATGACCCATCACCTGCTAGGCGAGACCTACCGCGACCTAGGAAAAAAAGAAGAAGCAGAAAGTGAACTGAAGTTGGCCGAGCAACTCCAATCATCGCAAGACAAGCGCCAGTAAAAATTTAGTCCTACGCCGATGTCATCCTGAACCGCGGCAAAGCCGCGGTGAGGGACCGTACGGCTGATGGCAGCGCCAATGCGGCAGACGAGAACACCGCGAAACTCTACAGCACCGCAGCCTGGTCCCGCCGCCGCGCCTGAATCTCAATATACACATTCACCAGCGACACAGCCGCAGGCGTCACTCCCGGAATCCGCGAGGCCTGCCCCAAGGTCCGCGGCTGCACCCGGCTAAGCTTCTCCTGCATCTCGCGCGACAAGCCACTCACCGAGCGATAATCGAACCAATCAGGGATCGCGTGCTGCTCCGACTTCTTCAGCCGCTCCATCGCCCGCTGCTGCTGCGCTAGGTAACCTTCATATTTTATTTCCGTCTCGACGGACTTGAGTTCGTTGCGAACCTCAGAAGAAATGACAACCGCAGAGGTCGCCGTGGACGCCGAGCCATTTCTTTGGAAAAATTCCGGATTCAGAGTTCGCAGGATTGGAGCGAGTTGTTCAATCACGATTTCGGGTCGCTTCAGCAATTGAGCGAGCGTCTGCCCTGCGCCCGCTCGAACAGCAGTAATGAATCCGCTGCCAACGCCAGGTTCGTCACCGCTGCTTTGCAGCGATTCGGAATGACATGCGCTCAAGCTTTCCATCAATTCCGACGTTAGCCGAGCCTGTTCCAATCTCTTTTTCAAAACGCCCAGCCGTTCTTGCTTCGACTGAAAATCTGCCCACGCTGTATCCGAAATCAGTCCAACGCGGCGCCCGTGTGCAGTCAGCCTACGGTCGGCATTGTCGATGCGCAAATGCAGCCGGAACTCCGCGCGAGACGTGAACATTCGATAAGGCTCGTTCGTGCCCTTCGAAATCAAATCGTCGATCAGGATCGCCGTGTACGCTTCGGTGCGGTCGAGAATCAGCGGCGCCTCGCCCTTCACTTGCAAGGCCGCGTTGATCCCGGCCATCAATCCCTGGCATGCGGCTTCTTCATATCCAGACGTGCCGTTGATCTGGCCCGCGAGAAACAGCCCAGCGATTTTGCGTGTTTCGAGCGTGCGCTCAAGCTCCGTCGGATCGATCGAGTCGTACTCGATCGCATATCCGGGCCGCAGCATCTCGGCGTTTTCGAGGCCGGGAATGGACTTCAAAATTTCCAACTGAACCTCAACCGGCAAGGAAGTGCTCATGCCGTTCACATAAATCTCGTGCGTGTTCAGCCCCTCGGGCTCGAGGAAAAGCTGGTGCACCTCCTTGTCGGGGAACTTGACGATCTTGTCTTCGATCGACGGGCAATAGCGCGGCCCAATCGACTGGATCTGACCGCTGTACATGGGCGAACGATGAATATTTTCGCGGATGATGCGGTGCGTCTCAGGTGTCGTGTAAGCGATGTAGCACGGCACCTGCGAATCATGATGCGCCACGCGCTTCGTGCGAAAGCTGAACGGCGTGGGATCGTCGTCACCCGGCTGCACCGGAAATTTCGACCAGTCGATCGTTCGCCCGTCAAGGCGCGGAGGTGTTCCGGTCTTGAGCCGGCATCCGCGCAGGCCAAGTTGCTTGAGCGCTTCGCCGAGCAGAACCGCGTTAGGCTCTCCCGATCGCCCCGCGGGATATTGCTGCTCACCGCAATGAATCAGCCCGTTGAGAAATGTCCCGGTAGTGATGATCACAGCCCGCGCGCCAACAGTGCGGCCGTCACGGAGCTTGATTCCCACAACCTGGCGTCGTGCGTCGGGCATCGGGCGTCGGCCTTCAGCCAAATCGGCCTCTTTGGAAGACATTTCATCAAAAGTATTGGCGGCGTCTCCGTTGTTTCTGTCTAGAATTGCCTGATGCCCGCCGCCCGCCGCCTGACGCCACTCCGAAGCGTCACCCAGAATTAAATCCGCCACCTCGGCCTGCTTGATCTTCAGATTGGGCTGCGACTCCAGCACCTCGCGCATCTTCAAGCGGTAGCCCTGCTTGTCGCACTGTGCCCGCGGAGACCAGACTGCCGGGCCGCGCGACGTATTCAGCAGCCGGAACTGGATGCCGACCGCATCGGTGATCTCGCCCATGATGCCGCCGAGAGCGTCGACTTCGCGCACCAGATGCCCCTTGGCGATGCCGCCCACAGCCGGGTTGCACGACATCTGCGCGATCAAGTCGACGTTGAGCGTATAAAGCGCGGTCTTCAGCCCCATGCGCGCCGAGGCCATGGCGGCCTCGCATCCGGCATGCCCGGCCCCGACGACCACAACGTCGAATTGCTCAGTGAAATTCATCGTAGAAACGGCGAATCCACGCTTAAATCTGTTGCGAATCGCCCTTCCATTCTAGCAACTTACGCCGTGGAGTGATTTGCATCACTTGCCGCGCTGCGCCGCCAACCGTAGTATGGACAGGTCTTCATAATCGAGTCTTCATAAACGAGTCTCATAAAACGAAGCGGGGGGCTTATGGACACGCGCACTTTTTTCCAGGAACTGGACGCTCGAATCGCGAAGCATGACCTGTTGTGCCATCCGTTTTATCAGGCCTGGTCCGCCGGCAAACTGAGCCGCGAAGATCTGCGCGAATACGCGCAGGATTACTACCATCATGTCGACGCCTTCCCGTCTTATCTAGCCGCATTTGCGCTGCGGCTGGAAGAAGGCGAACTGCGCTCGGCCGTGCTCGCCAACATGTGTGACGAAAAGGGCGTCGACGGCCGTCCCGGAAAAAATTCCGTGCCTCATTCTGAACTTTGGCTGGATTTCGCCGAGGGCATGGGATCGAGCCGCAACCTCGATTGGCACAATCCGGTGCCGGAAGTTCGCCAGCTCATTCGCCACTTTCATCAGACCGCAAACGACGCCACGCCGGAAGAGGCACTGGCGGCGTTTTACGCCTACGAATCGCAGGTTCCGCGCATCGCGAAGGAAAAAGAACGCGGCCTGCGCCAGATGTACGCCGCCGATGACAAGACCTGCGGCTACTTTTCCCTGCACGCCACCGCCGACGTCTACCACTCGAGCGTCTGGCGCAAGCAACTGGAAAAACGCATCGCCGCCAACCCAGACACGGCAAACGCAGCCCTCGCTGCCGCAGAGAAGGCCGCCCACATGTTGTGGAAGGCGCTCGACGGAATCGAAGCGCGTCGCACGGCAGCGGCTGCGGCGTGAACGAGAGAGACTCTGTTCGAACAATTTTGAGCCATTGATTCGGCTGAATCACTGGCTCATTTTTTTGCGAGGACGATGTGGCCAAAGCAATTTCCATCGGAACGAACGGCCGGGCTGAGGAGACAGTTGCGTTCGAGCACACGCTGACGGCGCATCATTCCGAGCTGCCGCCGGTGTATTCCACACCGGACATGATTCGGCTGATGGAGACGGCGGCGTTTCATGCGATGCAGCCTTACTGCGAAGGGGATGAGATAACGGTGGGAACATCGATCAACGTTGAGCACCGCGCTGCCAGCGGCATCGGATCGCACATTGTCGCCGAGGCTACGCTCGAATCGTTCGATGGCCGCTTTTATACGATGCGCGTGACCGCCCGCGACGACTCGAAAGAAATCGGCCGCGGAACTGTGGGCCGCGCCGTGGTGAGCGTCGGGCGCTTCACAGAAAAGATGAAGACCGCGGACCGCTAGCGACATCGAACGTTGTATGCCGATCTCTGAACAGCCAGTTTCTGAACAGCAAAAGCAAGCAGAAGTATTTCGATCCCTGCACCATAACGACAAACCATTGTTGCTGGCCAATGTGTGGGACGTGGCCAGTGCGCGCGTCGTCGAGCAAGCCGGATTTCCCGCGCTTGCCACGACCAGCGCGGGCGTTGCGTTTGCCCACGGTTTTCCTGACGGCCAGAAAATTCCGCCGGAGCTGATGTTTGCCGCAATCGCCGAGATTGCGCGCGCGGTTGCAGTTCCCGTTACTGCCGACGTGGAAGCCGGATACGGAAACACTCCCGAGGCTGCGGCCCGAACGGCGCAGGGCGTGATCGAAGCCGGTGCTATTGGCATGAACTTCGAGGATGCAACTGGCGATTCGGATCGTCCTCTTGCCGAGTTGCCGCTGCAACTGGAAAGGCTGCGCGCCATCCGCGAGACGGCCAACAACTTTGGCGTGCCGCTTGTGGTGAACGCCCGCACCGACATTTATCTCGCACAGGTGGGCAAGCCGGAGAGCCGCTACGATGAAACTGTGCGCCGGCTGTCGGCTTTTCGCGATGCCGGTGCTGACTGCGTCTTTGCTCCCGGACTCGGCGATCTTCCCACGATTCGACGGATAGTTGCCGATCTGCAATACCCGGTTAATATTCTCGTTGGTCCCGGTTCGCCATCGATCGCGGAACTGGCTGCTGCGGGCGTGAAGCGCGTTAGCCTGGGTTCCGGGCCGATGCGCGCGACGCTCGGCTTGCTGCGCAGACTGGCTCACGAACTGATTACAGCTGGAACGTACACGGCGATGCAAGATTCGCCTCCTCACGCGGAAATAAATCGGCTCATGAGCGGGATCAGGAACTGAGGCAGCGCATCATCATCGGCGTTATCTCCGACACGCATGGACTGCTTCGGCCTGAGGCGGTTGAGGCGCTGCGCGGGAGCGACCGCATCATTCATGCTGGCGATGTGGGCGCGCCGGAGATTCTCGAGCAGCTGGCGACGATCGCACCGCTCACGGCGATTCGCGGGAACATCGACAAGGCGGCCTGGGCGCGGCGTCTGCCCGAGACCGAAGTGGTGGAAGTCTGTGGGGTTTCGATCTACGTTCTGCACGATCTGGCTGCGCTCGATTTGAAACCGCAGGCTGCTGGATTCGCGGCCGTCGTCTATGGGCACAGCCATGTGCCCAAGCACGAGACGCGCGATGGCGTGCTTTACTTCAATCCCGGGAGCGCGGGGCCGAGACGCTTCAGGCTGCAGATCGCTGTGGGGCGGCTGAGAGTGGAGCGTGGCGAAGTAAGCGGGGAGATTGTGGGTTTGGCGGTAAAGTCCGAGCCCAAGAAATAAGCTATGCTCGCGCGAAATTTTTTCTGGATCAAGACGCGCAAAATATTGATTCGTCAGGACTTGCTGACTTCGGGATATCTCGATGTCAGCTAAAATCTTGAACACATTGGACTTATTCGCAAAATATTGAGAATGAACAAGTTATGGTCTTGACTTTGTGGTCAGCCATCGTCCGCTTGTGCGGGCGCTTCTATGTTCGAACGTCGGGCCTGTGGAAGACAAGGACATGCGTCACATGTGGGCTGTGGATTTTCTTTTGCGACCCCTTCGGGACTCGGTTTGGCTTCTAGCTGCTGTCCGGCGCTGAAGCGACAGGGCTGGCATCTTTCGCCCCTCCGGGGCTGGGTGTCATTTCCACCGCTACCCACGGCTTGCGCCGTGGGCTGCATTCTTGCGCTGCCTTGCGGCTCTTGGTCGCAGGTCTTTGCCGAGCAATGCCGCGTTGGCGTGTCTCGCGAAGATTCCTCCCCACGTTAGAATGGCCGTTCATGCCGGAACCCTACTTTGCGGTTGAAAAAGTCAGCGGCAGTGCTCGCCTGGGCAGGCTGCGAACGCCGCATGCGGAGATCGAGACTCCCGTCTTCATGCCAGTGGGTACGGTGGCTTCGGTGAAGGGCGTTCCGCAGGAGATCGTGGAGGAGCTTGGGGCGCAGATCATTCTTGGTAACACCTACCACCTCTATCTGCGGCCCGGCGTCGAGACCGTGCGGAAGATGGGTGGACTGCATGGTTTCATGTCGTGGCGGCGGGCGATTCTGACGGATTCCGGGGGGTTCCAAGTTTTCAGCTTGAACGATCTGCGCAAGGTGAATGAAGAGGGCGTGACGTTTCGTTCGCATCTTGATGGGTCGTCGCACTTTTTCAGCCCCGAGAGCGCGATGGAAGCGCAGATCGGGCTGGGCGCGGACATCATTATGGCGTTCGATGAATGCACGGAGTTTCCGGCGGATCGGGAGCGCGTGCGGTTGTCGATGGAGATGACGGCGCGGTGGGCGGCGCGGAGTAAGAAGTATTTTGAGGAGCACAAACACAAAGTTCCCTGGAGGCAGTGGTCAGTGGCCAGTGGTCAGTGGCCAGTCTCGGAATCGCCGTCAGTTTCTCCACCCAAAGACTCTGGTTTGACTGGCCACCGGCCACTGACCACTGACCACTGTCTCACGCAGTCTTTGTTTGGGATTGTGCAGGGTGGGATGGATCGGGAGTTGCGGCGGGAGTCGGCTTTGCGGACGGTTGAGATTGGATTTCCGGGGTATGCGATTGGCGGGTTGAGCGTGGGCGAGCCTCGGGAGTTGACGCGGGAGATTGTGGAGTCGACTTTGGAGCATCTGCCTAAGGACAAGCCGCGGTATCTGATGGGAGTGGGTACTCCGCAAGAAATTGCGGAGTATGCAAATCTTGGCGTGGACATGATGGATTGTGTTTTACCCACGCGCGCGGCGCGGCATGGACTGCTGTTTACGTCGGAGGGCAAAGTTTCGATCAAGCAGGCCCGTTATGCGCAGGATGCCGGGCCGCTGGATCCCAACTGCTCTTGCCGCGTGTGCGGGCGCTATTCGCGGGCTTATCTGCGGCATCTTTATGCATCGAATGAAGTGTTGGCGCAGGTTTTGAATACGATTCACAATTTGAGTTTTTATCTGGAGACGATGCGGAGGGTGCGGGCGGGGATTGCGGGAGCCAGCGCGTGAACCCATAATTTTGTGACGCGGGAGATGCTTCGCTCCGCCGGAAGAACGGCTGCGCTCTGCATGACGCCGACTTAAATTTGGACTCGCCGTCGGCGAACTTGCGCAAACCTCGCTCGGAACGCGCATCAGATTGCAGGGATGCTTCGACTCCGCAGGCGGACCGCTTTGCGGTACGCCTGCTGCGCTCTGCATGACAACCTCGAAATTTTGATTTCGTGCAAGGAGTTGCAGGCGCGGCTGAGGGAATTGCGTCCTTGACACTATGCGCGGTGTGCGGCATGCTAGTTCACTTGGGAAGAGTCCAGTTTTCTTTCTGACAGGTCTCGGATTAGCATCTCTAGATCCCAAGGAAGACCTCCCCGGATTCGAACCTAAATCGTTTCGAAGCTGAAACAAGAAAGAACCCGGCCGAAGGCGTTCCGAGCCCCCGCGGCAAATGAGATCCCACTGGCGCTAACCGGCGGCAGGTAATTGGTAACGGGGCAATTTTGGCGGAATCGTCCGCTTAGACCTCAAACACATGCAATATTGGCTTGCTTTACAGACCGGCGGCGGCGGTATGGGATGGCTTGGTATCGCCCCCATCATTTTTATCTTCGCGATCTTTTATTTTCTATTGATCCTGCCGCAGCAGCGCCGCCAGAAGAAGTGGCAGGGCATGCTCGATCAGCTCAAGACCGGCGACAAGGTGACAACCAGCGGCGGGCTTCGCGGTACGATCATGGCGCTTAAGGATGACGCGATCCATCTGCGCGTGCCGCCCAACAATTTAGTGGTGGAAGTGACGAAGGCCTCGGTGGCGCATGTGTCGACTGCCGAGGAGGAAGCGAAGAAGTAGGTTGCAGGTGGCAAAGTGACAAGGTTACATGGGGTCAATTTGCCGCTTTAGGACTTCCCAAGTTTTCGAGAACCTTGTCACTTTGACACTTTGCCACCTTGCCACTTTGAACTTGGATTTCTTATGAATAAGACTCTTCTCTGGAAAGCCGTTCTCATTCTGGCGGTGCTGGTTGTATTTCTGTTTGGGATCTTTGGGGTTCCTGACAGCCTTTCGGGCTCGGGCCTAGTCGCGGCCATGCGGAAGCATATTCACCTGGGTCTGGACCTGCGCGGCGGAACGCACCTGATTCTGCAGGTTAAGGTCAACGACGCCGTGAACGTGGATGCGCAGAATGCTCTGGAAGTGTTGAAAGAGCAGATGCGCATTCGCAAGATCGATTACGCCGACCTCACGCAGACCGATCCGCAGAATCCCGATCACATCACGATCAAGGGAGTGCAGCCCGGTTCGCGGAGCGACCTGCTCAGCATCGTGCAGGACCGGCTGCCAGACTATGACATCACCGGCGGCGCGCAGAACAGCTACAACCTGGCGATGAAGCCGTCGAACCTGGCCGACATCAAGAACAAGGCGGTTACGCAGGCGATCGAGACGATTCGCAATCGAGTCGACGCGCTGGGCGTGAGCGAGCCGACGATTGAACAGCACGGCGCGGCGGGGCAATACCAGATTCTGATGCAGCTGCCGGACGTGGACGATCCAGAGCGGGTGAAGGATATTGTGCAGTCCACGGCGATGCTGGAGATCAAGCAATCGCTTGGTGGTCCGTATTCGAGCGAGCAGGCGGCATTGCAGGCGCAGTCGACGCCGGGCGTGCTGCCGCCGGATGCGTTGGTGCTGCCTGGCCACAGCGCTCCGGGTGCTGAATCGGAGGGTGGCGCTTACTACGTGGTGTCGAGAGTCTCGGCGGTGAGCGGCCGCGACTTGCGCGATGCGCAACCCAGCCGCGATCAGAACGGCCAGCCCAGCGTGCACTTCAACTTGACGGGCGAAGGCGGGCAGCGCTTCTTTAAATTCACTTCGGATCACGTGGGCGACAGCCTGGCGGTTGTTCTCGACGGCAAGGTGCAGGAAGTCGCGAACATCAAAGAGCCGATCCGCGATACCGGCGAAATCAGCGGCGGAAGAATGAGCGAGCAGCAGTCGAAGGATCTGTCGATGATCCTTCGCTCAGGCGCGCTGCCGGCCGGCATCAAATATCTGAATGAAGAAGTGGTGGGAGCCTCTCTCGGCGCCGATTCCATTCGAGCGGGCGTGCGAGCCGCAGTGGCCGGCATGCTGGCGGTCCTGATCTTCATGTTGATTTACTACCGCGGCGCGGGCATCAATGCCGATGTGGCGTTGATTCTGAACCTGATTATTCTTCTGGGATTCATGGGCTTCTTCGAGGCGGTGCTGACCTTGCCCGGAATCGCGGGAGTGATTCTTACCGTTGGTATGGGGGTCGACTCGAACGTGCTGATCTTTGAGCGCATCCGCGAAGAGTTGCGCAACGGCAAGACCCCGACCTCGGCGGTGGATCAGGGTTTCAGCCATGCCTGGATCACGATCGTGGATACGCACGTGACGACGATCGTGTCGGCGGCGATTCTGTTCCTCTTCGGTACGGGCCCGGTGCGAGGATTTGCCACGACCCTGACGTTCGGTCTGCTGGCGAACCTGTTCACGGCGGTGTTTGTTTCGCGTGTGATCTTCGACTGGATTCTGAGCAAGAAGCACGTGGGGGATGCGTTGAGCATTTAGGGATTGAGTCATTGAGAGATTTAGTCATTAAGTCATTGCCGACTGAGTCATAGATAAGGGGCTTAAAACGCGTGGAGTTCTTTAAGGACGTAAATTTCGATTTCTTAGGCAAGAAGTGGTATTTCATCGCCTTTTCGCTGATCTTCAGCGTGGCGGGCGTGCTCTCCATGTTGTTCTGGCATGGGATTCCGTGGGGCGTGGAGTTCCGCGGCGGAACCCTGGTGTATGTGAAGTTCTCGCATACGCCCGATCTGGGTGCGGTGCGCGCCGCTATGGATCATGCCGGCCTGAAGGATCCGAAAATTCAGACGTACGGCAGCGCCGACAACAATGAGGTGCTGATCGATCTCGCGCAAAAAGAAACCAATGAGCAGACGCTCGACCAGGGCAAGCGGACGATCATCAATGCGCTGGAAAAAGATATTCCGGCGGGCAAGCAGGACCTGAACAATGCCAGTCTGCTGAGCGTCAAGAATTATCTGATCGACAAGGACCCACTGCACGTCAGCGGCGACGACAAGAAGTACGCTGCTGAGGCGCAGGCGATGGTTGACTATCGCGATAAGACTCTGGGCGGCGTGCTGAAGTCGATTGACGATCTGAAGCCATCGGGGGCTAGTGCTGCAGCGGTGGACTCGTTGAAAGATTCGTTCTTCTTGTCGGATTTCCGGGTGCGCGACGTGCAGATCGTCGGTCCGCAGGTTGGAGCTGAGTTGCAAAAATCGGCGGCACTGGCAACGATGTATTCGCTTGCCGGGATGCTGGTCTATCTGGGCTTCCGTTTTGAGTGGATTTACGGTGTTGCCGCCGTGGTAACGGTGTTTCACGATACGTTAATCACAGTGGGCGCATTCTCGCTTCTGGCGCCCCGCTATGAGATCTCCCTGACCGTGATCGCGGCCATCCTGACCTTGATTGGTTACTCTAATAACGACACGATCGTGGTATTTGACCGAATCCGGGAAAACATTAAACTCATGCGGCGTGAAAAGCTGTCTGAGATTGTCAACCGGAGTATTAATCAAACTCTTAGCAGAACGATCTTGACAGCGGGCTTAACCTTCCTTACCGTACTGGCACTCTTTTTATTCGGTGGCGAGGTGCTGCACGGATTCAGCCTCGCGCTGGTGATTGGCATCTTAATCGGGACGTATTCCTCGATCGCAATTGCGGCTCCGATCCTGGTGGCATACCAGGATTGGCGGATTGAAAAAGGCAAGCGCCCGGTAGCCATGCCGGTAAAAGGTAAGGCTAGGTAGGTTACCCGGTGGCGCCGGTCGAGTGGTTGCGATAGGCCTTATTTTGTAATCAGTTAGCAGGGCCTCGGCCAGAGGCCGCCGGGGTTTCGATATTTCAGGGTGGCTGGCGGGGGGACTGGGAGCAAATGAGGAGTCGTCGGTGTCTAAGCTTCCGTAGGGTCTGCTGTTAGGGGAGATTCACTATGTTTGAAGACAGCCTTATCGAGTCCGGGGGCAAGCTGAGAACCAAGCGAGGTCGAACTACTACCGTGGCCTTCCTTCTGGAGGTCATGGTCATCATCGTGATGGTGCTGATCCCGCTGATTTTCACCGAAGCGTTGCCCAAGTCCGTTCAGCTGGGATTCCTGGTGGCGCCGCCACCGCCACCGCCGCCACCACCGCCGGCCGCAGCGCCGGTGAAGGTTGTGAAAGTCATCCAGACTGACATCGTCAATGGTCAGCTGCGCACGCCCACCAAGATTCCAAAGAAAATTGAAATGATCAAAGAGGAGGAAGCTCCTCCGCCGGTCATGGCGACCACGGGTGTCGTCGGCGGCGTCCCGGGCGGAGTTCCGGGCGGATCGATGGGCGGCGTGATCGGCAGCGTGCTGAGCTCGACGCCGGTTGCGGTGCCGAAGATTGCCACGCCGCAGCGCGTGCGCGTATCGTCGGGCGTGCAGTCCGGCCTGCTGGTTCGCCGGGTGCAGCCCAACTATCCGCCACTGGCGCGCCAGGCGCGCATCCAGGGCGTGGTGGTGCTGCAGGCGCAGATCAGCAAAGATGGCAACATCGAGAATCTGCAGCTGATCAGCGGGCACCCGATGCTGGCTCCGGCCGCGATCGAAGCCGTGAAGCAGTGGAAGTACAAACCGTATCTGCTGAATGGCGAGCCGGTCGAAGTCGAGACGCAAGTGCAGGTCAACTTCACGCTCTCCGGGGGCTAGACTCCCCGGGCAGTTGGCGCGAGCCTAGTCGTTTGTAGTAGTGTGTGATGGCCCTTCCCCAACCCATCCTAACTGAGGTGGCGGGGAGCGGTTTTTCAAAAGACGCTCGGATGAAGGCCACCGTACCGTAAACATCTTCTTAGGCAACGGAGCTTTGCTAGGCAATGAGCTAGCGGTTTCGGGCGTCGTAACGGCGATGCCGTTACTGCCGGCTTTCATCTTTTTGCCTGCGGCTGGCACAGCAAAGCGCATCTCAGTGTCTAACGTTTTATGGAAGCGTTCCACCGCACGAGTTCTGAGAGAGTTCCGAGGAGGAAAAGCAACTCATGTTTGCAACTCACGTAGCAGCTATGCTTCATCACATTCCGGCCGCGGCAGCCTGGGTCGTCCAGGAAGGCGGCGGTGCGATGGCGACCGATCCCCTTGGCTTGTGGAAAGCCATGGGCTGGGTCGCCCGAACCGTAGTTATCATTCTCTTCATCATGTCGGGCTGGTCGATCGGCGTGATGATCGACCGCTGGATGGCGTACAGCGCCGCTCGCAAGCAATCGCGCGCGTTCGCTCCCGCCGTTGCCGGCGCACTGCGCGACGGCCGCATTGACGAAGCCATCAAGGTTGCCGAGCGCAACAAGAAGAGCCACCTGGCCAAGGTCGTCACCGCAGGCCTGATGGAATTCAAGGCTCACCAGGACAGCCCGGGCGCAATTCCCGGCGAGACGATCGAAGCTTCGAAGCGCGCGTTGGAGCGCACCGAAGCCATTGTCCACGCGGAACTGAAGCGCGGATTGGGCGGCCTTGCGACCATCGGATCGACGGCCCCATTCGTCGGACTGTTCGGGACGGTGATGGGCATTCTGAACGCCTTCATTGGCATCAACAACTCGAAGGCTACCGGTCTGGCGGCAGTCGCCGGCGGTATCGCGGAAGCGCTGGTCACGACGGCTATCGGGCTGCTCGTCGCCATCCCGGCCGTCATGATGTTCAACTACCTGACCGGTCGCGTGGAAGCGTTCGACGTTGAAATGGACAACTCGTCGAGCGAACTGATCGACTACTTCCTCAAGAAGCGCGGAGACCGGCGGTAATTCCGTCGCCGGTCGACGCTGTGAACTGGTTTCTGCCGTGAGTTGCTTGTCCGGCGCTGGAAATCTGGCGCCGGACCTTCCCAACTTAGCGCAGGGGCAGTAACCGGATCGCGGGAGAAATCAAAACCATGGCATTAGCGAAACGAGACGAAGGATCGAAAGTCAGTTCAGAAATCAACGTCACGCCCATGGTGGACGTGATGCTGGTTCTGCTGATCATCTTCATGGTGGTCACGCCGATGTTGCAGAAAGGCATCAGCGTGGACATGGCAAAGGTGAACAATCCGGAGCAGATGCCGGACGCAGATAAGGAAGACGCGCTGCTGGTCTCGATTACCCGAGACGGCAAAGTGTACTTCGGCACGGACCAGGTAGCCGACATCGACAGCCTCACCACCAAGGTGAAGGACCGGCTTGCCAACAAACCAGACAAACGCGTGTATGTGAAGGCAGACATGCGGGCCCGCTTTGGCGGCGTAGTGAAAGTCGTGGACAGCGTGCGCGCTGCCGGCGTGGATGATCTGGGCTTGCTCACCGATCAGCGGAAGACAACTCCAAGCGCCCCGCCCGCTCCAGCGGCGCAGGGACAATAGAGGAGAACGACCATGGGAATGAGTTTGGGTTCGAAGGGCGGACAGAGCGCGAACATTAACGTAACGCCGCTCATTGACGTGCTGCTGGTGCTGCTGATCATCTTCATGGTGATTTCGCCGGTGACGCCGAAAGGCCTGGATGCGCTGGTTCCGCAGCCGCCACCGCCGAACGCGCCAAAGAACACGCAGCCGGATCGCACGATCGTCGTGCAGTTGATGGATCGCGGCCCCGGGCAGGAACCTGGGGTGAAGATCAACGATGAAGACGCGACCTGGGACAACCTGCAGGGGCGTTTGACCGACATTTACAAGCAACGCGCGGAAAAGGTTATGTTTGTGAAGGGCGACGACTCGATTCCTTTCGTGAATGTAGCCAACGTCATCGATATTGCCCACGCCGCGGGCGTGGATAAGGTCGGTCTAATTACCGCGAAGATCGAAGCCGGCGGCTAGAATGGTCCGTCCGGGACCGCCCGGAGTGCGCATTTTCAGATTTTGACCCGTGGCACCGGAGCACGCCTGCTCCTGGTGCCGCGGGACTCGCGCTTAGCGCAGGGTGATGCACTTGTCAAATAGCTGTCTCTGGGCCTAGGATGCTGTGGCGAGGGAGACTCATACCGCAATGAATAAGATCGTTCGACTGCTCACGCTGGCGGCAGTGGCGCTGGCGCTCTGCTCCTCCATGGGCTGCGACAAACTGCGCGCCCGCGACCAACTGAATAAGGGCGTGAAGTCCTACAAGGACAATCACTACGAGGAAGCGATCAACCATTTCCAGCAGGCGGTGCAGTTGGATCCCCAGCTCATCAACGCGCGCATGTATCTGGCCACCGCCTTTGTCTCGCAGTACATTCCCGGGGTGGACGCGCCCGACAATCTTCGCACGGCGCAACAAGCGATCGACGAGTATCAACGCGTGATCGATATGAATCCGTCGCGCGACCAGAAGGTGAACGCGGCCAAGGGCATCGCCTATTTAATGCTGAACACGAAGAAGTGGGACGATGCGAAGAAGTATTACCGGATGGCTTCTGACCTCGATCCCAACGACGCCGAGCCTTACTATTCCATCGGCGTGATCGACTGGACCGCCTGCTACCAGCCGCGCATGGAAGAGCGCGCCAAACTCGGGATGAAGCCCGACGAGCACTTGAGCGCGAAGAACAAGGATCAGAAAAAGGTCTGCGAAGAACTCAAAACGAAAAACAGCCCCGCGATTCAGGAAGGCATCGACAGCCTGAACAAGGCGATTCAACTCCGTCCGGACTACGATGACGCAATGGCTTATATGAACCTCATGTTTCGCGAACGCGCCGATGTGGAATGTGACGACGAATCCGCACGGACCGAGGACTTGAAGACTGCCGACCACTGGGTCGACGAAACGTTGCGAGTCAAGAAGGCGAAAGCGGAGAAAGCAGCGCAGAGCCAAGGCGGCATCACGATGGACCAACAGAAATAGCGGATTCTCTTTTATTCTTCTAAAGTCTGATTCTCTCAAGGCCTCCTGAAAAGGAGGCTTTTTGAACTTGCGCGTGCCTTCAGCGGTGTTCCTCTCAGGATTGGGCTACTTGCTGTAGAGACGCACTTCCACCAGCGGAAATTGCCAGCGCTTCATGTTTGAAAATGATTGTCCGAGAATCTGCGTCAGGATGACCGTTGTCGGATCCGGATTCGCCAGCGTGCCGTTATGCATGAGCATAATCCACACTCTTGGGTGAGTCTGAGCCGCGGAGCGCACCAGTTCGCCGGAGGGCTTGCCGGTAAAGTCGCGATAGTCGAGCCCGGGGCCGTGGCGGGGGAAGACGATTTCAGGGCCCAGAGTCGAGAGGAAATCCGGGCTGGCAGTGTTCGTTCCCGCGCGCAAAGAGCGGAAAAACTCGTAGGGCACACGCGTCTCGGCGATGTGAAAGAGAATGGCGTCCCCGGGCTGCGTATGGTCGAGAATCATGGCAACCGCCGCGTCCGACGCGTCGCGCTCGCTGTCGAAATCGTGGCCCAAGACGAAAGAGATTCCCTGGGACGACAGGAACAAGACTCCGGCGAGTGTGAAGGCGAGTATCCATGGCGAGCGCAGGCGCGCCAGACCGGCAGCGGCAAGCGTGAGCAGAGCAGGGAGGCAGAAGATCATATAACGGGCAAGAAAGACGGGCCGCGCGAACGAGAGTAAGACGGTCAGAGCGACGGGAAGCACAAGCCAGACGACGAGAAACTGGCAGCGCCACGTGTCCCAGCGCGGGGTTTTGCGGAGAAGGAGTTTTCCACTCGGGGCCAGCGCAGTGGCGCACAAAACGAAATAGATGATCGGCAAGGTCCAATCCTTGCCGCCAGCGAGGTTCTCGAAGAATTGGAAGAGACCGGCGAAGCCTGGCCGGGAAATCCACTTGATCGGTCCGGCACCAGTCTTGGCCACAAAAACGAGAATCGGCAGAACGGCAAGGCCAATCGCGATCCAGGCTTGACGAAAGCCGGGTAAGCCCCCTCCGCTTGATTTCTCCGGCCGAGCGGCTCCGAAGCAACGCAGAGTCAACCAGTGCGCGGCGACGAGCAGGAGAGCATAGAAATGGGCGTAAACGGCAAGCGCGCTCGCGATGACATAGCCAGCTCGGAGCCTGGGATCGCCCCGCTGCAAACAGGCTACAAGGCAGACCGAAGAGAGGATCGCCAGCAGCAGGAAGAGGCTGTAGCTGCGGGCCTCCTGCGCATAGCGAACGGAGTAGGCGTTAAATGTGAGCAAGGCGGTTGCGATCAAGGCAACGCGGCGGCCGTAGAGCAGGCGAGCCAGCCAGTACATCGCAGGCAAGGCCGCAACTGACATCAGCACCGAGAGACTACGAATGAAATATTCGCTCCGGCCGAAATGCAGCCACGCGCGCAGCAGCGCGTAGTAAAGCGACATATTGGCTTCGCGCCACCACAGCAAGCGAAAAAAGTTTCCCCAGCCGATGCGGGCGACCTCAACGCTGAAACACTCATCGAACCAGAAAGGCTTGTTGACGAGGTGAGCCAGGCGGAAGGCGGCGCCGCCCACGAACAAGAGACACATCGTGATCCAATGAAGCGCGTTTCCGCGGGACCGTGGAGCCTCCGAAACTTCGCTCTGGTTAGCGGCAGGTGGCGGCATGAAATGTAAGTAGAGAATTTCAGATGATACTATGCTATCGATGTGAGAGATTTCAGGCCTTGACCAGCGTGGAAGCTGAAGTCGTTACAACCGCGCCGGCGACGTTTGATCGCTGGAGGGGATGCGTGTCGGTAATCGTTCCCGTCTACAACGAGGTGGCGCACATCGACGAACTGCTGCAGGCCATTCAGTCGTCGCCAGTCAAGAAAGAAATCATCATCGTCGACGATGGCTCGACCGATGGCACCCGCGAGAGGTTGCGGGCCCTGCCCGCGATCGACGAACTCACGATCGTCTTCCACGAAAAAAACTGCGGTAAGGGCGCGGCGATTCGCACGGCCCTGGCATACGCGCGCGGTGAGTATGTGCTGATTCAGGACTCTGACCTGGAGTATGACCCGCAGGATTATGCAGCGCTGCTGGAACCGCTGGAATCAGGCAAGGCGAATGTGGTGTATGGCGTGCGTCCCGACCGGCCCGAGCGGGGGCTGCGCTTTTTTCTCGGGGCGAAGTTGTTGACGTGGCTCACGAACCTTCTTTATAGAGCCGGCATTCACGACGAGGCCACTTGCTACAAAGTTGTCCGCCGTTCGCTTCTCGGACGGATTCAGCTGGAGTGCCGGCGGTTCGAGTTCTGTCCGGAGATTACCGCGAAGCTGTGCCGCATGGGGGAAAGAATTGCGGAAGTTCCGATTTCCTACCATCCGCGGTCGGCCGTGGAAGGGAAGAAGATTCGGCATTCGGATGGGTGGCAGGCGATCTGGACGTTGATTCGCTATCGCTTCACTTCGCGCAGCGGTTGGGAGCGCGCCTTGGTCGAAAAGCCGCAAACCCCTTTTGCGGTCAGCTTTTCGCGCTTGCCGACGAAATAGGCGAGTGATCGAACCCACAGCACCGAACTACCGCGCTCCAGTAAAATATCCCGTTTGGCTAAGGCAGTCGCACTGTTAGCCAGCTTCGCATGTTCAAGAAAATTCTGATTGCAAATCGCGGCGAGATTGCGGTGCGCGTTATTCGCGCTTGCCATGAATTGGGAATCGCCGCGGTTGCGGTTTATTCCGATGTAGATCGCGCCTCGCTGCATGTGCGCAAGTCTGACGAAGCCTACCCGATTGGCGCCGCCGCGGCTAGCGAGTCATACCTGAACATGGCGAAGGTTCTCGACGTTGCAGCGCGCTCGGGTGCGGATGCCATTCATCCCGGCTACGGCTTTCTTTCGGAAAATGCGAAGTTCGCACGGGCCTGCGCCGAGGCGGGCGTGAAGTTCATTGGGCCGAGCGCGGCGGCGATGGATGCGATGGGCTCGAAAACCCGCGCCCGGCGGTCGATGGAGCACGCCGGAGTTCCTTTGGTCCCGGGCACTTCGCGCGGATTCGAAACTTACGAGGATGCTGGGCGAGCGGCTGAGCGCATTGGCTATCCGGTGATGCTAAAAGCTGCCGCGGGCGGCGGGGGAAAAGGCATGCGCCTGGTTCATGCGCCGGAGGAGCTAAAATCCGCGCTCGACGGCGCACGCAGCGAGGCCGAGCGCGCCTTCGGCGACGGAGAAGTGTACCTCGAGAAGGCGATCGTCAATCCGCGCCACATTGAAATGCAAGTTCTGGCGGATGAGCATGGAAATACGGTTTACCTCGGCGAGCGCGAGTGTTCCATCCAGCGCCGCCATCAGAAAGTTGTGGAAGAGGCCCCTTCACCCGTTGTGGATACAGATATGCGCCGCCGCATGGGCGAAGTTGCGGTGCGGGTCGCGCAGGCTGCGGGTTACACAAATGCAGGCACGGTCGAATTCCTGGTGGATTCGCAGAAGAATTTCTATTTCCTCGAGATGAATACGCGGCTGCAGGTGGAGCATCCGGTGACTGAACTTGTCACGGGGCTGGACCTCGTGCACTTGCAGATTCGTATTGCGGCGGGCGAGCCCTTGCCATTTAAGCAGGAGGACGTGAGCATCCGCGGCCACGCCATCGAGTGCCGAGTTTACGCCGAGGATCCCGACAACAATTATTTTCCGAGCCCGGGAAAGATTACTTTGCTGCTGCAGCCGTCGGGGCCGGGAATCCGGCGGGACAGCGGAATGTATGAAGGCTGGACGGTCCCGATGGATTACGATCCGCTGCTGGCCAAACTGATTGGGTACGGCACCGATCGTGACCAGGCGATCGGCCGCCTCACGCGGGCGCTTGGAGAGTATTTTGTCGGCGGCATCAAGACAAATATTTCGCTCTTCCGGCGCATTTTGCGCGATCCGGATTTTCGCACTGCAAAGCTTGACACGGGATTTCTCGACCGGCTGCTGAAAGAGAAGGATGCTGTCGCTTCTCCGGGTGAGAAGACGCAAGCGCCGGAAATTGCAGCAATCGCCGCCGGAATATTCGAGGCCATTGGTGCTGCTACCGCAGGGCAGAGTTCCGTGGGAAATCGCTCGGACGGCGACGGCGTTCGCAGCGCTAACTGGAAAAGCTCGGCGCGCAGAGAGTCGCTGCAATGATCTACGAGATCAAGATTGACGATCGGGAATTCCGACTTGAAGTGAGTCGCGCCGGCGACGCCTGGTCTTGCCGACTCGACGGCCGCGAAGTGGAAGTCGACGCCGTGCTCGCGCGGCCTAACGTTCTCTCCCTCCGCATCGGGAATCGGGCCTATGAGGTGAAATGCGAGCGCGTGGCAGGAGAGATGCATCTGTGGGTGGGCAGCGCGCGTTTTGCCGCGGAAGTGCGTGATCCGCGCTCGTTGCGTGGGCGTTCGCGTGCCGCCGACGATCATGGCCCGAAGAATCTGACTGCGCCCATGCCGGGAAAGATTGTACGCGTGCTGGCTGGGCAGGGTTCTCCAGTGGAGGCGGGCGCGGGCGTTCTGGTCGTGGAAGCGATGAAGATGCAGAACGAGATCAAGTCGCCGAAGAAGGGAACGATCCAGAAGATTCTGGTTAGCGAAGGCGCTGCCGTGAATGCGGGCGATGTGCTGGCGATCGTTGAATGACTACTTTTCGACTCCGTTGCTGTCGAGCACCTTCTTGGCGTAGAAGTTCTCAACCTTCGCAGTATCCCGCAGAACCTCATAGTAAGCCGACTTCAAGAGTTGCTCGCGGCGGTCGTGCAGTTGCGAGCGGATCGCCTGCTGCACCCGGGGATCGGCCAGTTCCCGCTGCCCGGCGGGCTCTTTGGCGACGAGCTTCACAATACGGAATCCCAGGGATTGCTTACTCGCGGGGTTCACCACTCCGATGATAGAGCTGTACTGGCCGGGCTTGAGACGCATGACCGCTTCGCGCGTCAGGGGGTCGGTATTGCGCAGCGAAGACTCGGGCACCGTGCCCAGATCGCCACCATTGCCTGACGTTTCCGGGTCTTCGGAGTATTTCATGGCCAGTGTGGCAAAGTCGTCGCCGCTGTCGAGACGATTCGCAATCATCTGGATTTTCTTTCGGGCGTCGGCTTCGTTCTGCGCTTTGTCGTTCTGGTTGTGAGCCTGCGGATTCGGGGCGGGTGTCACGAGAATCTGGGCGAGGTGGTACTGCGGCTCGATGAGGTTGAATTCGCCTTTGTGCGCGTTGTAGTAGTCGGTGATGTCCTGGTCAGTGACGTTGATCTTTGACGACACTTCCTTGTTCATCACCTTGTCGACGGTGATGGAGCGGCGGATGTCGCGCTTGAAATCGGCCAGGGTGATTTTCTTGTCCTTCAGCCGTTGGTCGAATTGCTCCTGCGTAAACGGCGCCTTGAATTCGTTGAACTTGCGATCGACTTCCTCGTCAGTGGCGAGAAGGCCGAGTTTCTCGGCCCGGCGCATCAGGATTTCGTCGTCGATCATCTGGTGCAGAATCTGCAGGCGCAGAGCTGTGGCTTGCTCGCCAACCGGCGCCTGCTGCGTAGAAGAGGCCTGGTAGTTGTCGTAGTACTTGTCGACGTCGGAGCGGAATATCTTGCGGCCATCCACGGTGGCCATTACGTCGCCGCCAGGTTGCGAGTTACACGCGGCCAGGCTCGCCAGCAGAACACCCGCCGCGACCGCCCAAGTTGAGCGGGCAAGGATCGAGAGTTGTTTCAAGGGAATGTCTCCGTTTCCGACCTGCGAAAGAAAATTCGAAGCCAAACGCATTCGTTTCATAGGCGCGGCCGCTCTCTACTTGGAAGCGGGCGCGGCGGCCTGCGATGTATGTTCCGGCACCGGTACTCCGGCGTCTTTCAATGCGTTGTCCAGGGCGGCGCGAATTTCGCTGACCGGAACTGCCCCGTCAATCTTTTGCCCGTTGATGAAAAGCGTGGGCGTGGCGTTGACACCAAGGCCGTCCGCTTCCTTCATCGATGCGCGCACCGCGTCCTCGTTCTGCGTTTTCACGCACGACTGCAGTTTCACGACATCCAGATTGTGCTTTTGCGCCTGCAGCATTGCGATCTTGTCCACGGCCTCAAAACGCGACCCAGCCGTCTTCTCGGTGTCGACGTCGTGTTTGTTGGCGTGAATGTAGTCGGCAAAGTCCCAGTAAGCGTCCTGGTTCTGCGCGGCGAGGCAGTTGGCATCGACCGCGGCATGAATCGCCCAGGGATGAATCTCTGCCAGCGGATAATCCTTGTAGATAAACTGGACGCGATCCCCGTACTCCTTCTCGATCTCCGGGAAGAGCGTCTTGTGCATGGCGGCGCAATACGGGCACTCGAAATCGTCGAAATTCACGACCACGACCTTAGCGGACTTTGCTCCGCGAGTAGGCCGGCCTGTGGTGTCGATCTTGCTCATGAGTTCCAGGTATGGATCTTTCGTCAGATCGAACTTCGTGACCCGCAACATGCTCAAGCGGTCTTTCGAGATCAGAAACTTGTACTCTTTTTGTTTGCCGTCCCCGTCGAGGGTGACGGCCACGCTGTCGTATTCCGGCATGTCGCTGCTCGGGCTGATGGAGCCCACACTCACCTTCACTTCGGCGGGAAGGTTGTAGAAAGAGCGCACCTGGCGCTCGATCTTCCGGGCGAGGTCGGGAGGTGTGGATTGGGCTACGCAACCTAGGCAAATCAGGAGCAGGACGAACAGGGAACGTCGAATTAAGATCACCAAAAACCGCCTTAACATTGCAGGTTTACCCGTTGATTATCTCACAGGGAGCGCGCTGAGCCGCTCAAAGTCGGGGTGGTAACGCTGCTGTTTGGCTTACGCGCTGGGCTAGTTTAAGCAGGAGATCCTTCGCTACGCTGAAAAGCGCTCCGCTCAGGATGACAGAATTGTGTAGTACGCCAAGGTGCCCCATTTACCAGGCTGCCAAACTACTATCCGGCGCGGTGCAACTGGTCGGCGGGCAGCAGGGAATTCATCGAGCCCGAACGGAAGCCTTCCAGGTCGAGAGTGACGAACTTGAAGCCGAGAGTCTTGAAAATGCGGGTAAACTCGGCGGCCATGGCGGGATCGAGTGCGCGTGGAAGTTCTTCGAGATCGATTTCAATGCGCACGATATCGCCGTGATGGCGTACCCGGAATTGTCTAAAGCCGAGGGCGCGCAGGGCGTCCTCGCCCTGTTCCACCATGGCGAGAGCCTCGCGGGTCACGGGGCGGCCATACTCGATGCGAGAGGAGAGGCAGGCAGAGGCCGGCTTGTCCCAGATGCGCAGGTCCGCCCGGCGAGCCAGTTCGCGGATATCCTGCTTCGTAAGTCCGGCTTTCAACAACGGCGTCAGCACGTGATGTTGGCGCGCTGCTTCCTGCCCGGGACGGAAATCGCCTTGATCGTCTACATTTACGCCATAGGCAATGGCATCGAAGCCGCGTGCGGCGCGGAGGCCCTCCATTACCGCGAAGAGCTCATCTTTGCAGTGAAAGCAGCGTTGGCTGTCGTTGCGGGCATACTCGGAGCGATCTAACTCGGTAGTGGAGATGACTTCGAGTGGAATGCCTTGCTCGCGCGCAAAATCGACGGCATCGTTGAGCTGTGTGCGGGCGAGACTGGGTGAATCGGCGATGACCGCCAACATTTCTGGTCCCAGTACACGGTGGGCAGCCCATGCAAGGTAGGCGGAATCGACTCCGCCGGAGTAGGCGACCAGCAAACGTCCCAACGGACGCAACTCTGCCAGGAGGCGGGATTCTTTCGCGATCAGGTCGAGAGATTCCACGGCATCTATCGTAGCAGGGATGAACCAAAAGGCCTGAGCGAAGGCGGCGTTACACGGGAAATTGCGCTCCACGCGAGACTTCTTGCGCCGCTGATGAAGAGTCTGTTCCGAAACTCGGTGCCGTCCGCTGTAGCGGACTTGGTTCTTCTCACATCGCCTTCCCGCCACTTACGTGGCGGGTTAATGAATGCCGTCGCTTTCGCGACTGGAGCGAATTTTGTTCCACCGAGCTGCCATTTCCCGCCGTTTCGTAACAGACTGTGAAAGCGCCGGGCTTGGGAATGACGCCGTCATTCTGCGCCGCACTTTACAGTCGATGCAATGTTAGTAGAGCCGTTCCTGGCGTTTCAGGTTTCCGAATGAGCCGATGTTGGCGAGACTGAAGGTGAAGCGGAAGAGGTTTTCATTCCTGACGTTGGCGATCGCGTAGCGGCGGTATTCGAGGGTCAGGCCGCAGCAATCCCAGTTGTAGGTCGTCTGCGCTGTAGCGAACTGCAGTTGCTTGGTTTCGGCGTCGAAGCCGAAGCTGCTGGCCGCGCTGAATCCGCGGCGCGTGAGCCCGCCAAAGCCCAGGGCTACGCGAAACTGCTGGAATTTGCAGGTGGCTTGCACGGCCGTGGAATTCGGTGAAGTGCAAACCCCGAGGTTCTGTGAGTTCACGGAATTCTGCGCCGCCTGCTGTGGAATCTGCAGGAACGCGTCTCCGCCTCCGAGCGTGAACGGACCGACGTTGTAATTGACCAGCAACGTGCTGGCATTGATGCGGCTGAGCTGGAAGTCGTAGTCGAGATCCCACTCGGTGTCAGTCCGGCTACTGGTGGCGACGCGCAGCCTCGACACGATTGGCGAAAGGTGACGCTCCTGGGTAATGAAGGCAATTCCGGTTAAATCTTCCGTCGTAGTGAAGACGTTGCGCTGGTTGGGGATGAGCGCGCCGCCGAATTTAGGATCGAGGAAGTACTTCTGCGCCAACTCCCAGGTGGCTACTTCGCGGGACTGCGGGCCGGGGGCACAAGGACCGTGGTCGAGATTGCTGATCCGCTGCCAGGGCACGATTTGCTCTGGCGCCGCCGCGCCGACGGCCAACCCAGTCATAGGTATTTCGCACTCCTGAATCGAGGACGATGAATGCTTGGCATACAGCCGGGTGATGAAGCCGTACTCGACTTCATGCGTGTTGCTGAGAATGTCGCGCTCGTCGAAACGCAGCACATTGGCGAAGTCGTTTACGCCGGTCACGATGCGGTATTTTGCCCAGGGCTCGATTACGTGCTTCCATTTCCGACCAAGGAATTCTTTGTCGAAAACTCTCTCAAGTACGGGCGCGCGAACTTCGACCGATCCCTCGATCGCCTGCCGGTTGGTCGGATCGCTTTTGGCCGCGCCGTCGTCAAAGCGCTCGGTGTAATACGTTTCGTGAAGAGCGAGCGCAGGACGGAGAGACCACCCATGGAAGAGCAGCGGCATAGAGAGTTCCGGGTTGAAATCAAAGCGCCCGAGGAGGTTGCCGGTGTGAAATCCGGGCTCGCTGCGCGACAGGCCGGCGAGAGAGGCATCGAAGGACCAGAACAAGGGCAAATGGCCGAATTGGCGGTCAGCGCTCGAGGCGTCGACACTGGGCGCGTGCAGGATCTGCACGGAATCGAAGACAATCGGAGGAGTCGTGTTGGTCGGCGTGAGCGTCTGGAAATAGTTCTGGTAGAGCTCGGACATGGCGCTCAGCGAAAAGCCGTTGACCGTTTTGGTCAGAAACATCTGCGATTTGACTTCAGAGTTGACCGCCTGAGTGAAGGCGTCGTTGAACGCCAGGCGGAAGAGAAACGAGCTGAGGTAATCCACGTCGGCGACACCGCGAAAGCCGTGGGAGTTTGTCTCGGCACGCAGGCGAATCTCCTGACCTCCTTCGGGTAAGTTCTTGTCGCCTTCGGAAGTCCCGACCGTGATGCCCCGGTCGACGACGCCGAAATAGTTCAGGTCGACGTAAGAGCTGTCAGTGGGCCGGGCGCGGAATTCGCCCCGTTGCGACCAACCGCGCTTGGAAAAATACTCCGCGCCGAGCGTGGCATCGAGGCTGCGGTTGATGGCCCAGTAAAACGCGTCGCCGATTTCGTTGCCGTTGGTGGAGGAGCGGCCGGCTGTTGGCACCATGAATCCCGACTGCCGGGCTTCGCGATCGACAGGATGCGTGGCGTATGGCAGGTAGAGGATGGGGAGACCGTGGAGCAGGAAGGCGCTCGAGTATATCTGTGCATTCCCGCCGACGTCGACGACGATCCGGCGCGCCTGGAACTGCCAATTCGGCTTAGGCAGTTCGCAGGTTGTGATTGTGCCATCGTAGACGAAGTAGTGCTCGGGGGTAGTCTTGGCGACTTCCTTGCCCGAGAAAGCGAAGGGAGCGGTGGAAGTGAGGATGGCGCGGTTGCCCTTGAAGTGATAACCCGTGGTCGCGGTGACGTCGTAAAACCGGCCGGTTTCCGCGGTTAAGTTGTAGGTGCCGTGGCTGGCCTTGATGTGGTCGTCGTTAGGCCCGCCGTCGACGGTGAAATGGCCGGTGGCCACGGCCTCGCCCGTGTCCGAGTTGTAGGTGACGTCGTCGGCGCGCAGAACGTAATTGCGGTAGTGAATTTCAACGTCACCGTGCAGTTTATACACGGCGCCGTCTTTTTCCTGCTGCAGCGCGCAGATCACAGTCGAGTCATTGTCGGATGTGGCTGCCTGGCTGGCACAGGGAGTGGATGAATTCTGAGCGGTGGATGGATTTTGCGGCTTTTCTTTGGAAGAATCGGCCTGCAGTAACTCGCTGTGAAAAAGCAACTGCCTGGTAACTAGCGCGCCCACGAGTTGCTGATGACAAAGCAGCAACGCCGTGATAAGGAATCTAGAGCGAAGCGTCATCGGGGAAAGAGCAGCGGAAGAGAATCGCTCATCGCAAACTTGGGTGTCATGATTGGCCGACCGGACGTGGCAAACGTGAACTTAGCACGGCGCCAGCGTTCAGGAAAAGTGGCGAAAGAGGCTAGGATTCCGCGGGAAGATTCCCGGTTGCACGCCCAGGTACTTTGTTCGATTTCGCAAGATTGGTTTTCATGAATTGTCCTGTGTGCGGAGAGGTTTCGTTGGAAGAAGTTTGCCGTTGCCACCCGGAGCCCCCTCCCCCAGTTTTGCCACAGCAGACGACCGCTGCGGTTGCGTCAGCGGCCCCAGCGCTCTCGTGTGAGACGCCGGCGGAGCCAACGCAGGGGCCGCCGGAAGGGATTCTAGCCATGGCTGCGGCCGCGGAGGCGAGCCCGTCGGCCGGCATTGGAGATGCAGTTGACAGCGCGCCTGATCCCGATGCGTGGCGTGGCGAATTGTCCGCGCGCCTGAATCGTTACCGCGCCCGCCGCAAGATTCATCCACCGCGCTATCCCTCACTGAGCCTGCCCTTTGGCCCGATCGATGCGTCGTCGGAGCCTGACACCTACGTGAACTCCACGGTGTCCCGAGGTTTCGTGAACTTTTCCGACCGGGCACTCGCTCTGGACGGCGACGCTGCCGACTTTGAGGCCAAGGCCGTTACTGCCGACGCTCTTACCACAGACGACCCAGCGAGTGCCGAGACTGAAATTCGGCAGGCCGCCACATCCTCGACAACCACCGCTAAGATTATCGAATTCCCACGATTTGCCTGGGGGCCGCCTCCACCTCCGCCAGATCAACTGGCCGAACCAGTCGGAGATTTCCCGAGAATCCTTGAAGCGCCCGAGATCGCGCCACCGCCACCTGCGCTGGGTGGCATTACTATCGAGGCCATCGAACCGGCGGAGATGGAAAAGCGGCCCGGCATCGACATCCCGCTGCAGAGCGCGTCCTTGACTCGCCGGATCGTGGCCGGGGTTGTCGATGGGCTCATCGTTGGCGGCGCGTCGGCGCTGTTCGGCGCGATTTTTTGGAAGGTGGCGGAGGTGCGTCCGCCGCAGATTCAGATTCTCGAACTGGCCGCCGGCATTCCGAGTCTGTGCTGGGTGGTCTACCAATATCTGTTGGTCGTGTATGCGGCCAGCACGCCAGGCCTCTGGGTAGCAGGGCTGGAACTCTCCCGCTTTGATGGCAGCGCCACAAACCGCACGCTGCGGCGCTGGCGAGTTCTCGCGGCTTGCCTCTCCGCGGTCTCGCTGGGCATGGGGTACGCCTGGGTTTTTCTCGACGAAGACGCCCTGTGCTGGCACGATCGCACCACTCACACCTACCTCGCACCCAGAAACAAAGCTGCCTAACCCGTTCGGCGAAAAATCTGCGCTTGCCAGGATTTCCTCTGCTAGGCTACCTAGCCATGCGCATTGCTCGAAGCCTGCTCCTCCTCGCAGCAGTTCCGTTCTTGGCCTCGATTGTCGACGCCCAGGCCGCGAAGCCCGCTGCCGAACGCCTGGCCGCCCAGAACACCCTTTTCGACGAGCAGTATGAAACCGACCTGCGCAACTTTCCGGAGCGCGCGACCGCTTTCGGCGACTACCGTTACAACGACCAGCTCAATGACCACTCTCTGGCCGCAATTGCACGGCGCCACGAAACCGACGAATCTTTTCTCGCCCGCATCAAGGCCATTGCCACCGAGGGTTTTGGCGGTCAGGATAAACTCTCTCATGATCTCCTGATCCGGGTCCTCGAGCAGCGCATCGCCGACTACAACCTCAAAGAGTACGAGATGCCGATCAATACGCAGGGCGGCATCCACACCAACCTCGCCGACCTGCCGCTCGCCGTTCCGCTGGATTCAGTCAAACACTACGAGGACTACATTTCCCGCCTGCACCAGATCCCCCGCGCACTGAGCCAGGAGACCGAGGTCCTGCGCGCCGGCATGAAAGACAAGCTGGTGCCGGTGCGCTTTATTGTGGAGAAGATTCCCGGCCAGTGTGAAGGGATCATTGCAGCAGATCCTTTCTTGAAGCCGACGAAGAGTTATCCAGCCAGCATTTCGCCGGAAGATCAAGCGCGGCTCACGAAAGAGATTACCGATGCGGTGAACAAGGAAGTTTTGCCCGCATATAAGGCCTTCGCCGAATTCACGCGCACCGAGTATGCGCCGCAGGGCCGCACGAATCTTTCCATCGAGTCGCTGCCTGACGGCCAGAAGCGCTACGAAAACGACATTTACGCTCGCACGACAACACACATGTCGGCCGAAGAAATTCACCAGCTTGGCCTGCGCGAGATCGTGCGCATTGAAGCCGAGATGACTGCGATTGCAAAGAAGAAGGGTTTTGCAGACCTCGCTGCGTTTCGTACGTCGCTGAAAGATAACCCGAAGTACAAACCCACGTCAGCTGAACAGATTCTTGATGACTACCGCCGCTACATCGCCCAGATGCAGCCAAAGCTGCCCGAGCTTTTCACGTTGCTGCCCAAGTCGCCGGTGACCGTGGAAGCCATCCCTGAGTTTCAGGCTGCTGCCATGACGCATTACGTTACCGGAACACCCGACGGAAAGCGGCCCGGGCGGGTGGTCGTCGCGACTTCGAATTTTGCCGAGCGCTCGCTGATTGATAATGAAGCCATCGCCTACCACGAAGGCATTCCGGGACATCACATGCAGCTTTCCATCCAGCAGCAACTGGAAGGATTGCCGAAGTTCCGTCAGCACGGTCTCGGCTTCAACGCCTACATCGAGGGATGGGCGCTTTATGCCGAACAACTGGGCAAGGAAGTCGGTTTCTATCAGGATCCCGTCTCCGACTACGGGCGTTTGTCGTCGGAGCTGTTTCGCGCGGTACGCCTGGTCGTGGATACGGGGATTCATGCCAAGGGCTGGAGTCGCGATCAGGTTGTCGAGTTCTTCCGCAAATCCGGCGCGGTGGATGAGCCTACGATTCAGTCGGAAACTGATCGCTACATCTCGTGGCCAGCGCAAGCATTGAGTTACAAGCTCGGCCAGCTGAAGTTCCGGGAACTGCGGGAGCGCGCTCAGAAAGAGTTAGGGCCGAAGTTCGACTTGCGCAAATTCCACGACGAAATGCTCGATGGCGGCACGCTGCCCCTCGATCTGCTCGATGCGAGAACGAGTCAGTGGATTGCGGAGCAGAAGACGAAGTAGTCGCGCGAGATCCTTCGCAACGCCTGAAAAAGCGGCTACGCTCAGGATTACGCCATCCCAAAAACGCACGTGCCAAATTGAAAACCACTCGGCGCAAGTACGTCTCTACTGGTGCAAATATGCTATCTTCATTGGGTTTACCTCATACGTCCTGATACGCACTCGTTCGCTCGATGGCTACTTCGGTAGAGGGTTCCAAACCGGCCGTAAAGGTCTTCGTCGCCACCACGGTGATGTTGACCTTTATCTCGTTCTGGCGAGCCTCCGCCATCGTACTGTCTGATCTTGCCTCCTCCGCCTATTACGCGGGCGGTGACGCCGAAAAAGTCATCGGCAAAAGCGCCCCGTGGTTCATCCTCGCGGTCATGTTGTTCAGTTACGCCGTGCGCGCGCTGTATATCGAGTCGAGCAGCATGTTCGTCCGCGGCGGCGTTTACCGCGTAGTCAAGGAGGCCATGGGCGGCACCTTGGCCAAGTTTTCGGTTTCGGCGTTGCTTTTCGACTATGTCCTGACCGGACCCATCAGCGCCGTGTCCGCCGGCCAATATATGGCCGGCTTCATAAAAGACATTGGCGTGTATTTTCACCGCCCGCTGAATTTTTCCGATGACCATTTTGCCGCCGGACTGGCGACGATCGTTGTCATTTATTTCTGGTGGAAGAATACGCAGGGGATCCACGAATCCAGCGAGCGCGCACTGCAAATCATGATCATCACCACTGTTATGGTCGTGATCCTCATTTTGTGGTGTACCGTCGCCGTGCTTCGGGCGCCGGTGCAATTGCCGCCCAGCCCGTTCAGCGGCGCCGGCGCCATCCCGCTTAACAAAGAGTCGCTGGGCTGGCTTAACGGCACATTCTTCGCCCACATGACCTGGATCATTCTCTTCGTCGGCTTCGGCCACTCCGTGCTGGCCATGAGCGGCGAAGAAACTCTGGCCCAGGTGAACCGCGAAATCGAGCACCCGAAGCTGAAGAACCTTGAGAAGACCGGGCTGGTTATTTTTATTTACAGCCTGCTGTTCACGTCTTTGGTTTCATTCTTTGCGGTGATGATTATTCCCGACAGCGTCCGCCCGAACTATTTTGCGAACCTGATCGGTGGCATTGCAATGTATTTACCGGGCGCGGAGATTCCTAAGCTGCTGTTCCACGGATTCGTAGTTTTGGTGGGCGTGCTCATTCTCGCAGGTGCGCAGAACACGTCGATTGTCGGCGCCAACGGCGTATTAAACCGCGTTGCCGAAGATGGCGTGCTGACCAGCTGGTTTCAAAAACCGCACAGCCGCTTCGGCACCAGCTACCGCATCATCAACCTGATCGTCGGGATGCAGTTGCTCACGGTGTTCCTAAGCCTCGGCAACGTTTACGTTCTGGCCGCGCTGTATGCGTTTGGTGTGATCTGGAGCTTCGCCATGAAGTCGATGGCGGTGCTGGTCTTGCGCTTTACCGAGCCCGGCAATCGCGAGTGGAAGGTGCCCGGCAATCTTCACGTCGGCAAGACGGAAATTCCCATTGGACTGGCTGCCATTTCCGGTGTGCTGTTCGTCACTGCCGTCGTCAACTTGTTTACTAAATACGAGGCTACGATTGCAGGCGTGATTTTCAGCGCATTCTTCTTCACCATCTTCACGCTCTCTGAACGCCGCGTCGCCAAAGAGCGCCACGGCAAGCCCGAGCAACTCGATCAGTTCCGAGTCTACGGCAATCAGGAGCTGGGCAGCGGGGCCATGGGCGTGCGCCAGGGCAATATCCTGGTGGCCGTGCGCGATCCGCGCAATCTTTATTACTTGCGCCACATTCTCGGACATACCAACACCGCGAAGCAGGATGTCGTGGTCATGAGCGCCCGTCTTTATCACCGCGAGCACACTTTCAGCGGCAGCACGGTTTTTGAAGCGACGCAAGTCTTCGATCACTACGAGCAGGAGCTTTTCACCGCTGCGGTGGCCGTGGCGGAAAAAGAAGGCAAGCCCATTTCGTTGCTGGTGGTTCCCGCGACTGACGTTTTCGAAGCGATCATGGTGACGGCGCAGCGGCTTGATTCCAGCCGAGTCATTTGCGGACTCTCCAACAAGCTCACCGCCGACGAGCAGGGCAAGCTTACTGGTGACGCGTGGGAGCGCCTGCCGGAGCCGCGTCCCCGGCTGACGCTTGAAGTCTGCGCCCCCGACGGCGCTGTGCGCGAATACGCGCTCGGCCCGCACACGCCGCGAATGCGTCCGCAGGATGTTGAACTTATGCACAAACTCTGGCTCGACATCACTGCCGACCCAAAGTACGCGGGTGCGCACCACTACCACATCGTCGCCCTCGCCCTCGAAGAGTTGAAGCGCGAACTGACCACCGAACAGCGCGCCCAACTGCTCACGAAGCTGCAGGAAGAGATGAACCGCTCCAACCCACTGAGCGGCGAAAACTAGATTCTGCAGACGGAGAGTCCGCTCCTCGTGCCTTACTTTTACTCGAGAAGCGCGGTCCTGTCTGAAGAGCTGGAGATGCCCCACCTACCCGAGATTCCTGTCGCCGCAGCAATTCTCGGCAGTCTTCTCGCTCTTCCTGTCGTTCTTCTTGTCAGGCGAGCAGCAACCCTGGACGTTCCTGGAGCAGTTGCCGCCGCAGCACGAGGCCATTGCCGCTTTATCGATAGTGCACTCTATTTCTTAAGGTGATGCTCCAGCGACGCTCGCAACTCGCCAAACCGGAAGGGATACCCGCTCTCGATCAGCCTCATAGGTTCCACGCGCTGGCTGGCTAGAAGCAATTCATCCGCCATCTGGCCGAACGCCAGCCGCGCCGCAAACGCCGGCATGGGGAAAATTGCCGGTCGCGACAAAACTCCCGCCAGGATCTTGGTGAACTCCGCATTCGTGACCGGCCTGGGTGCTACCACATTGACCGGACCGTTCACCAGATCAGAACGCAGCAGATGGTGAATCGCGCCTACCACGTCCTGCAGATCGACCCAGCTCATCCACTGTTGGCCGCTGCCAACCTTCCCGCCGACCCCCAGTTTGAACGCGGGCAGCATCTTCGGTAGTGCTCCGCCGTTCGTTGCCAACACGATGCCAGTTCGGATCTGCACCGTGCGAATCCCCGCCTGCGCCGCGGCCGTGGTCGCAGCTTCCCATTCGCGAGCCAAATCGGCGGCGAATCCTGTGCCAGGTGCGGCTTCTTCGGTGAGCACTTCATCCGCACGATTGCCGTAATAGCCAATTGCCGACGCCGAAAGAAAAACGGCAGGTCTATCTTTGGCTGCGGCCAGCGCCTTTGCGAGATTAGTCGTCGCGGGAATGCGGCTCTCACGAATCCGCGCCTTCTTGGCCTCGGTCCAGCGGCCGACGATGCTCTCTCCTGCCAGATGGACGACTGCGTCAAATCCCGAGACCGCCTCGGGTGCCAAGGGCCGCGATGGATCCCACGGAATGCGTTCATCGCCGCCGTTTCCCGCTGCCGCCCCCGGTCGCGTGAGCCGCACCACGTGCGCGCCCGCCGACCTGAACGCAGGAACCAGCGCCGATCCGACCAATCCCGACGCGCCGCTCACCAGCACTCGCGCCATGTGAACGTTTACCATGCCTCGCACTGTAGCAGAATCGGCACCGCTATCGGCGCTCTATTCAGATTATGAAAGGGAGAATTTTCCCGAACGGAAAAATAAGAATGAAACTTTTGAAAATATAGGGCGCACGAATTAAATCTTCCAGAGCTTTCGTCTGTGACCTCAGCGGCCTCTGTGGTTCAAGATTTTTTACAGCCCCTGGAGTAACAAGAAAAGGCCCCCGTCAGTTGTTTCCCAGCACTGACCACGACTCGCCTAGACGAAACTCCTCGCGTCGCTTCGCTCCGGCTGTGCTGTTCCAGTTCCTCCATGCCGCCGGATCGTTTCCCAAGTGTTCATTCGTGATCTCACGTAATGCCTGATACACCCACGATCGCGTCGTAGCATCGAGCGACGGATCATCCGCCAGTTCGATGAGCCCCGGCACCGCCAGCATTCGCTGTTCGCGCGTCAGCATTCCTGATTTGGCCAGGCTGCATCCTGCCCGTTCTCGCACTTCGAGCGACGGATCGTTTCGGAACACATCCAGAAAATCCTTGATCGTGTCATCGGTTCCCAGGTGTGCCAGCCCCTCGACCGTCCAGTGTCGCGTCTTCTCGTTTGCGTTGTGCAAATAGAATCGGAGATAGTCGTGAATCTTCTCCGGTTCGACGCCGCGATTCGCCAGCATGCCAAGCACCCACATGGCGAACGGCCGGTAGCTCGGGGATTTCTCCGCAGAAGCCATCAGCTTCTCGGCGGTCTCCTCCGTCTTTGGCAGGTTGTCCACTGCGAGGGTAATCTCGATCGCCGCCGCGCGGACCCGCAGATCGTTGGAGTAGAGCGCAGTCATCGACAGGTCGTCGAATTTCTGCGAGTAGTGCACCTTGCCGTGCCAGTCGTCGACCATCTTGTTGATCATGTCGGTCGCGCCGCGATCGTGATTGATCGCCGCTCCCAGCAGAAATTCCGCCTGCACTTGCGCGGGCTGCTGCATCACCCATTCGAGGTTGTGCTCAGAGAGCTTTCCGTAGTCGGCGGGCACCGAACGTCCGGGCACGGGGATCTGATCGCCCGAAGTGACCGGTGGGGGAGGCGGCATGGGGCTCTGCGCAGTCGACTGCGGCGCAAACCCAACCACGAGAACAAATACGTATGCAAGATGAAATCGACCCATAACCAACATACCGAAAATGAGACTAGGCCGTACTGCGACGCACTGCAAATTACGGCAGTCATTCTTTAAACGGTATAATTTCTTCAGCATCCCCTCTGCCCGGAGCCCCTTTCCTCGCGGGTATAATCGTACATGGCGAGCTTGCGCCAACAGATCGCGACTACTGCCCTTACGCTCACCAAGTTCCGCGACTTGATGAAGCGCATGCAGGAAAACCGTCCTAACGACGATCTGACCATTGTTAAGAAAGCCTACGACTACTCCCTGAAAAACCATGAGGGCCAGACGCGCGCGTCTGGCGAGCCGTATCTCGTCCACCCTCTCGAGGTGGCGCTCGTGCTCGCCGAGATGAAGATGGATCCGGTGGCGGTTGCCGCCGGCTTGCTGCACGATTCGGTCGAAGACACCTCGGTCACTATTGAGGACATTCGCAAGGAATTCGGCGAGCAGGTGGCCCATATTGTCGAGGGCGTGACCAAGATCAGCAAGATTGACTTCGCCACGCGGGAAGAGCAGCAAGCTGAAAATCTGCGCAAGATGATGCTCGCAATGGTCGACGACATTCGCGTCGTCCTGATCAAGCTGGCCGACCGCCTGCACAACATGCGCACCCTCGAGCATCTGCAACCCGATCGCCAGCACAAGATCGCCGAAGAAACGCTGGAGATCTACGCGCCCATCGCACACCGCCTCGGCATGGGCAAGATTCGCGGTGAGCTGGAAGATCTGGGCTTCCGCTTCCTCGATCCCCTCGGCTACGAGCAGGTTGAAAAATCGGTGAACGCCAGGCGCAAGCAAGGGGAGGCGTTCCTGGCCAAAACGCAGCAGATCATCACCGACAAGCTGAAAGAAGCGGGCATCCAGGCGCGCGTGGAAAGCCGCATCAAGCGCCTCTTCAGCATCCACAAGAAGCTTCAGAAACAGCGCATCTCCGTCGATCAGGTTTACGATCTCTGCGCCATGCGTGTGATCACGCGCTCACTACAGGATTGTTATGCCGTGCTGGGCATCATCCACAACCTGTGGAGGCCGGTTCCCGGTCGCATCAAAGACTTCATCGCCATGCCGCGGCCGAATTTTTACCAGTCGCTGCACACCTCGGTGATCACTGACGACGGCACTCCCTTCGAAATCCAGATTCGCACCGAAGACATGCACAAGATGGCGGAAGAGGGCATCGCCGCGCATTGGAAGTACAAAGACGGCCCGGTCTCTGCACAAGATGAGCAGCGCCTCGCCTGGCTGCGCCAGGTCGTGGAGTGGCAGCGCGACGTCAGCGATCCCAACGAATTTCTTTCCACCCTGAAAGTCGATCTCTATCCCGAAGAGGTCTACACTTTCACCCCGAAAGGCAAAGTTGTTGTCCTTCCGCGTGACGCGACGCCCATTGACTTCGCCTACACGATTCACACGCAAGTCGGACACACCTGCATCGGCGCCAAGGTGAACGGACGCATGGTTCCTCTGCGCCATAAGCTGCACTCCGGCGACATCGTTGAAATCCTTACCCAGCCCGGACACAAGCCCAGCCGGGACTGGCTCGGCCTGGTCAAGTCTTCGCGCTCGCGCAACAAGATCAAGCACTGGCTCAACGTTCACCAGCGTGAACGTGCCATCGAGATCGGACGCAAGCTGATCGAAAAAGAAGCGCGTAAATACCGCATCGCGCTGAAGGAAATCAAAGACGAGGAACTACAGCGGGTCGCTTCCGCGTACGGCCTGGGCAAAGCCGACGACCTCATGTCGGGCATCGGCTACGGAAAATATTCCGCGCGGCAGGTTCTTGCACGCCTGCTCCCCGCGGGCGCGACACCGTCCATCGCCGGGGACATTGAATCTGAAGGTCTCAATGCGCAGCCCGGCGGCATCGCCAGCGTGGTGCGCCGCGTCTTCGGCGACCACAACGCCATCACCGTCCGCGGCCAGGGAGACATGCTCGTCTATCGCGCGCGATGTTGCAATCCCATCCGCGGCGAAGGCATCGTCGGCTACATTACGCGCGGCAAGGGCGTCGCCGTGCACTCCGTCAATTGCCCCAACGTCACCAATCTCATGTACGAACCCGAGCGCAAGATCGAGGTCGAATGGGCTCGGGACGACAGCACGCCCACGGCTTATCCCGTGAAGCTAACCGTGTTCTGCGACGACCGCTTCGGCATGTTGAAAAGCATCACCGGCGTCATCGGCGATGCGAAATCGAATATCCGCAACATTGCCGCCCATACCTCGAATAGCCAGGCCAGTGTGGAAGTGGTCCTCGATATTGCCGACCTGAAGCATCTCGAGACCATCATCGCCGGCCTGCGCAAAATTCCTGGCGTGCATGAAGTGCAGAGGCTGCAGAAAATCTGAGAGCAGTGGGCGGTGTCAGTGGTCAGTGACCAGCGGGCCATCAGAAGAGATTGTCATCCTGAGCGAAGCGAAATGATCTCTGTAACTGGCCGAAGACTACCTAAGACTCTGCGGCTGCAGAACGACGCGTAATGACAACGCCGTAATTCCTGTGTGTTACTCTGTGCCCTCTGTGGTTTAATTTTCAACCAGCCACCGGCAGCTTTATAACTGGAGTTCCATGCGCGAAGTCATCTCTACCAAAGACGCTCCCCAGGCTATCGGCCCCTATTCCCAGGCGATCAAAGCCAACGGATTCATCTTCGTCTCCGGCCAGGTCGCTATTGACCCTGCGAATCAGCAGGTTATTACCAGCGACGTAGCGGCGCAGACCGACCGCGTCCTGCGCAACTTGTCGGAGATTCTCGAAGCCGCGGGCAGCGGCCTCGGCAAAGTTGTCCGCTCCACCGTATTCCTGAAAAACATGAATGACTTTACTGCCATGAACGGCGTATACGGAAAATATTTCAGCTCCGCGCCGCCCGCCCGGTCCACCGTGGAAGTCGCGCGCCTGCCCAAGGATGTTTTGGTGGAGATCGACGTGATCGCCCTCGCATGACGAGGAAATGAAAAGCTCAACGGAGCAGGTTCTGGGCAAAAACTTCTCTGGAGACCGCATGACCAGGAATTTCTTCGCAATTGCAATTCTGTTTCTGGCAGCCGCTCTGGCTGCTCAGACCGCGGCTCATAAAGTTCAGACCGTTCCCAACACCAAAGCTCCCACCAAGGTCACGGGCGACGGCGTGAAGACCGATTCGGGCCTGCAGTACTGGGACATCAAGGTCGGCACCGGCCAAGTCGCCAAAGATGGCGACCACGTGAAAGTGCACTACACCGGATGGCTCACGAACGGAAAGAAATTCGACAGTTCGGTCGACGCTCACTCGCCCTTCGATTTCACCATCGGCAAAGGCAAGGTCATTAAGGGATGGGATGAAGGCGTGACCGGGATGAAGGTCGGAGGCAAGCGTCAGCTGCGCATTCCACCAGAGCTGGCCTACGGCGAGTCGGGATACGAAAAAATTATTCCCCCGAATGCCACGCTCATCTTCGACATCCAACTGCTCTCGGTCCCGCCTTCGGCAAAGTAGGGATGTCTGCAGGTTATCTGCCGGCGAATTCGCTGCGGTGCCGGCTGTAGAAGATGTAAATCAGCAGGCCCAGTACCAGCCAAACAATAAAGCGCAACCAAGTGATGACCGTTAGGCCCGTCATCAGCCCGCCGCAAAGAACAATTGAAATCAACGGGAACCACGGCACAAAGGGCACGCGGAAGACGCGTTTGCGATCCGGTTGCGTGCGCCGCAGGATAATTACGCCCAGCGACACGAGTGCGAATGCGAAGAGCGTGCCGATGTTGGAAAGATCGGCGGCGTCGCTGATGGCGAAGATTCCCGCTGGAACTCCGACGGCGAAGCCTGCGATCCATGTGGAGTAGTGCGGCGTCTGGAACTTTTTGTGGATGGCCGAGAAAAATCGGGGAAAAAGCCCGTCGCGCGACATGGCGTACCAGATGCGCGCTTGACCGTACTGAAACACGAGCAACGACGAGATCATTCCCGTGAGCGCCCCAATCACAATCACCGAGCGCGACCAGCGGCTGGCGCCCAGCATCTGCAGCGCATAAGCGACCGGCGCATCGGCTGCCGGGCCCGAGACGAAGGTCGTGTACTTCATCATGCCTAGAAGCACAATGGACACACCGACATACAAAACGGTGCAAACGATCAGTGATGCGATAATCCCGAACGGCAAGTCACGCTGCGGATTCCGCGATTCCTCCGCCGCAGTCGAAACCGAATCGAAGCCGATGTAGGTGAAGAATACGATTGCGCCACCGGTCACGATGCCGCCGAATCCGGAAGGCGCGAACGGCTTCCAGTTGCTCGGATTGACCAGTGCTCCGCCGACGACGAGGAATACCAGGATTGCACCAATCTTGATCGCGACCATGATGTTATTGGCTTCAGCGGACTCGCGAATTCCGCGCACTAGCAGAACGGTGAGGATGAAGATAATCAAAAACGCCGGCACATTGAAATACGAGCCAGTCCAGTGACCGGCTTCCCACACCGGAGTCGACCATTTGTCCGGCAAACCAATGCCAAACGATGCCAGTTGTGCCTTGGAGTACGCACTGAATGCTATGGCTACGACCACATTGCTGACGACGTATTCGAGGATCAAATCCCAGCCGATAACCCAGGCGAAAATCTCGCCGAGCGTCGCATAGGAGTATGTGTATGCGCTGCCTGCAATCGGAATCATCGACGCCAGTTCTGCGTAGCAGAGACCGGCAAAGCTGCAGGCCAGTGCGACCAGAAAAAACGAAATCGCAATCGAAGGCCCAGCCGGCGGGCGCCCGTGCATCAGCACCTGCGCCGTGCCTCCGCCGCGCAAGAAGTTCACAATGATGTCTAGCACCTGGGCGTGCAGGATGGAAGGCGCCCTAAAGTATTCTCCCGCAGCAGCTGTGCCCGTGAGTACGAAAATTCCCGAGCCGATTACCGCGCCGATGCCCAGCGCCGTCAGCGACCATGGCCCCAGCGTTTTTTGCAGGCGCTGGCCGGGCGCTTCGGACTCGGAGATCAGCTTGTCGATGGACTTGCAGCAGAACAGTTGGTTGTCGGAGGTGCGGACTGGATTGCTGGCTGGGGGCTCAGTCGTGGATGGTTGTGACAAGCGGTTGTGGTCTCCTGAACTTCAGCATTCAGCACTTAGCAGTCGGCATTCAGCCCTTCAGCATCTCCGCCGTTTCCAAAAAAACTGAACGGCTGAATGCTGAGTGCTGAATGCCGACGCTGTTCTTTACCGCTTCGCCTGGCCGCGGGCCAACTTCTTAACCTTTGGCTTCTTCGAGCCGCGTGGATAATCGCGGGCCTTGAGCGGCTTTTCCGCCTTGCGTTTCTTGCGCGATGCGCGCTTTGCCTTCTTGCGTTCGTCTCTGCTCAGCTTCGATGTATTCGCCATGAATGCCTGTATTTGTCCTCTTTTTTCTTTTTGTTACGATTCGTATTTCAGAAAATTCCTGCCACCCGACCGGGGAATCTGGCTCTCCCCGCAAACGTTACTCGTCAGAACGGCGGGAACCGATCCCGCGATCCCCAGCACTGGATGTCGTCGCTCCAGAATACCTGACCGTCTTCATTGGTCTGGATCGTGCGAGCGCCTTGAGCCACCGTGAATTCCACGTACGACCACGTCGGCGAACTGGAGTTCCGGTTCTTCATCTCATTGGTGACCAGCCCGTTCCAGCTCTTGCAGTCGCGCGCATTGTTCGGGTTCGGCGCCGTATTCGGATTCACCGCTTTGGCCGTGTAGTAGTTGTGAATCTGCAGGCCCTCGGGCTCGAGGTTTCCGTCAGAGTTCATCACCTGCAACTCGATCACGAACATGTACACATCGATCGGCTTGTTGGTGCCGACTTCGGTGTCGTGATGCAACTCCAGCAGCATCGGCATGCCGTCGAGAATTGAGAAATAGTCGTAGGCCGGTTGTTTCGGCTCTGTAGTTGTGGCCGCGGCCGAATCCGGCAACGCCGGCGGACGCCGCTCATGTTTGATCTGCTTCACCTGCGCCAAGGCCGAACTCGCCAAGAGCGCTGCAAAAATCACCGAAATCAGTCTTCCCATTTCTTTCCCCGTTTGTTCCCTGGGTTCGATCGCCCGTGTAGTTCGCTACGCCCGCTCCAGCTGGGCATACTTCTCCACCAGCTTCTTCAGACCGAAGCGTGGAAATTGTACAGTAATCTTGGCTTCTTCGCCTTCTCCTTCGCGCTGATAAACCGTGCCCTCGCCATACTTCGGATGCCGCACCTTCTGCCCGGGGCGGAATCCACGCATCCCTGCAGGCGCCTCGACTGGAGTCTTCGGTACGGAGAATTTCTTACCCCGGCTCGCGAAAAACTCTGCAATGTTCTCGATCGAATTATAGGGACGCGCTGGGGCTGTCGGCTTTGCCGCAGGGTCTCGCCGATTTTCCGAGACGTGGGAATTCCGCGAATCCCGATCCCACGACGCGCTCTGGTCTTCATCTTCGTACGAATAGTGTGTGGACTCCCCGTATGCGGAACTTCGCCCCGGACGGGCGAAGGCGCCCGTCCCCACACGGCTTATTCCAGACGTTCCGGTGCGAGCGCGGGTCGTGCCTAACTCTTCAATCAAAGCGGCCGGAACTTCCTCCAGAAAGCGCGAGGGGACGCTCGCTTCGGGCAGATCGGTGCCGTAGCGGCGGCGATAGACCGCGCGGCTGAGAACCAGTTGATCCATGGCGCGCGTCATGCCCACATAGCAGAGCCGCCGCTCTTCCTCCACGTCGTCCGGCACGAGCATTGTCCGCGAGTGGGGGAAGAGCCCTTCTTCCAGGCCCGTCAGGAAAACTAGCGGAAACTCCAGGCCCTTGGCGGCGTGCAGGCTCATGAGCGTAATCTGCGCGCGCTCGTCGTAGTCGTCGGCGTCGGCAATCAGAGCGGCGTGATCGAGGAACTGATCGAGCGTCTCGGAGCGGTCGCGCGAGTCCATGGCGGCGTTGACCAGTTCGTGCAGGTTCTCGATGCGAGAGTACGCTTCGGGCGTGTCTTCCGCCTCGAGCAGCTTGATGTAGCCGGTTCGGTCGATCAGAAACTTGAGCAGGTCGGCGGTGGAAACGGTTGGAGTCGGAAACGATGCAGGCACAGTCCCGATCTCGGGTTCAGGCGGCGGTCCGTCACCGGTGGAATCGGTCGCACTGGGGTCTCGCTGGACATCCATGAGGCGTTCCGCCTCCGATGTGGAATCAGCCGGAGAGTCGGGCGCACCCGGATCGGCAACCCCGAAGTCGAACGAAAAATTCTCAAATTCATTCGGATCGAAAGCGGTTGCGTCTTCGGACTGCGATTCGTTGTCGGCGGGTTGCTCGGCTTCGGCCTGGGCGAGAGCTTCCGGGTTCGCGGGCGAGTCGCCCGCGCCCACACTTGCTGCAATTGCTTCCGCAAACGTCCCTGCCCGCATCGCACGGGCATCTTCGATCAACTGCTGGAAGCTCTTCAGCGAAGCCAGCGCTCGCGGCGGCAGAAGCTGCCGCCGGGTCGCTTCACCGATTGCGCCCCACAGCGATAATCCGGTCTCCAGCGCAATCTGCTCGAGCGTATCGAGCGTGCCCTTGCCGATCCCGCGCGCCGGAGTGTTGATCACGCGCAGGAGCGAAATCGAGTCATCCGGATTCTGGATGACTTTCAGGTACGAGATCATGTCTTTGATCTCGGCGCGCTCGTAGAAAGAAAACCCGCCGACCACGTGATATTTCAGGCCGTAGCGCCGCATGGCTTCTTCGTACAAACGCGACTGCGAATTCGTGCGGTAGAGCACGGCCGCTCGCGGTCGGTCCCCGCGGTCGTTCTCGGTTCCATCCGCTTCGCGCACGTAGCGCGCAATCCAGTCGGCCGCAAAGAGCGCCTCGTTTTCTCCGTCCGGTGCCTCGTAGTAGCCGATCTTCGCGCCGCCCTGACGCGAGGTCCAAAGATTTTTGCCTTTGCGGCGAACGTTGTTCGCCACCACCGCTGACGCGCCCTGCAGAATGTTTTGCGTCGAGCGATAGTTCTGCTCGAGCCGGATAATCTTGGCCTCGGGGAAATCCTGCTCGAATTCGAGAATGTTGCGAATGTCAGCGCCGCGCCAGGAATAAATCGATTGGTCTTCATCGCCGACCGCGCACACGTTATGCCGGTCGCCCGCCAGCATACGCATCAGTTCGTACTGCGGCCGGTTCGTGTCCTGATATTCGTCGATCAACAGATATTGAAATCGCCGGTTGTAATATTCGCGCACCGGCGCCGCCGACTTCAGCAGACGCACCGCCTCCAGCAGCAGATCGTCGAAGTCGAGCGCGTTCGCCTTACGCAGTTCCTTGCGATACTCCTCGTATAGATGCGCAATTTTTTCGGTCTTCGGGTCCGCCGACTGCAGGTAAAGCTCCTGCGGATCGAGCATGTGATTCTTCGCCCAGGAGATTCGTCCGAGAACGATGCGCGGCGTGAGTTGCTTGTCGTCGACTCCCAATCGCTTCATGATCGACTTCACTACCGACTGCATGTCGCTCTCGTCGTAAATGACGAAATTTTTCGTGTGGCCGATGGGCGGCTGGCCCGGAACAGACGAGGGAATGCGTAGCGCTTCAATGTCGCGGCGCAACATGCGCACGCAGAACGAGTGAAACGTCGAGATTACCGGCTTGGCAATGCTCAGGCCGCCGACCAGTTTCTCCACGCGTTCGCCCATCTCGGCGGCGGCCTTGTTGGTGAAGGTCATCGCCAGAATCGACTCCGGCATCACGCCCTTGTGCTCGATGAGATAGGCGATGCGGTAGGTGATCACCCGCGTCTTGCCGCTCCCGGCACCGGCGAGGATCAGCACCGGCCCTTCGGTGGTTTCGACGGCCTCGCGTTGCTGCGGATTGAGTTGATCAAGAAAAGACAAAGAAGAAGCGGCTCCGAGACAGATAGCTCGATTTTACAGGATCGCCGTTGGCCCGAATTGGGCCGCGACACGATGATGGAAGTCAGCGCGGAGCATCCGGAGCCTGAGAACGCGATTGAAGAGGACCGGAAAGCTCGCCCAGCGAAGTAACCATCCTGGCCAGCTCCTACGGTTTAGACAGGATTCCCGCGACAGGACCCTGGACTACACTGCGTGCGCCGCCCTGCACTCGTCGCACGGGCAAATCTCGCGCAAATACCGCCACGAATAGATGCCGAGGTCGTGGTCATCGTTCCAGACGAACTTGATCGCGTATTTGCCGACGCCCTCGGCCGAGACCGGCTTGGCGTGCGGCTTGAAGATCAGCAGGGCTCCTGGCGCTGCCGTGGCCGGCTCGCCCGGACGCCTTCCGGCCTTCTCGCGCTCTTCATTGCACATGGCGCAAGGGCAGGCGTCGCGCAGGTAGACAAAGTTGTAATGCGAGGAGTGGCCGTCGGCCCAGGCAATGTCGACACCCGTGCCCGTGCTGATGTTGACCTTGACCGACTTGGGATCTGTCGCCGCAGTCGGCGACTGGAGCGGGGACTGCATGAGTTCAGTATCGCACAATCTCCCGTGGGGCCCGCGCGGGCGTACGGCTAGTGGGCTGTCGTGGTGGTGGAGCTGCTGCTGGAAGGAGCGCGGCCGGTGACGATGCCAATGCCCACTCCCGCCAGAATCCCGGCGAGAATACCGATGATCGCGAGCATGGGAACCGTATCGATAATGGAATATCCGCTGCGCCGCATAGATCCTCCACGGAAATGCTGTTGATCATTATAGCCCGGGATGCGGCTCTGTACGCGACATGGAGCGGTGAGGGCATTCGTCCTCCCGCAGAGTTGGGTAAGGTACAGTTTGGCTAACGCTGGGTGCCAGTTGAGCGGGAGATCCTTCGCTACGCCTGAAAAACGGCTCCGCTCAGGATGACGCCCACTTCAGGATGCCGCCGCTAAGACGCGCAAGACTGATCAGAGTCCCGACTATGCCGACATCCCGCGCTGCCATTGTCCGAACTCCATTCATCTTGTAAAATAAAAGTTTCGCGTAACGCTCTCAAAAGGATCTGGAATCGTCATGGCACAAGTATGTGAAATCTGCGGCAAAAAGCCGCAAGCGGGAAACCGCATCAGCCACGCCCACAACGTCACCAAGCGGCGCTGGAACGTCAATCTGCGTCCGGTGCACGCCAAGGTTAAGGGCCAGGGCAAACGCATTCGCGTCTGCGCCTCCTGCCTGCGCAGCGGCAAAGTTGTGAAGGCCTAGGTAGCTGCTTTCCCGACAGTCGAAGTTTCCTCAGCCGCGAAAAAAAGCGGTTACGATATCCGTGTCGTCCGCTGAAGCGGACTCGGTATTTTCACCTCTTTTCTTCCCCCGGCGCTTACGCGCCGGGCTAACGAATGCCGTCGCCGCCGCGACTGGATCGGTCTTTCTTCCAGGGGCTTCCACGCACCGCCATGCCGGCGGGCTCGTATAAACTCTCTCCCGTCGGCGCTATTTGCTCCAGGCGCTTTCCAGGAACAAATACCGATCCCGCAGATCATCTTTGCGGGCAGCTGATTGCGCGTCGAGATGCATGACCGGCCAGCCTTCCGCGGACGAATACGCTGGCCAGTTTGGCAGGCCCGGACCATTCGGATTCCCGCTCCGGGCGAAGTTCGCCCAATACTTCTGCATCAGTTCGCTGAGTTGCCGGTCGTCGGCCCGCCACGTGACTCCGGGCTTTGAATCCAGCTGGCCGAAGACGTATTCGATCTCGGCCGAGTGGTACGCGCCCATGTTTGGCGCGTTGGGCGCCGGCGGGAACGGCAGGTCGAAGCGGTAACGGTAGATCGGCTGCTTGCTGGTCCTGGAGTGCGCTTCAAGCCACTCCCAGGTCGAAAACGAAATGAACTGATCGCTCGAGTAATCGATGGCCGAGCGTAGCACGTGCTCATCGGTGTCGGTGGGATAGAGCTTCAGAAATTCTTCTGACTTGTTCGGGAAATCTTTTTGCGCCGTTGCCTTCAGGCTCTCTGCCGTCGGCTTCTGCTGGCTGAGCACTACGGCGAAACTGTTTTCGTCGTGATTCCAGCCCGCGAGCAGCGGCACATCGTTCTGCTTGCCTGCTGCGAAAATTGCCGACGCGGGCTCGGGCAGAAAATACCCGTCGATGTCGGGGCCGAAGTCGAAGCCCTCGGATTTTGGCGGGATGAAAGGCGCCAGAATTTTTTCCGTCGGGAAGGCGCGCAGTTCCGCCAAAGTTTTCACTCCGAGCTTTTCGCTGACCAGCTTCAGGTCTTTCTCCTCGCGCTGCGTCCGTCTATCAAACGACAACCCGGTGCTGGAAAATGCGGCGCCGCTTTCCCCGATGGCCTTTTGAAACAGTCCCTTCGACAGCGGCGAGACCATATGCGCGCTCACCGAGAACGATCCGGCGCTCTCGCCGAAGATGGTTACATTCTCTGGATCGCCGCCGAAGGCGGCGATGTTCTCGTGCACCCACTTCAGCGCCGCCAGCTGATCCATGAGCCCGTAATTGCCGGAGGCGTTGTGACCGGATTCTTTCGTGAGCTCGGGGAGCACGAGAAATCCGAAGAGGCCGAGCCGGTAATTCATCGAGACCACAATCACGCCCTGCTGCGCGAGTTTCGAGCCTTCCTGGCGGCCTTCTGAAGTCGTGCCCGCGACGAATCCTCCGCCATAAATCCAGACCATCACCGGCAGCTTGGCCGATGCGGATTTTTCCGGCGCAAGTTTTTCTGGAACCCAGATGTTGAGCGTAAGGCAATCTTCGCTGGCGCCGGGGTCGCGAAATACCATGTCGCCGAAAACATTGCCTTGCGGGCAGTGCGAGCCGAAGTCAGTGGCTTTGCGCACCCCTTTCCAGCTCGCAACGGGTGCGGGCGGTTTCCAGCGCAGATCGCCGACCGGCGGCGCGGCGTAGGGGATTCCGAGAAATGCCTGCACTTTTCCCACTTCTTTGCCTTGGACGATTCCAGAGGTGGTTTTTACTTTTGGGGCGGAGGCAAACGCCGTCACCGCGAACAGCATCGCCGACATCAGGCTGGCCACTCTTTGGCTTTTCATGCGTTCCTTTTCAACGTTCTTTTTTACCCGCGATGGAAAATGTCCTGATCAAAACAGGAGGATTGTACTCGAAGGAGGCGCAGCAGCGGCGGCCTCGCACCTCCGCGTCTCCGGCAAGTTACAATCAGACTTGTCATGGCTACCGGAGTCCATCCGCCGAATGCCTTTATTCGCCAACTACCCAAGGCGGAATTGCATCTGCACCTGGAGGGTGCGGTCGAACCCTCAACGCTCTTCGAGCTGCGCCAGCAGCACGGCGATCACGTCACCCTCGCCGAGACCGAAGCGCTCTACCGCTACACCGATTTCCAGACTTTTCTGATGGCGTTCAAAGAGGTCAGCGCCCACCTGCGCGGGCCGGACGACTATGAGCTGGCCACTTACCGGCTCATGCAGCGCCTGAAAGACGAAAATGTGCTGCACGCTGAAGTCTACGTCGCGGTGGGTGTGTGCCTGTTCCGCAAGCAGGATTTCGCCGCGATCTTTGAAGGGCTTGAGCGTGGACGCGCACGCGGCGCGCGCGACTTTGGTGTCTCACTGCTCTGGATCTTCGATGCCACGCGCCACTTCGGAGTGGAAGAAGCGCAAAAAGTGTTCGAGCTCGCGGTGCGTTATCAGGATCGCCACGTCATCGGCATCGGCATCGGCGGCGACGAGGTGAAGGCCCCGCCGGAACTCTTCCGCAACGTGTACAACTATGCCGCCGACCACGGCCTTCGGCTGACCGCTCATGCCGGCGAGACCGGGCCGCCGGAATCGATCTGGGGCGCGCTCAACTTGCGCGCCGAGCGCATCGGCCACGGCCTTACTGCCGGGCAGGATTCCGACCTGATCGAAGAGCTTGCCTACCGGCAGATTCCGGTGGAGATTTGCCTGACCAGCAACATCCGCACCGGAGTCTGCAAGTCGATCGGCGATCATCCCGTGAAGGCCTACTTCGATCAGGGCGTGATGGTCACACTCAACACCGACGATCCGGCTTTGTTCGGTACGTCGCTGGCGCGCGAATATCAGCTGGCGCAGGATATCTTCGGCTTCACCGACGAGCATCTGCGCGAGCTCGCACGAAATTCCTTCGAGGCGTCATTCCTCCCTGCGGAAAAGAAGCTCGAATTGCTCAGCCTGTTCGATGCGGCTGCCGCGCGCTGATCGTCCGAGTGATGATCAGCCGAGCAACGAATCGGCGGGTGGCGATCGCCCGGTTGATGTAAAATTTCTCGGCGTTTGCGGCTCGGACGGCCCAGCCAGCATGAGAACCTTGTCGTGAGAACATTAAAGATCAGCGCGGTCGCAACCCTGGTCACGATGCTGGCCTGGCGCGCCCGCTTCCCGCAGAAAATCTGGCCCAACCATCCGCAACTTACGTTGTTTCTGATCGCGATCGCAATGTGCGTGCTGCTCCAGTTCGTCTGGTCGGAGGATGAACTGAAGCCGCATTCGGGAACGCCCGCGAAAACCGACTCGAAAACCGATAGCCCCAAGCCGCATTAACTGAGGATTGATCATGGCAGTGCGCCCTATCCTGCAACTCGGTGATCCCACGTTGAGGCAGAAATCTCAGCGCGTCGCTGATCCAACGGCCCGCGACATTAGCAATCTGGTCCGCGATCTCGCCGAGACTCTCGCCCACGCTCGCGCCGAAACCGGCTATGGACGCGGCATCGCGGCGCCTCAACTCGGCGTCCTCAAGCGCGTGATTTTTCTCAAGCTGCCCGGAGTCGAGCCCTGGCCGCTCATCAATCCGGAAATCATCGAAGCGAGCGACGAAAAAATTACCGTCTGGGACGCCTGCCTCAGCTTCCTCGCCATCTTCATGCAGGTCGAGCGCCACCGGCAGATCACCGTGCGCTACCAGAATCTCTACGGCGAAACGCTCGAATTCGAGGCCGGCGACGACCGGAATCTCTCTGAACTTCTGCAGCACGAGATCGATCATCTCGACGGCGTTCTCGCGCTCGACCGCGTGCTCGACATACGGACGGTGTGCACGCGCGAGGAATTTGAGAAGCGATATCGCGATTCGAGTCCGTACGCGCTGGCTCCGGCTACAATCAGGAGCTAGGTCTTGGGTGATAGGTCTTGGGTGATAGGCGGACCTTAGGTTCAAAAACCTAACACTCAAGACCCAGTCCCCAAGACCCAAATCAAACTGGCCACCGGCCACTGACCACTGGCAACTGGTGTTACACATTGGCATCGTCGCCTGCAGCACCGAAGGAGCTGCGCTCTGCTACCGCACCATCTCGCTCGAAGGCTCCGAGCGCATGGGGCGGCACGATCACCCCGAAGTTTCGCTGCACTCGCATTCGCTCGCCGAGTACATGAAGTTCGTCTACAAAGACGATTGGGCGGGCGTGGCCGAACTCATGCTCTCCTCGGCGGAAAAACTCGCCAAGGCCGGCGCCGATTTCCTGATCTGCCCCGACAACACGATTCATCAGGCCTTCGATCTGGTCGAGCACCGCTCGCCGCGACCGTGGCTGCACATTGCCCGCGAGGTCGCGAAAGACGCCCAACGCCGGCAGTTCAAGCGTCTCGGCGTTCTCGGCACGCGTTATTTGATGGAAGGGCCGGTCTATCGGGAGACGTTGAAGGTCGAGGGCCTCGGATTTCGCACCCCTGGGCCGGAGCAGCGCGAGCGTGTCAACCAGATCATCTTCGACGAGTTGGTGAACAGCCAGTTTCTGCCGCGCTCGCTCGGATATTTTGTCGAGGTGATTCGCGCCCTGAAAGATGATGGCTGCGACGCCGTCGTCCTCGGCTGCACCGAGATTCCGCTGCTGGTCACGCCAGAAGCCTCACCCTTGCCAGTGCTTGACTCGACGCGGCTGCTGGCAAAGGCAGCGGTGCAAAAAGCAATCGACGGTTAGGCTATCTAAGCGATTTAAAACCAATATCTTATGTAGGTTTCGGGAAAGTAGCTCAGGGGCAGCTCCATGCTCACTACGTATACATTTTATTGACATTTCAATCACCCATTTGTACACTTGTAGTTGAGCCGTTGGAGCCCTCCGATGGAACCTAAACTCAGCGTAACGCCGCGCACAAGGCAGATCGCTCCGGAGACCTCCAACGTCGAAACTGCCAGGACCGAAAAAATCGATCCCATGGCTCACGTCGCCCGGGAACTTTTCGATCCTGCGACTCGCCGCCTGGACGCCAAGCGCGTCGCCGAAGCGCTCGATCTCCCGTTCGCGCAGATAGCCCGCGCCCTCGACGTCAGCCCGACGCAAATTCAGCGAGAACCTGCCGGTCGTTCTTTGCAGACTGAGCTAGCCAAGATTGCCTTCTGCTATTCCACGCTGAAGACAGTTCTGGGCACGCGAGACCAGGTTCTGTTGTGGATGAACGCCCCGCATCCCGACCTCGGCGGTCGCCAGCCCATGAGTCTTTTTCCCGAGCGTAAGACTGATATGATTGTCACGCTTTTGCAGAACGCCTTGGCTGGACAGATGAGTTGATGCTGTGCGATGACGACCTACGCCGAGTCCTTGAACAGATCAAACCGGTCCCGCTGAACGGCCCTTTCAGCCGCTTTGTTCCCTTCGACAAGATGGTTTCTCGCGAGACGAGACTCATGACTCCGAGCGGCCCGGCGGTTTCGCCGGCAGCCATCCCAGACCAGCCAGCAGAGGTGACGATCACATACGAGCCAGAACCTGGAGTCGTCATCAGTTCCGGCTTCACTTATGTCCCGCCGAAGCCGCGCCCGCTCTGGGGAATCGGCTCGATCAAGAATGGCGGCCGCTACAACAAGCCCAACACCTTCGAGGTCATCTACCTGGCGGAGGAGCCGATTACGGCTCTGGCCGAGGTTGGCCGCGTGCTAACCAACAACGTGATGTTCAGCAAGATAAAAGGCCCGCCGCTCGTGTACATCTCAGTCGAAGGAATTCTGGGCGAGACGTTGGACCTGACATCTGCGCACACTCAAAGCGATCTTGCCACCAGTCACCAGGAGCTGACCGGTGCCTGGATTTTCGAGCAGGACAAAACCGGAGAGGCTCCGACGCAGCGCCTGGGCCGCGTTGCCTTCGACGCGCTACTGTGCGCTACGCTATCCTTCCTCCAAGAATAGCAACGGAGTCTGTGTCGCGGTCTTCGCAGATCGGCTGGGCGGCACTTCCTATCTTGAGGTCTTCGATCCCTTCGGCAATCTGGCCCAGCGTCTTCCTGCGTAAGCTGATATAAAGGCTCACCCCTAAGTCATGAGCGATTCGATCTCGGCGTCGAAGCACCAACTTAGATTCCGACACCTCTCCGGCGCCTACGCCATCGTGCGCCTCGCCCCAGATGAGTCCATTCCCGAGTGGGCCTCCAAGGGCGAATTCACCTCGGTCACTCGCACTGCCGACGAACTCTCCATCGTCTGCCCGGCCGACAATGTTCCCGCCGGGCCGCATTCGCCTCGTCGCTGGACTTGCCTTAAGCTCGAAGGCCCGTTTCCCTTCTCGCTTACCGGCGTTCTGCTGGCCTTCATTGAGCCGCTATCGTCGAACCGCGTCCCCATTTTCGCGATTTCCACCTTCGACACCGACTACGTGCTGATCCAGGAAGAATTCGCCGGAAGGGCGCTCAATATCCTCCGAGAAGCCGGGCACCAGCTATTGTCCTGAGCCGTCGCCGCGAAGACTCGCTCAACCAGCCAGTCACTCTTCCGGCAATCCCACTCGCAATTCAGCCCACGAATCTCGCAGTCCAGTGCCCCGCCCCATGCGGGCTCAGAGCCAATATGTTGTAATAGAAGTTAATCCTCATGCCTTCCGCCCTGACCACCCTGCGCCGTCGCGCCAAAGCCCTGCACCGCAACTTGCGCGGAGCGAGAATGGCCGCCCGCGCCCTGGCCTCGACCGACCATCCTCTGCTGGCGCATATCATTCCCATGCGCCGCTGCAATCTCGCCTGCACCTATTGCAACGAGTTCGACGACTTCTCGAAGCCGGTGCCGATCGACGAGATGTACCGCCGCATTGACAAGCTCGGAGCCCTCGGCACTGCGGTCGTCACCATCTCCGGCGGCGAGCCGTTGATGCATCCCGAACTCGATGACGTCATCCGCCGCATTCGTGGCAACGGCGGCTCTCACAGTATGATCGCCGGACTCATCACGAACGGATACCTACTCGTCGCCGAGCGCATCCAGCGCCTCAACCGCGCCGGACTCGAATGGCTGCAGATCTCCATCGACAACGTCAACCCGGACGAAGTATCCAAGAAAAGTCTGAAAGTTCTCGACAAGAAGCTGCAGCTGCTCGCCGAGCACGCCGACTTTCACGTAAACATCAACTCAGTTGTCGGAGGAGGCATCGCGCATCCCGAAGACGCTCTTGTCATCGGCAAGCGCGCAGTCGAGTTGGGATTTACTTCGACGATCGGCATCATTCACGACGGCAGCGGCCAACTCCAGCCGCTCAACGACACAGAGCGCCGCATCTACCACGAAATGCAGGCGCTCGAAAAAAGCAGCTTTACTCGCGTGAATGCCTTTCAGGACAATATTGCGAAGGGATTGCCTAACGACTGGCGATGCCGCGCCGGCGCGCGTTATCTCTACATCTGCGAGAACGGCCTCGTGCACTACTGCTCGCAGCAGCGCGGATACCCCGCCGTGCCGCTCGAAACCTACACTCGAAACGATCTCCGTCGCGAATATCTCACCGAAAAATCCTGCGCCCCCAACTGCACCGTCTCCTGCGTGCACCAGGTGTCGATCTTCGACTCCTGGCGCGCACCGCAGAATGCGGCGGCAACGCCGACCGCTGTAGACGCGACTGAAAACGAACTGGTGCAGATTAAGTAGTACCCGGTACTCGGTACTCGGTACTCAGTACTCAGTAGCTGAGCGGCCACCGACTCCGCCTACTTCTTCTGCGCGCTTGGCGGCGTAATCCCGTTCATCCGCAGATACATCGCTGCCGCGCTGTAGTGATCGGCCCATCCGCTCGACAGGATCAAGGCCGCCATGGCGCGTGGACCCTGCCGCCCGCCGAAGAGCTCAATCGTGTCGCCCAGCTTCGAGTCGTCCATTTTGCCCAAGGCATCGTTGCAGAAGGTGTACGAAGCCTTCACCGCCGCCACAAGTTGATCTTTGGAATCGCTCTCTTTGGGCTCGTCCACTTTCGGCGCGGCAACGTCGGCCGCTTTGGCGCAGAATGAGTTGTTGAACTCGACGACATGGGTCGCCAAGTGAGCGAAGGTCATCTGGTCAGGCGTGGGCTTGTAGGAAAACTTGTCGGCCGGCATGGCTTCCACCGCTCCGACCGTGTTGTTCTGCGATCGCTGCAGCATCAGTCGCAGCGACGTGGCGACCGGATCTTTCGTCGTCGCTGCCGGCGCCGCGCCACCGGCGGACTTGGCGGAAGACGACGGAGTCTGGGCGAATGCCACCGTCGCAGCAAGGAAAAGACAGACCGAGGCAAAAATGCGTTTCACGGGGGACCCTCCTGAGAGCCTCAAGGATATACCGGAAGCGGACGATCGGTCATCCGCCCTCAAACGCCAAATCCCGCCATGTCACAATGTCGCGATGCCCTCCGACGCTCCTTCATTTCTTTACGGCACTGCCTGGAAGGAAGGCCGTACCGCTTCCCTCGTGGAACAGGCGCTCCGCGCCGGATTCCGCGCCATCGACACGGCCAACCAGCGCCGCCATTACTTCGAAGCCGGAGCCGGCGAGGGATTAGCCGCCGCCTATCGCGCCGGCATCGTGACCCGCGCCGATTTGTTTCTGCAGACCAAGTTCACCTATCGACGGGGCCAGGATCACCGCCTGCCCTATGATCCCTCCGCCAGTTTGTCCTCCCAGGTGCAGCAATCTCTAGCCAGTTCGCTCGACCATCTTGCCACCGATCATGTCGACAGCTTCGTTCTGCACGGCCCGTCCTCCGGATATGGCTGGGCGGACGCCGATTCCGAAGTGTGGGAAGCGATGCGCCGCGAACGCGACGCCGGCCGCACGCGCCTGCTCGGAGTGAGCAACTTCTCTATCGAACATCTTGAGCAGATGGCGGCCGCAGGGCTCGAAGTGCCGCATTTCGTTCAGAATCGCTGCTTCGCCCATATGGGATGGGATCGCGATGTGCGGAGATTTTGCGCGGAAAGAAAGATTATCTATCAAGGATTTTCGCTGCTCACGGCGAATCAGGAAGTGGTAAATCATCCTCCGCTGATGTCGCTTGCCGACAAGATGGGAGTCAGCCCGCCACAGCTGATCTTTGCCTTCGCCCGAGCCATCGGAATCCTGCCGCTGACGGGCACCACAAATGCCGACCACATGCGGCAAGACCTGGCGAGCCTCAACCTCAACTTGCCCGCAGAACTGGTACAAGCAATAGAATCAATCGCGGGATGATTTTTTCCGCCCGCGGTCAGCACATCAACCCTAACCACCTGTCATTCTGAGCGCAGGGCGAGCGAACGCGAGCCCGGAGTCGAAGAATCCCTGCAAATCGCGACGGCCCGGCAACACCCGGATGCCCGATCTCTCGTCCCGTCGCCAAGCCCTATTTCAATGTGGCCGGTTTCACCGTCGGTCCCTGCTTCTCCCGCCTCATCTGCGCCGCCAGCTCTTTGATCTCCGTCAGATCACGCACCATCTCGCTCCATCCGTACCAGAGCGCGTAGTCCGGGCTGGCGTGAAACGTTCCCTGAAACGTCCGCATGCGGTGTTCGAGATACATCACAAACAGCTTCTGCTCGATCACCGTCGGCGCGTCGTGAAACGCCAGCAGATTCGGGAAGGGATACGCATAGTTCTCTGGCTTTCGCAGCACGCCATCTTTGTAGAGCCCGGCAACCACCCGGATTGCCTCCGCCATCAGGTGGTCGGCGTTCTTGATCATCTCGTCGCCCTGCTCGAGTTGCTGCTTGGCAAAATTGCCCGAGTGGCACTGATTGCAGGTCTTCAGCATCTTGTCGCGCTCGCGCTGCCAGTCTTCTTGCGTCAGCCGCGCCACGTCGGCTGCCTTCACGACTCCGACCAGGCTCGTCGGCTGGCCTTGCGGATCGAGCACTCCCAGCGCCTGCAGAATCGCGGCGCGATCGGCGGCCCACTGCTTGTCTTCCGGCAGCGGCAGTCGCACTGCGAGAAATCCCCAGGCGGTGCGCACTTCATGATTGCCATCCTGCATGTGGCAGGTCTGGCACGTGGGCGCGGCGGCCTGATACGAGAGCACGCCCTTCTGCTTCATCTCATTGCGCACGCCGTGCTTCGAGGCCGAATACATCTCCCACTGCGGATGATCGAAACCCATGTGGCAAGTCTCGCACGCCTGGGGCTGCTTCGCTTCCATTGCCGAGAAGGTATGGCGGGTGTGGCAGGCGTCGCATTGCGCTGCGCCGAACTCCGTTCCCGAGCCGTTCTGCCGCAGCTCGACCAGTTCAGTCAGCGTCTTGTCGCCGATCTTGTGGCATCCGCCGCATCCCTTCTCGCCCTGGGTCATCGCCATGGGCTGCCAGTGGATGGTCGGCATGGCCTTCATCGCTGCCCACGCCATGGCGTGCTTGCCTTTGTGAAACTGTGCGACTTGCTGCTCGTGGCATTGCGCGCAGGTCTCCGGCGTGGGAATCTTCACCTTTGAAACGTCGCTCGCCGACGTGTGCTGGTCGCCGTGGCAGGCGACGCAAGTGACCTCAGCCTGGCTGTGCTTGCTCAGCTTCCAGTCGGAAACAATATTGGGCGTGACTTTGGTATGGCACTCCAGGCACTGCGCCGCGGTCGCAGTCTGCGCCTGCATCACGCCGGAACACACGATGAGCACTGCGAGCGCCCCGAGCGCGCTGAACTGCGGCCCGAACAACAAGGAGAACTTGGATCGCATACTGCCCTCCAGCAAATCATGGGATTCTCGCAGACAGAAACACGAGCTGGCTGTGACATTTGTCACAGCCAAAGCCCTCTGTTTCGGCCTGAACGGTGGAAATCTTTAAGAGAATGCTGCCGAAACACCTGTAACAGCGATCGTGAGGACGGCCCACCATCCGAAGACTACGGCGTAAGCCGTGCCGGTTTTGATCTTGGCGACGCAGGCAAAACCAATCGCCGTCAGGACTAGCGTCCAGATCATGAAAATATCCACGGCCGTCGCAATTCCATACAGAAAGACGCCGTCGGCCGGGTTCATGAAGTAGCCAGGGTTGCTGGCCAGAGGGTTCTGGAACGAAAAAGAGTCGGCATTCACGCCGGCCAGTACCGAGCCTATCGAGAGCACGCTCCTGAGCGTCAGCGGAAGGGTGGCATAAATGATGATAGCCAGCGACTTTCCGAAACTGATGTCGGCTCCAACGGCCACCCTGAAAGTAGCCCAATTGACCAGGGCGACGAAGAGCCAGATCAGCAGCAGGAAGATCGGAAAAATGTACGAAAAAATGCCGGTGAATTTCGCGCCTGCATCCAGTTGCCGCTCGCGCTGATCCGCCGGCAGGTTTTCCAGTCGTGCCTGCGCCTTGGGCTGGGACTGCATCTGGTTTTCCATGATCTTGCGGAATCCGATTTTCTGCCCAGCGGTAAACACCAGTGCCGAAGACACAATCACCAGGAGCAGAAACGGCGCCCACCACGCTGCGCTGCGGCGCAGATCAGTGAACGTCTTGGATGGAGCGATGAATGTATTAATAATGCGCGCGCCCTGCGAGAGCGGCGCTGCCTCGGGAGCGGGCGGTGCGGGTACGACCGGAGCGGCGGCCATCGATACCTCCTCAAGAAACCGATTCGTCGGAATTCTAGTCGGAGCCCCGCCGCGAGACAAGCGATGTGGGTACCGAGTATCGAGTACTGGGTGCTGAAGAAGTTTTGTCATCCTGAGCGAAGTTTTCGTGCGCGAACGCGCACGAAAACGCAGTCGAAGGATCCCTGCCACAAAAACTGCGGCTGAAGTCAAAGAATGCAAGCGCACCCAAGATCGCAGGGATCCTTCGACTCCGCGAGCGCATGCGCGCTCGCTGTACTCAGGATGACAAATCACCGGTTAACCGAGCACTTCGCACGCATCTCACAAATTAAGATATTCACTCCATGCAGAACGCCACTCCCATCGCAGCGACCGTGCTCCTGATCGAACTCGCGCCTGCGGCTGCTTTTGGATTCGCCGTCAAGCGCGTGACCCATGCGATCGAGCGCTGGCCGCCTCTGCTGCGCACGCTCGCGCCCGCGACGCTGGCGCTGCCCTACGCGCTCCTCGCGGCTTCGCAACACATGTTTTTCTGGACGTGGTTCGCGGTCTATCTCGCTGTTCCAGCTGTGATGGCGTGGTTGCTGCAGCAAGCGGCGCAGGCAGACCCCGAGCAGCGCGGCAACTGGCGCGACGCCATCATTCTCCTCGCGCTCGGCCTGGCCGTCGACTTGCGCTGGTTCGACAGTGCATGGCCCGCAGGGCTGCGCGGTCTGGGTAATCTTCTGCTTGTCGATGCGGGCCTTTACGGATTTCTCGAAATTAGAAAACTCAGCGGCGCCGGCTTCGATTTTCACCTGCGCTGGAGCGACTGGAAGACCGGACTGCGCGAGCTGCTGTTCTTCGCGCCCGCGGTGATTCTGCTGGGATCGCTGCTGGGATTTATTCATCCACATCCAAATGCGCCGAGCGTCGGGTGGGCTCTGCTCACCTGGGCGGGAATTTTCGTCTTCGTCGCCGTGCTCGAAGAACTGTTCTTCCGAGCCTGGGTGCAGAATCTTCTCGAACGCCGCCTCGGACGCACCGCCGCACTGTTCACCGCCTCAGTGCTGTTCGGCCTGTCGCACTTCAACAAGCGCCTCGGCGCCAGCACAGCCCATTTCAACTGGCGCTACGTTGTGCTCGCATCCATCGCCGGAATTTTCTACGGACGCGCCTGGCGCGACCAGCGCCGCGTTGCGGCGTCGGCGATTACGCACACGTTTGTCGATTGGCTGTGGACGTGGTGGTTTTAAACTAGGTCTTGGGCGGTGGGTGTTAGGTGTTGGGCTTTCGCAGATTCGGCGGTCCGCCTAAATTCGCGGATCGAACACCCAAGCCCCAACACCCAAGCCCCAACACCCTACCCCGGATACCTCAAAAATCCCAGCCCCACCCGCAAATGATGATGCAGCGCATCCGGCACGCACACCGCGAAAGTAAGCCCCAGCAATCCCTGCGCAATGCCGATTGCATAGACGTTGCGATAGCGCCGGAAGAGCAGGCACGAAACCATTCCCCACGCCAGCGTAGCCGCAGTGAGCGGAAGATTCGGCAGATGCGCCACCGCGAAGAGCACAGCTGTAACCGCAACGGCTGAGTCGCTGCTCATCAGCCGGGCCAGGCGCGGCATAAAGCAATCCTGCAAAAGAAACTGCTGGTAAAGCGTCCAGAGAACATATCCCGCGACGTGCCGAAAGTCGGCCTGATACAGCGCATGAAAAGTACCGATGGCTTTAGCCGCCAGGACACTGGCAATCATCACGCCCACGGTTGCAGGCAGAATCCACAGCGACCGCGTCAATCCGCGCAGCCCAAGGCCCAACTCATTGAGACTCTGCCGACGCAGCAGCACCAGCGACAACGTCACCAGCAGGGCGAGCGGGGCAAGAAAAGTCTGCTCATGCGGAGGAACCCACAGCACCATCAGAATGATGCCGAAGCCCAGCGCCAGTTCTGCGATGTTCCTGTAAGTGCTGGTTTCCCGGGGAACACTTAGTGAAAAAGAAGTCGAAGTCGTCGTGGCCACGAAACCGTCCAAAAGGTTATAAGAGTAGCCGCGAGCAAGATTGGTTGCAAGACCTTTCGCCACTCGTTTGGACACGACGGCGCAGACTAGCTCCCGGATTGGGCCAGTTCCGGAGTGGCTTCTAGTAAGCTGCGCGTATACGCATGCCTAGGCCGCTCGGTAATCTGCGTAGTCTCACCCACTTCGACGATTTTTCCGCGATACATCACTGCAATGCGCGTCGAAAGATAGCGCACCACCGGCATCGAGTGCGAAATAAAGAGATACGTCAGCCCAAAGTCCCGCTGCAACTGCTGCAGCAGATTCACAATCTGCGCCCCCACGCTCACGTCGAGCGCCGACACCGGTTCGTCGCAAACAATAAACTTTGGCCGCAGGGCCAGCGCGCGCGCAATCCCGATCCTCTGCCGCTGTCCCCCGGAAAATTCATGCGGATACCGCCGCATCGCCGATTCATCCAGCCCGACGGCGCGCAGCAACTCAGCGACGCGAGCTTTGACCTCAGCAGCTGAAGCCGCAGCCTTTGAGCCTCCACTTGCGGCACGACTGAAGTCGTGCCCTTCCCGGTTCGTTTGGGCATCGGAGCTCTCTTTTTGCAGCTTATGAATGATCAGCGGCTCCGCCACCACATCCTCCACGCGAAATCGCGGATCAAGCGAGGCAAACGGATCCTGAAAAATAATCTGCAAGTCGCGCCGCAACCGTCGCATCTCGTTCCGGCCGGCAGAAAGTAAGTCGCGTCCCTCAAAGAAAACCGCCCCCGATGTAGGCTCGATCAACCGCAAGATCAGCCGCCCCAGCGTGCTCTTGCCCGACCCCGACTCGCCCACCAACCCAAGCGTCTCACCAGCATGAATCTCGAGTGACACATCGTCGACGGCCCGCACCCCGGCGCCAGCCTTCGGCCCAAACGGCGACTCGCTGTGCGGGAAGACTTTTACGAGGTTTCGAACTTCAATCAGCGCCATGGTTCAACCCATTGAAATTAGCTTACGCATTCGTTCTACGATCAGACCAATACGCTGCTGACTAGCTTCGTCTGGCAGCAAATGCCCAGGAAGGGCATCGAGAAACTCACGGTTCGAGAGCAAAGCACGGAATTCATCGCAAAGATACTGACGGATCTCGGGCACGGACTGAGAAATCTCGTCGATAAGTTCGATGCGTCCGTCAATCACGGTAATGACATCTTCGAGATCACGGCTCATCTGATAGTCATTGTTGCCTCACCCTCGGAATGCCTCAAGCTTTGTGGCGAGAAAGTACGGGGCCGTGATGACCTTGATTTCGTGCCCTCCAATTTGAATCTTGTCAGCATTCTGCAGTGCAGGCCGATACCAGCGGTTGCTGAACCCGAGGATGCTTGCGTTTGTCGGCATTAGGTCGAGTATCAAGTCTCCGTGGACCCACCGGCAAATCGGCCCCGCCGTGGCAGACTGACCAAAGCCTATTTCCCGTAATCGATTTTCTACGACCACGAATTCCGCGTAAGACGCTGCTTCAATAATCGCGTCAACATCAATGGTTGCACGAGCGGGGGCGGCACCAGGATCAGTGAGCAGCAACCCCGTAGTGCAGCCTCCAACAAACACGATCTCATCCAGCAACGGCCTGAGCTTTATCGCGGCGTCTATAAGCTGCTTCAGATTTGGATCGTCTGGCCGAATACTCATTAGCGTATGGACTGGTGATCGTCGATCCTTGCAGTTAGCTCACGGATCGCGATCTCTCGCTCACGAGCCCGTCCTTCACGAATAGCGTCGACTAGGGCAAGGAGTTCGTAAAGCTTCGGATCTTGACGTGCGGCCTGGGGCACATTCTTATACAGCGGCGAGAATGCGGTGCCTCGAACCGGTCCTTTGGGGTCGGGCCAAACCGGCTGTAAGACGGACGGCTCAGGAAAGTACTCGCGAAGGGGAGAGGCTGCTTCGGCGGTAGGGACACCACGCGTGACACCGCCACGCTCGACGGAAAACACGTATCTGACTCCGTGTATGAGAAATTCTCTTAGATTGGTTCGTATCGGCTCAAGCAAGACCCCGCGTGCCCTTGGAGGCGAAGGGGGAGCAGTTGAGATACGCAACAGATGCAGTCTCTCAGCTCGGCGCGCAGAATCGAACGCGTGCGAAGCGCTCATCGACAGTTCTTTTCCTAACCTGCCGAAGCTCCATGATGGCGAAGTAGCCACGAGTTTCAGAACGAGCACTATATCCTGTGGGCGCAAATCCATACATTCTCTATTCGAGAATAGAGAATATCATTTATTTACAATGGATTACAATGAAAAACAATACATGATCCCAAGTTCTAGAATAGATGCCCTACCCCGCCGCGATCAGCGGCACTGCCGCCAGCGCCGCCAGCAAGCCCACGAATCTCCACGGGCTGAAGTGTTCTTTCAACACAATCCGCGCCAGCAGCACCGTCATCGCCGGATACAGCGACGTAATCACGACCGCCTCATCCATACGGCCATGCTGGCTGGCCACGATGAAAAGCGCGCTCGCCGAAATATCCATAAATCCCGCCGCGGCGCCGAGCGCCACCCGCGGACGATCGAGTCGGATGGGTGCGCGCGTCACCAACACTGCGGTGGCGGTTGCGCTGAACGATCCGATACGCGAAATCGCCGCCACCCACGCCGCCGATCCCGTTGCTTTGTGGATGAAGATGTAAAATCCCGCAAATCCAACTCCCGCCAGCGCCGCTCGCGCTACGCCCGCAGGACGTCCCTCCGCCGCGCCTCCCTCCGGCCGTGTAATTAGCCAGATCGCTAACAGCGCCAGCACAAAGCCAGCCATCGTCCATCGGCTAGGCGCGCCTTCCATGGCAATACCGGCCAGCGTGGGAATCGCCGCTCCGATCAGCGCTGAAATCGGCGCCGTCAGGCCCATCTGCCCCGAAGCCAGCGCCCCGTAGAAAATCGCGAGAGAAAATCCCCCCACCGCGCCAGCCAGCAGCGCCCACAGGATGCTCGCGCGCGAAGGGATCTCGCCATGACTGTTCAGCGCGATCGCCATCATCCACACAAAGGCGCAGATATGCGAAAACGCCGTCAGCACAAATGCGTTCGCCCGTCGCGAGCCGTAACCGCCTGCAAAATCGGCGGCACCCCACAGCACAACCGCCATAACCGCATACACCGCCGGGCCTTCGTGAAGAGTGCCGAGATGCCAGGCTGCGGGTTCAAACGCTCCGGGATGAATGATCGCGCTCACGCCGCACGAGAGTAACATGCGCGCCACTTCGCCATAGGGAAAGCGCTCTCCGTGCGTTAATCTAAGCCTGCTCGGATAAAGATTCTTTTGGAGAAAAACGCCATGAAACGTCTGCTCACCATCACGGCCCTGCTGATCTTCGCCTCATTTTGCTTCGTTGTTCCCTGCTTCGCGCAGAACGCCGACGAACCCGCGTCCAAAGACGACGTGATTCTCTACCTCCAGACCATGCACTCGCACGATCTCATGCAGAAAACCATGGAAGTGCAAGTCAGCGCCATGGAGCAGCTCTTCCGCGATCAGATTCAGAAAGAAAAAGGCTCGGTGCCGCCCGAGTTCGACACCTTCTTCAAGAAGTCGATGAACGATCTGATCAAGAACATGCCCGTCGACCAGATCACCGAAGCCATGATTCCCGCCTACCAGAATCATTTCACCAAGGGCGACATCGCAGCCATGAACACGTTTTATTCGTCGCCCGTCGGCCAGAAAGTTCTGACCGTGCTGCCCGAAGTCATGCGCGAAGGCTCGCAGGCTGCCATGCCGCTGCTCAGCAAATATCTCAGCGATTGGAAAGACAGTATGCAGAAAGAAATGAAGAATCTGGGAAACACCACAACCAAGTCCGGCGCAGCCAGCTCAAACAACTGATTCCGCTTTTTGTCATTCTGAGCGCAGGGCGAGCGGATGCGAGCCCGGAGTCGAAGAATCCCTGCGAATAACCACGCACCCAGCCACTTATGGGACTTCCCATGTGGCGCGGGCGCCCCCGCCCGCGCTCCCGAGCCAAGAATCAGTCTCACCATTCTTGACCGAACCCGCGCCGAGAATCACAGACCGTCCCAACTCCCCGTGCTAAAATTTCCACAAGCGCTTTATCTGAGGCCCCGGGTTGATCGAACTGGCACCGTCGATTCTTTCGGCTGATTTCGCCCGTCTGGGCGAACAGGTCCGTGCCGCGGGCGAGGGCGGCGGCAGTGTCATCCACGTTGACATCATGGATGGACACTTCGTCCCCAACCTCACGCTCGGGCCGCCGGTCGTAAAATCGCTGCGTCGGGTGACTGCGTTGCCGCTCGACTGTCACCTGATGATCGAGAATCCCGACGAATTCATCCCGGCCTTCGCCGAGGCCGGCGCTGACTGGATCTCCGTGCATCAGGAGGCCTGCCGTCACCTGAATCGCACGCTGCACCTCATCAAGAGCCATGACTGCCATGCGGGAGTTGTGATTAACCCAGCGACCCCGGTGAATGCGCTGGATGAAGTGCTCGACATTGTGGATTATGTTCTCGTAATGTCAGTGAATCCCGGCTTCGGAGCGCAAAAGTTCATTCCGTCCACTTTGCACAAAATGCGCCGCTTAGCCGAGATCCGCGGACAACGCGGCCTGAACTACCGCATCGAAGTAGATGGTGGCGTAGCGCTCGATACTGTTCACGAAGTGGTCCGCGCCGGAGCAGAAATTTTGGTCGCGGGCAACGCCGTCTTCGGCAACGGCGATCCAAAGAAGAATGCGGAAGTATTGCTGAAAGCGGCCACCGAGGCAGCGCTGCTGAAAGTGTAGTAAGAGCAGGTGGCAAAGCGGCAATGTGACAAGGTGGCAAAGTTTCACGGTTTCAAAGTTTCAAGGTTTCGAAGTAGCCGTCGCGAGATTTTCGAGTTTTTGGTTTGACCTTGCCACTTTGTCACATTGCCACTTTGCCACTTGAACTTTGAAACATTGAAACTTTGAAACGTCGAGTTCATATGCCCAATCTGTCCCGTCGCATTCCGTTGATCGTCGCGCTCGGCGCTCTGCTGGCTTTCACCGCAGCCTGCACCAACAAGAAGTCTGTTAATCCGCTGGCTGGGGTCGGCTCCAAGCAGCCTGATAAGGTCCTGTTCGACAAGGCCATGGATGCGATGCGCCACAACCGCTTTGATGTCGCCCGCCTCACGCTGCAGACCCTCATCAACACTTATCCTGACTCCGAGTTCATCGCGCGCGCCAAGCTGGCCGTCGGCGATTCGTGGTACGCGGAAGGCGGCACCGCCGCTCTGGCGCAGGCCGAGCAGGAATACGACGACTTCATCACCTTCTTCCCCAACATGCCGGAAGCGGCCGAGGCGCAGCTGAAAAAAGCCAACATCCACTACCAGCAGATGGAGAAGGCCGACCGCGACTACACGCACGCCATGCGCGCGGAAGACGAATACCGCAAAGTCATTCTGCAATTCCCCGACAGCAAGCTTGTCCCCGAGGCCAAGCAACGTTTGATGGAAGTGCAGGAAGTTTTAGGTGAGCGCGAATTTGAGATCGGCCGCTTCTACTACCTGCGCGAATCCTATCCCGCTTCGATCGCACGCCTGCAATCTCTAGTCGACAGATATCCCCTCTACAGCCGCGCCGACGAAGCCCTTTATCTGCTGGGACAAAATTACGAAGGCCAGATCACGCGCCTCCGCGCCGCTCCCACTTGCGACGCCAAAGGACTGCCGCGCGGCTGCGCCACCGAAGCGGCCAAGGCGCACATGATCGAAGGCCTCGCCAGGAACGCCGGCGACGCTTACAACAAAATTCTCACCCGCTATCCGTTAATGGACCGCTCCGACGATGCCAAGAAGCGGCTCGGCTCGTTGCATCTGCCCGCTCAGCGGCCGACCAAGGCCGCGGTGAAGCAAAACGAAGCAGAGATTGCCAGCCGCCGCGAATCCACCACCGCGGAAAAACTGATGGGCCTGATCAAGAAAGGTCCCGATGTAGCCCAGGCAGCTCGAGTCGGCGAACCCACGCTAGTCGATCCCACCCCGGTCAGCGGCAACCAGGTTGTCGCCAGCGAAACCCGCGATGCCATCAACGCCGGACGCAGCGACGTCAGCGGCAAGATCGGCGCCGAAATCATCAAGCCCGAATTGCCAACTTCCGCCGACGCCACCACGCCGCCCGGAGGCTCGCCGCTCCAGCCGCCAACCGACGCGAGCGCACAGCCGCCCGCGCCCGATCCAAACGAACTCAAGCCCAATGCTCAACCCGACCCCAACGAGCTAAAGCCTACGCCCGCCGACGCCAACGAGTTGAAACCCAACACCGGCGACCAGAATTTGCCGCCGCCGCCGCAGGTCAACGAAATCCAGCAGGGACAATCATCCTCGTCAGCAACAGCCGCGGCCGATTCCACCCCTGCCTCCGACCAGGACATCTCCAGCAGCAAGAAGAAGAAAAAGAAGGGCCTGAAAAAAATAGTCCCGTTCTAAAGCGGCTTTATGGAGTGGCGGACGCATTCGTCCGCCAACCCTCCGTGCCCTCTGCGTCCTCTGTGGTGAATGTTTTTGCATTTCAGAAGTCCACGATCTCATCGGCTTAGCCGCTAAGGAAAACTCACCCCAACCCCCGTCCCCACTAGGTGTTGACCACTGGTAACGTATTACTTCCCGTCGGTAGCGTTGACTTAGGTTGTGCGCCGGGTTACCTTCGCGTTATCTCCCCTCACTAGAGGATACCTTTGGCCAGGAAGATACTGCTCGCCGACGACAGCGTAACCGCCCAGAATATGGGCCGGAAAATCCTCGCGGATGCGGGCTACGAAGTCCTTACCGTGAACAATGGTTCGGCCGCCCTGAAAAAGATCGCCGAAGCCAAGCCCGAACTCATCGTTCTCGATGTCTACATGCCCGGCTACAGCGGCCTCGAAGTCTGCCAGCGCCTCAAAGAAACTCAGGAAACCGCGCGCATTCCCGTTCTGCTGACGGTCGGAAAACTCGAGCCTTTCAAGCCGGAAGAAGCCAAGCGCGTCCGCGCCGACGGCTTCATCGTCAAGCCTTTCGAAGCCAGCGAGTTGCTCAGCGCCCTCTCCAAACTCGAAGACAAGATCGTTCCCCGCCAGGAACTTTCCAAGCCCGGCCGCTTCGCCCGCGCCAACGCCGCCCTCGACGAAAGCCGCCACGATAAAACCGTCGCCGCGGAAGATGACTCTGGCTGGAAGAATCGCATCGCCTTCCCGTCCAAGAAGAAAAAGGCTGCGGAAGAGGAGCCTGCCGACGACGCCGCAATTTACAACGCGGTCAACAAAGACCTGCGCACGGTAGTCGACCACCAGTCCACGGCGAAAGCGCCCGAAACCAAACCTCAGCCGGCCGGGAAGGAGACCGAGGACGAGCACGTCAGGGTCGCCGCTCTCGTGCCCGAGGGCCTGCCGAAAGACGTCACTCCAGAGGAGATTGCCGCACTCGCTGCCGCCGCGGCGCAAGTACAAGGCAAGGCCTCCGAAGCGCACGCGCAAGACTCGCACGCGCAAGACTCGCACGCGCAAGACTCGCACTCGCTAGCAGCGCTCGCCGGCCCAACACCCCTCGCGGAAAAGCCCAGCGAGCCCATCTCCCACCAACCCGAAGTCTCCGAACCTGTCGTTATTCCATCTCCAGCCTCTGCGATCGAGGCCGCGGCATCGTCGCAGCCCATAGCCGAAAGGCCGGAAGAAAAAATTGCTGCCGCTCCGGAAGCCGTCGCCGAAGCGCCCAGGCCTGAGCCAACGCTCGAAGAGAAAAAGATCGAAGAGAAACAGCCCGAAGAAAAAACGCTCGAAGACCAAACGGCCGACGCCGCATCCATTCCCGCGCCCACCGCCGCCGACGTCAACACCGCCCTCGCCGCGCTGGAACCGCCGGCAGCGTCTGCGTTTTCGAGCGTCACTCGCGATTCCGCCGACGAGCCCGCAATCGAACCTGCCACTATGGCCGCAGCCGCCGGAGCCCACTTCGCTCCCGCCGCAACACGCTGGACCGCCGTCTCCGTCGCCCTCGCTCCGGAGGAAGCTGCTTTATCTCTCGAGCACGAAATGCACAAGGCGCACTCGGCCTTCGCAGCAGCCGAAGCGGCTCACACCGCGTCGCCGGCCAGTGCCGCGATCGCCGAATCTGAAGCTACGCCCTCCTCCGCGATTCTTTCCGCCGAACCCAAACACGAGTCCGCCGCCGAAACTCCTTCGCCCGCTTTCTCCGCCGAACCCGAACTCTCGCAAGCAGCCGCAACTCTCGGCACTGCCGCGACCGAGGCCATCACCGAAGCCGTCCGCGAACTCGAAGCCGTTGCCTCCGCCTTTGACACCGAGCACTCCGCCAGTCAGCTGCCCGAGGCCGCTGCCGCGTCCATTTCTTCAACGGAAACTCAGCCCGCCGAAATCACCAGCCCCGCCGGAACTGCGGATTCCGCCGTAAATGTACTTCCAGAAGGATCTGTCGTCGCCGCCGAGCCCGCGGAAGCTTCCGTCACGAACTTCGCGGAAGCCGCTTCGACCGTTCAAAGCCCGCATGGCGAAGAACCGCAATACGAAGCCCCAGGATACGAAGAGCCAAGATACGAAGCCCCAAGATACGAAGAACCAGCACCTGTAGCGGCAACATACGAAGCCGCCAGGTACGAGGCAGAAGCAACTGAGCACGATCAGACGCCGGCAGTCGAATCTCACGAAATCCTGGCGCCTGCCGCTACAGCCGCGCCTGAGCCCGAATCGTTGACCCAGCCCTCGCCCATTACGCCCTCGACAATTGCGGAAGAGCCTGCTGGCCCCGAACTTCCGGCCGCCGAAACTTCTTCGTCTCAGGACCACGTTCCTGCGGCAAAATCGGAATCTGAGATCGCCGCCACCACTGCCGCAGCCTGGGCCAGTTGGCGCCGTATTCGCGAATCCGGCGATGGGCAATCCTCCGGCCCCGGCTCACGGGACGAAGCCGCCATGGCGGTCGCCGCCGGTGCCGAGAAGTCCCCCGAAGATGCCCAACCCGAAGAGTCCGGGGAAATCTCCAGCATCGTCGACAGCGTGCTCGCCGATCTCCGCCCCAAGATCGTAGCCGAAATCTCCCGCAAGCTCGGCAAGAAGAAGTAGCTCCCGTTTGTCCCTGTTCGTTTAAGACTTGTCATCCTGAGCGAGGATTGGCCTTCGCGCAAAGCGCGAAGGACAACCGCAGTCGAAGAGCCTGCCCTGAGCTTGTCGAAGGGATCCCTGCAATCGCCCGAGCCTGCGAGTCCAAGCAATGATTCCCACTCGGAAAGAAATGGGAAGGGCACGACTTTAGTCGTGCCGAAAAGAGCCACGCCGCCCGCGGCTTTAGCCGCTGAGGTGCACTGCGTCTCCCTTCGAAAACCCTAACAATCCCCACACTTCTGTATTGCGCCTCCCCATCGAACTCAGTACCATTCCAGCTAACCGGGTCAAGAACTTCTTGCGCGCCAATGAATGAGCAGGTTGTCTCGCACTACCGCATTGTCGAAAAGTTAGGCGCCGGCGGCATGGGTGTCGTCTACAAAGCCGAAGACATCCGCCTCGGCCGCCTGGTCGCTCTGAAATTCCTCCCTGAAGATTCCACCCGCGACGCGCGCGCCCTTGAGCGCTTCAAGCGCGAAGCCCGCACTGCCTCCGCCCTCGACCACCCCAACATCTGCACGATTTATGAAATCGATGAAGACAAGGGCCATCCCTTCATCGCCATGCAGTTGCTCGAAGGCAAAACGCTACGCGACAGCATCGGAGACAAGCCGGTCCCGCTGGCGACGATGCTTGACTGGGCCTTGCAGATTACCGATGCCCTGCAGGCCGCGCACGCCAAGGGCATCATGCACCGCGACATCAAGCCCGCGAATATCTTCATCACCGCCGAGCGCGGACAAGCCAAAATTCTCGACTTCGGCCTCGCCAAGCTCACCGGCCACGACAGCGCTTCTAGTTCCGCCGTCACTCTCACCGCTACCGGGCCGCTTACCCACACCGGCGCCGCCATTGGCACCGTCGCCTACATGTCGCCCGAGCAGGCCCGCGGAGAAACTCTCGACGCTCGCACCGATCTTTTTTCGTTCGGAGTTCTGCTCTACGAGATGGCCACTGGCCGCCAGGCCTTCTCCGGACCAACCTGGGCAGTGACCGTTCACGCCATTCTCGGCCAGGCGCCGATGTCGCTGAACGAGTCCATGCCCGGACTGCCGCAGCGCCTGCAGGAAATCATCGACAAGTGCCTGATCAAGAATCGCGATCTGCGCTACCAAAGCGCCGCGGATATTCACCGAGATCTTCTCCAGTTAAAAAAAGATTACGAGTCCGGCAAGAAACTCAAATCCACACAGACCGCCGCGACGTGGACGCCCAAGCGCAAGCTCGGCATTGCCCTCGCGGCCGTCGCCGCCTGCATCGTCATCGCTGGCATTATCTGGGGACCGCGCCTGCTGCGCCGCATGGCCGCTTCCGGCGTGGCTTCGCTAGGCCAATCGGCATCGTTAGTTCCGCAGCGCAAGAGCATCGCCGTGCTGCCGCTCTCCGCCGCCGCTGATCCCAAGCTCACCGCCTTCGGCAAAGGCTTGCTCGAAGACGTCGCTGCGCGCCTCTCGCAATTGAGCGCCAATCACGACCTCGAAGTCGTGCCCGCGCGCACCATGGAAGACAAAAATGTCTCCACGCTCGCCGACGCCAAAAAAGAATTCGGCGTCAGCCTCGGGCTCACCGTCTCGCTCGAGCAGTCGAACGATCTGGTCCGCGCCGCCTACAATCTCACCGACGCCAAAAGCGGCAAGAACCTCGCCGGAGATTCCATCACCGCGCCCGTCTCCGACCTGTTCACCATCGAAGACAAACTCACCAGCGGCGTAGCCGCCGCGTTAGCGCTACCGCTGCGCAGCGAAGAAAAGCAGGCCCTGGGCGCGCACGCCACCAGCTTCCCCGAAGCGTACCAATACTACGTGCAAGGCCGCGGCTATCTCCAAGACCCGCGCAAGACTGAAAACTTGACCAGCGCCGAAATCGTGTTCAAACAGGCGTTAAAGATCGATCCCAACTACGGCCAGGCCGAAGCCGGACTGGGACAAACCTACTGGCTGCGCTACGACGTAGGCGGCAAACAAAAGAAATGGATCGAGCCAGCCCAGCAAGCCTGCGATAAAGCGATTGAACTTGGCAACGCTGGAGCCGAAGGCCACATGTGTCTCGGCCTGATTGAAGATGGAACCGGACAGTACGAGAAAGCTGCAGAGCAGTTGCAGCAGGCGGTGCAACTCGATCCGACGAACGACGCAGCTTACCGCAGCCTCGGTGCAACATATCAGCATCTCAATCAGCCTGACAAAGCCGAAGAAACTTACAGGCGGGCCATTAACATGAGGCCACAATATTGGCGCGGGTACACCGTCTTAGGCGATTTCTATGTTGGCCAGGCTGAATACGAAAAGGGCGCAGAGAAGTGGCGCCGCGCAACAGAATTGGCGCCTGATAGCTATGTCGCATTTAACGGGCTGGGGGGCGCACAGCTATACCTTGGCCAACCGGAAGAAGCAGTCCGAGCTTTCGAGAGGTCCATTGCGATTCGTCCCTCTCGGATCGCCTATAACAATGTAGCCGTCGCCCAATTCCAACTACACCGTTTTCGCGACTCGATCAGCAATTACCAACAGGCTCTGAAGATCGACGACAGCGACTACCAGACGTGGGGGAATCTTGGCGACTCCCAGTACTATGGGGGCGATCCCGGAACCGCGGCAGGCTCCTATAGCAAAGCCATCGTCATGGCCGAACAGCAGCTGAAGGTCAATCCTCGCGACGCCGGTATTCTTGGCGACTTAGCCAGTTACCACGCGATGTTAGGGCACAAAGACCCTGCACTTGGTTATCTCGATCGTTCCCTGCAGCTAGGGCAGGGCAATAAAGATTTGCTTTTAAATGCCGCCGTGGTGTACAACCAGTTGCGCGAAACCGGGCCTGCTTTGGAGTTTCTACGCAAGGCTCTCAGTGCAGGCTATTCCCGCGCGGTGGTTGCCTCAGGCGCGCCCTTCGACAACCTCCACGACAATCCGCAGTATCGGGCCCTGATGGACCAGAAATAGGGGCTTCATCCCCAACAATTTAGGAGGATACAAATATGCCATGTCCACAAAACCCGGCAGCGGTCAGCATCGTCAATGGGTCGATCTTGAATGGTGGAACTCTGCAGAAAGGTTGTCCCTTCTATTGGGCGAACCCGACCTACGAAGCAGTAACGCTGAGCGGTTGCGACGGATTCTGCACGGCGAGCAGCTACCAGCTTTCGGGTAGACCAGCAGGCCTAAACTACTCGATCACAGAGGCAACTCTGCTGGCTAATCCTACCAACTGGAATTTCAGCGAAAGCCCAAACAAATGGAACGCACCGGGGATGCCGCACATTCAAACTCCGCCATGGCCGAGTCCTGTTAATGAAGAAAAACCGGTAGACGAAGTGAAAGAGGATAAGGAAGTCGCCTGAGAGCGCGCAGAAAGGATAGAAAGGCTCTCGCCGTCTAGCGCCCGGCGATATGCGGCGGTGGCGAGAATGCGCGGTTGCGCCGGCCGACAATTTCAATAAGGAGATCAAATGCCCCAAAACACACCGAACATCAACATCCAGAACGGACAGGTTACAGGGACCCTTCAGGACGGCCAACCGTTTTACTGGTACAACCCAACCAGTGTCGCAGTTACGATCGGAGCCTGTGGCACATGGTGCACCAGCGACAGTTACTCTCTGCCGGCTGGGCCGAGCTACACCCAAGCTCAGCTCCAGAACAATCCGAATCCTAACGGCTGGGCGTGGTACGAATCCCCGAACGATTGGGCCGGCGGCGGCGGAGGTCCGCATATCACGAATTCCAATGGGAATGCCGGGCCACCAACACCCAATATCAACGTGCAAACCGGCCAGGTCACGGGCACGCTCCTGAATGGCACGGAGTTTTACTGGTATAACCCGACCAGCCAGAACATTTCGATTAGCGGTTGCGGGGCATGGTGCGTGAGCGACGTGTACAACCCGCCGGCGGGCAAGTATCAGCGAGCCAATCTCCAGGCCTTCCCGAACACAAGCGCATTTGCCTGGACGGAGACCCCGAACCAGTGGAATGTGCCCGGCATGCCGCATATTCAGACACCGGGCCGCAAGCGGGCTGACGAGAAAGTTGCATAGGCTGCGGCGTCGCAACACGGCTTAAAAAGGGCGGGATTGCTCCCGCCCCCTTTTTCTGCAGTCGATAGACTAACCGGGATTACCAACATGCGGCATTCCTGGGTAGTTGCCGCAAGGATTACCGCCCTGGCGTGTATCGAAGGCAACTTGCAGGTCCACGTTATACCCGCTCGGTAAGTTCTGCGGCACAGGCAGAGTAACCGAACCGTTCGCGGGAATATCTACGTACACTGACCCCAGAAACCAGGTTTCTCCCGTCACCGGCTCGACTTTAATTGGCACCGAGTAGGTACTGGTCCAAGTGAAATTCCCGCCGGGAGTTACAGTTGTCTCCCCACAAACGTTCGTTGTCTGCCCGAAGGCCGAAGACGCGAACGCCAGCACGAACAACGCGACGCACAGACTCAAAAGGTTCTTCATAGGCTTTCCTTTTTTCGTGGGATTTGCGCGGAAGAACCCCGTTCTTCAGCGCGAGCGGCACTCTACGCCAAGAAATCCCCCCCCGCGATTTTCTGAATTTTGTTACGGAATGCGAACAGGGCGAAATCCACATGCCGGTCAACTCAAGCTAAGAAGACAACTCCACTGGAGAATTTGCAAAATTTCGTGGGAAGAAAAACGGGAAGGGCACGAGTTCCACTCGTGCCGCTAAATCGTCCAAAACGATTCCGCGCTTCAGCGCCTGAGGCTGCGCTCGTCACGCCACACAACTCATTCGATTTTCGGCTTTGCGAGAGGACACACCCCCTGCGCGCAAGCGTTTTGCCAAGGTCCAAGGACCGAGGTCCCGCCTCAACCCAAAACAGCCGCTCGTCCCACCTCCGAGTGCTCCGCCTGATCCAGCACCAACTCTTCCGCCATCGCCTTCGCCAGATCGCGAATCACCTCCAACCGCCGCGTGCACCCGCCGTCTTCCTTCGCCTCGTCCATCATCAACTCGCACCGCCCGACAATCACCGCCAGCTTATTGATGAGATTATGCACAACAATTGAACTCGGCTGGTACCTCCCGTTGCTTTTTGCCATGGTCCCAACTGCCTTTCTGTTCGGTAATCCAGTCTCTCTGAAGCCCCAAAGCAGAAAATGTGATCCCAATCACAATTCCGTGTGAGGCAGAAGTGGGCTCACCATCGCGCTCGCAGGATCGGAGGTGAAATGGGGGCCCCGAATTTCTCTGTGATCCTCTGTGCCCTCTGTGGTGAAAACCCCAGTGCGCCCCACTGCTGAACCCGCGCACTTGCATTACACTAAAGAGTTCCCAAGGAAGGCCAAGATGTCTCTGAATAGCTTCAACACCAAATCTCGCCTCAAAGTCGGCAACAAGGAATACGAAATCCACCGCCTCGAAGCCCTCGACCAGCAGGGCATTTCCACGAAGCACCTGCCTTTCTCGCTCCGCATCTTGCTCGAGAACCTGCTCCGCACCGAGGACGGCCGCAACGTAAAGAAAGAAGAAATCCGAGCCCTCGCCGCCTGGAATAAGAATTCCAAACCAGAAAAAGAAATCGCCTTCACCCCCAGCCGCGTCCTCCTGCAGGATTTCACCGGCGTCCCCTGCGTAGTCGATCTAGCCGCCATGCGCGATGCCATGAAAACTCTAGGAGGCGACGCATCCCTAATCAATCCGCTCCAGCCGGTCGAACTGGTAATCGACCACTCGGTTCAAGTCGACGAATTCGGCACCACCAACGCCCTCGACATGAACGCGCTCCTAGAATTTCAGCGCAACAAAGAGCGCTACTCCTTCCTCCGCTGGGGCCAAACCGGATTCCGCAATCTGGCCATCGTTCCCCCCGACACCGGCATAGTCCACCAGGTCAACCTCGAATACCTGGCCCGCGTAGTCTTCGTAAACGAATCCCCCGGCAAGCGCCAGGCCTACCCCGATACGCTAGTAGGCACCGACAGCCACACCACAATGGTGAACGGCCTCGGCGTCCTCGGATGGGGCGTAGGCGGCATCGAAGCCGAAGCCGCCATGCTGGGGCAGCCAGTCTCCATGCTGATTCCATTAGTAGTGGGCGTAAAACTAACCGGCCGCCTGAAAGAAGGCGCGACCGCGACTGATCTCGTGCTTACGATTACAGAAATGCTGCGCAAGCACGGCGTAGTCGGAAAATTCGTCGAATACTTCGGCCCCGGCCTCCGCGATCTGCCGCTAGCCGATCGCGCCACCATCGCCAACATGTCGCCGGAATATGGCGCGACCTGCGGAATCTTCCCCATCGATAAAGAGACGCTGCGCTATCTCAAGTTGACTGGGCGCAACGAGGAGCAGATTGCCCTTGTGGAAGCTTACGCACGCGAGCAGGGACTTTTTCATGATGAGAAGACTGCCGAGGCGGAATATTCCGAGTTGCTCACGCTCGATCTGGCGACGGTTGAGCCTAGCCTTGCCGGGCCGAAGCGTCCGCAGGATCGCGTGGTGCTTTCGCAGGCTGGGGAGTCGTTCACCAAGGCTCTGCCTTCTCTGATCAAGCCTAAGGCCGCCAAGTCCCCAGACCCGCTCAAGCCAAATGCGGGCTTGAGTGGGCCACCCAAAGCCTGGGAGAGCGAAGGCGGCAGCCCCGCCGCCATCGGCGTAGAAGATCCGAATGTGCACGAGCACGTTTCTGCATCGGTCAAAGATTCGCTCAAGCACGGCAGCGTAGTGATCGCCGCGATCACGTCGTGCACGAATACTTCGAATCCGTCAGTGCTGATCGGCGCGGGGCTTCTCGCCAAGAAAGCGGTCGAAAAGGGATTGAACGTTCCGGCCTGGGTGAAGACTTCTCTCGCGCCGGGATCGAAAGTCGTCCGCGACTATCTTGAAGCCGCGGGGCTCCTGGCCTATCTGGAAAAACTCAAATTTCATCTCGTCGGCTACGGATGCACCACTTGCATCGGCAACTCCGGTCCGCTGCCGGAAGAAGTGTCCAAAGCCATCGACGAAAAAGAACTGGTCGTTGCTTCCGTGCTCTCGGGCAATCGCAACTTTGAGGGCCGCATCAATTCCGAAGTGCGCGCCAACTATCTCATGTCGCCTCCGCTGGTCGTTGCCTTCGCGCTCGCCGGACGCATCGACACCGACCTGCGCAAAGATCCGCTGGGCAAAGGCAAAGACGGGCATCCCGTCTATCTCGCCGACATCTGGCCGACCTCACGCGAGGTCGAGGAGACCATCCAGCATTCCATCTCCTCCGACATGTTTGCGAAATCCTACGGCGAAGTGTTTCAAGGTGACGAGCGCTGGCGCGGCATCGTCGTGCCCAAGGGCGAAACTTATGACTGGGCCGACGATTCCACCTATATCCGCCAAGCGCCCTACTTCGACGACATGGCCGTGAAACCCGCGCCGGTCGGCGAAATCAAAAAGGCCCGCGTACTGGCCGTGCTCGGCGACAGCGTCACCACCGATCACATCTCGCCCGCCGGATCGATCAAGAAAGACAGCCCCGCGGGAAAATATCTGCAGGAGCACGGCGTCAAGCCCGCCGACTTCAACTCCTACGGCTCGCGCCGCGGCAATCACGAAGTCATGGTGCGTGGCACATTCGCCAACGTCCGCCTGCGCAACAAACTGGTGCAGACCGAAGGCGGATTCACCCGCCACCTGCCCACCGACGCCGAAATGTCGATCTTCGACGCCAGTGAAAAATATCGCGCCGCCGGAACGCCGCTGGTGATTCTCGCCGGAAAGGAATACGGCTCCGGATCGTCGCGCGACTGGGCCGCGAAAGGCCCGGCTCTGCTGGGCGTGCGCGCCGTCATCGCCGAAAGCTACGAGCGCATCCACCGCTCCAATCTGGTCGGCATGGGCGTGCTCCCGCTGCAATTTCCCGCCGGACAAAACGCCGAATCGCTCGGCCTCACTGGCGAAGAAGTCTTCGAGATCACCGGCATCCGCAACGTGATCGACAACTTCGGCGCCGGAAGTCAGGTGAAAGTGCGCGCCACGTCCAAGGGCCAGGCCGAGATCGCGTTCGATGCGTTGGTGCGGATTGATACTCCACAGGAAGCTTTGTATTACGCCAACGGTGGGATTTTGCAGTATGTGCTGCGGCAGTTACTGACAGGCAAGCCTCAGGCGGTGGGTGTGTAAGAGATCAACTAATAATGTTCTTGGGCCGCACGGGGCGACGGCTCAAAACGGAGGTCGCACAGATGCGGTCTGCGATTGCGCCCAGCGGTTTTGCGCCTGCGCGGTTCGTCCCGTCTTTTTTTCGTTCAATCTCAATCCTAATTTCATTCAGCGTTACTCTGGCCTTCGCGATTCTGCCGGCGCGAGCTTTCGCGCAGGAAACTTCGAGCGACATGTCGATTCGGCACGTGACTGTCGTCAACGTGACGACCGGAGCGGAACTCAAAGACCAGACAGTCACCATTCACGCTGGCCGTATCAGCTCAATTTCAGCTACGCAGGAATCCGACACTGCGCTGCCGCGGTCAGTGGATGCGCACGGCGGGTTTCTGATTCCCGGCCTGTGGGACATGCATGTGCACGTGCACGACGCCGACGAGTTGCCGCTCTATGTGGCGAACGGCGTAACTGGCATCCGCATCATGTCGGGCGAAAAAGATACGGCGCATGTGCGCGCGGAGCTGGCGCGCGAGACGCCGTCGCCGGAAATTTATCTGGCGAGCGCGATTGTGGATGGAGAGCCGCCGGTGTGGCCGGGATCGATTGTGATCCGGAAGGCGGCGGATGCGCGGCGCGCAGTGGATGAGATCAAGGCGGGCGGCGCGGACTTCGTGAAGGTCTACAACAACATTCCACGCGAGGCGTATTTTGCGCTGGCGGAAGAGGCGAAGGCGCAGCACATCGATTTTGAAGGGCACGTGCCGGACGCGATCACGGCGCAGGAGGGGTCGGCGGCGGGGCAGCGGACGATCGAGCACCTGACGGGGATTCCGATTGCGTGTTCGGGCCGTCAGTCGCAGCTGATGGGCGATCTGGAGCGGGCGCGCTATTTTCGCGACCGGCTGTTTGTGGAGGCGGAGGGGTTTCGCAGCTTTGATCAGGCAAAGTGCCAGGCGCTCGCAGTCGAGCTTCGAAAAAACGAAACGTGGCAGGTCGCGACGCTGACCGTGCTGCGCTTGTGGGGCAAGCTGGATGATCCAAAGTTTTTGTCGGATGCGCGGCTCGAATACATCGACCGCAAATATCGCGACCGCTGGATGGAGCGCACCGAGCCGCAACGCCGGCGCTGGGATAGCCGCGGGTTCGAGATGGCGCGCAGCTTGTTTCATGCCGATGAGCAGATGGTTGGATTTTTGTTTCGCGCCGGCGTGCCGATGATGGCCGGGACGGACGCGATGAATCCGTATTGCTTTCCGGGATTCAGTTTGCATGACGAATTGGCGATGCTCGTCGAGTCGGGCGTCACGCCGCTCGGCGCGCTGCAGATGGCGACGATCAATCCGGCGAAGTTTTTAGGCAGGACCGCGGATGAGGGGACGGTCGAAGCTGGAAAAGTAGCGAATCTGGTTTTGCTGCGCGTCGATCCGCTGGCCGACATTCACAACACGGCGCAGATCGAAGCCGTGTGGCTTGCGGGAAAATATTTTGATTCCACCGCGCTGGCGGCGCTGCTGGAGAAAGTTAAACAGAAGGCGAAGCACTAGCGGCGTAGCCGGCGCGCTTCATCCCATTCCTTCATCTGCCATTTCTTGGCTGTGGAGAAAAAGATCCTCACCGCCGCTTCGCGGCGACTCGGAATGACCCAACATTTGATGAGCGAAGCGCTTTCGGCACGGCTAAAACCGGATTCCGCGTTTGTTTTGAAAGGGCGCGGCTTCAAGCCGCGCCGCAAGCCGCGTTAAATCAACGCGGCTCTAGCCGCTGAGGGAACTAAGGCGGCCGGAAAAGATTTTTTCCGCAACCTCTAAAGCCGTGCCCTTTCCAATCGGCAGCACTTGCGCGAATTCTTTTTCAGCAGACAGTAAAATCCCCACTTCTGCCAAACCCGGCAGAAGGGGGCATCCGCATCTCATCCCGTATGTCGTCCCAACCTTCTCCTTCCCCTCCTCAACAATCCCCATGCTTCCCGGTACTCCTCGTACTTGAATCGTTCCTGACGCTTCTTCGACTCGACCATCGGGCAAAGCATCAACGCCCCCTTCTGCGTCGGCTCCAACACCCTCACTGCCGGAATCAGATACCACACGCCCACCGGAATCACGAACGCGGCAAAAAGGTCCAGTTCGCCCGCCTCGTATCCTCGCTTCTCCCCGCATCCGTGACGAAACTGGCAAAGATACCCATTACCCAATCGGACCTCAGTCGACTTCACCTGCACTCGCAGAAAGCCACCTCCCTGATCCACCACAGCGTCATAAGCCATCGAGTCGCCCCACGGGCTCAACACCCGATAGCCGTGAGACGCTGCCGCCGCCATGAACTGCAATTCCACCCATTCCCCACGCTGCTTGTACGATTTTGCATCCCAACGCTTCATCCCTCCACACCCCCGTTTTCGGCCCAAATAAAAAAGGCGCGGCTGTGGGCCGCGCCTTTCGCAAATTGACTCTATATTTTCAGAATATCAAATTGGGTGGGGTAAAGTGGACATTTTGGCAAGTTTTTATTCTGGTTGCTTTCATCGAGTTAGGCTCGATCGTGACATTTACCCCTATTGACAAGATTTTTCCCATGTCTGGGCAACCCGGTGTAGATTAGAGCGGCCAAAACGGCTGGCGCCGGGCTTCATTTGGGAACATCGTTTGGCGAAGGTCTTTGCAAACGGGAGGGACAATGAAGATTCGATATGGGTGGACGTGTGTGTTGATGTCGTGCAGTTTTGCGCTGTGGGGCCAGGAGGCGAGGAATCAGGCGCAAGCTCCGCCGCCGGCCACGGTGACGGGATCAGGGACGGCGAACTTCGTTCCGCTGTGGACTGGAGCGTCTACGCTGGGGAATTCGAAGCTGTTTCAGACGGGCGGAAGGATTGGAGTGAACACGACTACTCCGACCGTGCAACTCGACGTGAATGGGAGGATGAACGTTTCGAAGACGTACCGTATCGGCGGAATCGATGTGCTGAGTATTTCTGGCGGCAACGACGACACCGCAGTCGGAAATTCGGCGCTCCTTCTCGTTACCGGGGACGATAATACCGCGGTCGGATTCTGGGCGCTGCGCGCTTCCAAGGATGCCTTCTTCAACACGGCGGTCGGCTCGGCTGCGTTGTCCGACAACTCGAGTGGCTCGGGAAACACGGCGGTCGGTGCTTCGGCGCTGGTGCAAAGCTCTTTGGGGTCGAACAACACAGCGCTGGGGAATTTGGCTGGATCGGCGATCACCGGCGGCGACAATGTAATGATCCAGAACGAGGGTACGGCATCGGACAATGGCGTTATTCGCATTGGCACGGCCGGATCGCAGACGTCTTTCTTTGCGGCTGGGATCAGTGGCGTGACCACTGGATTGAACAACGCGGTGCCAGTGGTGATTGATTCGAACGGGCAGTTGGGAACGATCAGCTCTTCGCGGCGTTTCAAAGAAGACATTCACGACATGGGCGAAGCGAGTGACGGGCTGATGCGTCTGCGGCCGGTAACATTCCGCTACCAGCAGGCTTTTGCGGATGGATCGAAGCCAGTGCAGTACGGGCTGATCGCGGAGGAAGTGGCGGAGGTTTATCCGGACCTGGTGGCGCATTCGGCGGATGGGCAAGTGCAGACGGTGAAGTATCAGGTGCTGGATTCGATGCTGCTCAATGAAGTAAAGAAACAACGCGAGCAGATTCGCAGTCTCGAGGAGCGGCTGGCGAAGATGGAAGCGGCGATGGCAGCACAAAAGTAAATACAGCCTCATGTAGATGCCCCACTTCTGCCGCGTTTTGCGCGGCAGAAGTGGGGATTTTCGTCTGCATCGGAAGTTACACTCGCACCATCACTTTGTTTCTTCACCCAAAGAAAAATCTGCGGTCTCAAACGCCAGACGTGGGGCACCCACAGGTATCTTCAGTACTGCCAGTTCACATTCACAAATCCTGTACCGCTGCTGGGGACGGCGTAGCTGTGATTCGAGCCGGCCTCCCAGGTCACGGCGCCGTTCGAGGCGATCTTGATGAACTTGAATTGAACGTTCGTGCCTGCGGGCAGCGACACGTTCAGAAACCAGTTGGGATAGTTCGGGTCGAGCATGGGCCCGACGGCTGTGTCGAATGTTGTTCCCCAATTGCCGAGTTCGATGGTGCTGCCGGTGACGAAGATGTAGTCGCCGGGACTGGTGGGCGTCGCGTTGTTCACGGTGAATGTGACCGGAATGAGTTTCGCAGTCAGCACGGTGAACTGGATCGCGTTGGCGGCGGTGCCGGAGCTGTTTTTCAACTGCGCCGAATACACACCATTGGTGACGCTGGGGACGGTGAAGGTGACCGACGAATCGGACCAGGATGAAATCGTCGCGGCGGTGGTGCCGAAGAGAATCGAACCGGTCGTCGAGCCGAATCCCTTTCCGGCGATGGTGACTTTCATTCCTGGTTGGCCGATGGTGGGGCCGATCGATCCGACTTCTGGCGCGGACGGGGTTGACGTGAATTGCCAGACCGCGACCGTGTGCGCGGGCAGCGTGAAATTATTGGCAGGATTGTTGTTCCCGGTGCCGGTGGTGACGGTGAGGCTCGATCCGCCGAGCAGGCCACCGAGATAGTCGCTATAGGTTCCGGCGGGCAGCGCGGTGTTGAGGCCGGAGATTGGGTAGCTTGTTGTGTCGTTCTTATTGATGGCTACGAGCACGACGTCGTTGAAGAACTGGCGCTCGTAGATGTAGACGTCGTTGTTGATCCAGCGCTGCTGGTAGGTGCCGTAGGCCAGCGCGTCGTTAGAACTCTGGCGCAGGCCAGCGAGTTTGCTGATGAGTTGATACGCCGTGGTGGTGGTGCTGAAAGAACTCATCCACACGCGGCAGTAGGGATCGCCTCCGCCGCTGGTGTCGTTGTGCAGATACTGCTCGTCGCCGTAGAGAATGACTGGAATGCCGCGCGTGGTCAACACATACGCCATGGCCTCGTGCAGGCGATTGTTGTTGTTATTGATGGACAGCAGGCGCGACTCATCATGGCTGTCAAAAAACGTGACCAGATCGTTGCTCCAGGTGAAGTTTGAGTTTTCGGCGGTGATGGCGCCGTCAATCTCCGAAAAACTATTGTTGCTCCCAAAAACATCCCGCACCGACTGATTGACCCCAAAATCCAGCTCGCCGATGCCGCTCTTATTCGCGAACTTATAAGCATCGTGATACATAGCATCGCCGGAATTGTTGCTGTACCACTCTCCCCAGAGGAAGCTTGGGGCCTGATTGAAGACGGAGTTGGCGAAGGAATATTCCCATCCCCAGGTGACGTGCTTGATGGCGTCGAGGCGGAATCCGTCGGCGCCGTGGGTCTGAAATTGATGCACGGCGGTTTTGAGATAGCTGTCGATCGTGGAATTTTCCTGGTTCAAGTCTTCGAGGCTTAGCAGCGTGTAGTACTGGAGTTGGTAGCGGTCGTTGTAGTCGCTGATGTTGGGGTTGTGATGGAAGTATCCGTTGGGATCGTTGCTGTCGGAGGCCATGAAGGTGCCGTTGTTGTAGAGCGCGCCGAATTCTCCTCCTCCGTTGTAGTTGGAGTGATTGTTGGCCCAGTCGACGATGACTTTGATTCCGTTGGTGTGGGCTGCGCTCACGAGATTATCGAAGGCGGTCCAGGAGTTGGTGCTGCTGCCGAAGTGCTCTTCGACTTTCATGAAGTCGCGTGCATCGTATCCGTGATAGGGCGCGGAGATCGGCGTAGTCGGATTCATGTTGAGATTTTCGTTGTCGACGCTCGGAGAGATCCAGATGGCGGTGACACCCATGCCTTTGAGATAAGACATTTTGGCCTGGATGCCGGCGAGGTCTCCGCCCCAGTAGGCGAACCAGTTGGCCTGCGTGGAGTCGAACAGGCCGGAACTCTGCGACGGGTTGTCGTTGGTCGTGTCGCCATTGTTGAAGCGGTCAGTGACGATCTGGTAGATGACTTGCTTTTTGAAGTCTTGGGCTTGGGTAGCGATGGTTAGGAGGGTTACGGCGAGGAGGAGGCGGCTGAGTTTCATGGAGGGTACCTCTTAATACGATTGTGTCGAGTCGGCTGAGATCGTTGCTCTGTAGTAACACAATTTTAGAGGGGTGGAACGAGGTTCGGTGGGGCGTTCGGATTTTGGAACAGTAGGTGGTTGCGTATAAGCGTCCTTCGAGCAGCACGCTAAGCGGCTTCGTGCTATTGGAACGAAGAGGCGGAAATTCCGTGCGAGGCTTGGGCGGGTTTTTGGTAGCAGGGATCCTTCGACTGCGGTTGTGCTCCGGCCTTGCCGGAGCACAATCCTCGCTCAGGATGACAGAGCGCGTCGGTTCTCGCGGAAAAGCAGGTTCCTCCTCGCTCCGGCTTCGCCGTCGCGTGTCGGAATGACAGCGGGTAATTTTTGAATTCGGGGCACAATTCGACTTCTGATTTGCGCGGGCGGGGGCGCCCGCGCCACATTTCGTACTCTCAGAATTCTACGTGGGCGCGGAAGGTGGGGACTGTTACTGGGCCGCGGTTGCGGTTGTAGCCGGGGTTGTTGATGTGCTGGAGGCCGGGGGCGAGATAGATTCCGCGCCAGATGTGGGCGGTGTAGTACGTCTCGAAGATATTTTCGCGGCCGTAGGTCAGATGGCCGTCGCCGAGAAGAAAGCCTTCGCCTCCCGCGGCAAGGTAGTTCTGGTGATCCTTCTTGATTCCGTTGGAGATGAAGGCGACTCCGGCGCGGTCTTGCTTGCGATGCCACCAGGAGCCGCTGGCGCCGAGGCCGCTGGCAATGGTCTGGTCGACTTCTGTATAGACGAAGGATTCGGTCTTGCCGTTGTTCCAGCCGGTGCGCATGAATGCGGTCAGGTGCGAAGTGAGCGCCTGCTCGATGTTGAATCCGAAGCCGAACCTTCGTGTGATATGCCAGTGGTGGTCGGTGATGTCGGGCGTGGTGCCAGCATCCGCAGCTTTGATGACCTGATCGCGGTAGATACCCATGTTGGCGGAATTGGTGTAGGCGAGCAGGCGGATCACGCCGGATTTTTTCGGGACGACGCCGTGGCGCAGTTCGTATTCAAAGTTTTCCCCGTGCGCCTGCCAGGGCTTCCAGACGAGATCGATGCCGTTGGCGACTTTGGGCATAAGGACTTCTGCGAAGCGGAATCCCCAGTTGCGATCTTCGAAGTCGGCGGTGAGGCCGACGGTGTATCCGCGAGTGTCGGCGGCGTAGTCGTAGGCGCCGTTGTTGTCGGTGGTCCAGTTGATGAACTGGAGATGCGTGTCGCTGGCGACGGAGTTGATGTCGAAAAAATCGGGCATGCTGAACTTGCCGAAGCGCAGTTCGAGGCGGCGACGCGGGAGTTCTTCGAAGAGGCTGAGATAGTTGCGCTGGTTTTCGACTTTGTCTTGGCTGAGGGCAAAGACTTTGTGGATGATGCCGCGGCCGAGGTAGGGCGCCTTGCTGAGGAACGGGTTGCGGACGATGTCGAGGTCCGTGTTTCCAGCGAGGCCGAAACCCTGGCTGAGCGCGGCGCCGCCGGCTTCTTCGATGTCGACGAGGAATTCGGTGGAGTTGTTCAGGCGCACGCCGGTGTACAGCGTCATGACGCGGGAAGTCGCTTTTTCATAGTGCGGGCCCAAGCTGTGCGGGCCGCTGTAGGCAGCGGGAAATTCGGGGTGCGTCTGGAAGATGAAGTTGGCCTGGCCGGAGAGCCAGAATCGCGTGTCTTTGAAGTGAGGGAACATCGATTCGCTGGAGTCGACGCTGGGATCGGGCGGGTCGGGAGCAGGTTGCTGCGCATGGGCTGCGGCTAGCAACAGCGTGGCGGTGAGGGTCAGCAATAGTTTGCGAACGTTCGGCGATGGGAGCGGAGAGAGCATTCAATTTTGATGGGGTAGTTTATGGGAGTATAACATTTTATGTTAATCATAGTTAACTATAAATTGAGTGATGACTATTTTGTGGGTTCTACGAAAGTAGCGCAGGCTTGGTTACAGGAGTGTTAAAGGGTTCTGTGGCACGGTCATGCGCTTGATTCAAGAAAACTGCATTAACCACGAAGGACACGAAGGCGCACGAAGGTTCCGCCCGCAGCGCCAGTTAGATTGCAGGGATTCTTCGACTTCGGGCTCGCTTTCGCTCGCCCTACGCTCAGAATGACAACTCTAAAATTTCGACACGAATTCGACCACCATTCAGCGGACGGTTTCGCCTGGGTAATAGCCGGTTCTTGTGCGTACTGTTAGACGGCCTTGTCCTGGGGCTCGGGCTTCGACGCGGATGTTTTGATAGACGTTTCCGGGATTTCCGGGCTTGTAGGCGAGAATGTACTGGCTGCGGATGTCGCGCGCCACCGTGCTCGCGATGGAATTGACGTCGCTCAAGCTCTCCGGAAAGAAGGCAACGCCTCCGGTGGCTGAAGCCAGGTTTTGTAGCGCATCGTGTCCGGCGCGGGTGAATCCCTGGTCGGTTAGTCCGATCGCGTAGACGGTTACTCCTCCCTTGCCGGGTTGCAGACGGTGCATGGCTTCCTGCAGCGTTTCGCGGCTCATGTTGTCCTGACCGTCGGTGATGACGAGAAGCACTTTCTTGTCGAGGCGAGGATTGTGCTGCAAGTGCACGGAGGAAGCCACGACCGCGTCGTAGAGGGCAGTGCTACCTCGCATCGCGACCTGGTGAAGAGCAGCCTGCAGGAGGTTGGAGTCGGAGGTGAAATCCTGATCGAGGTAAGGAGTCTGGCTGAAGTTGACGACGAATATTTCGTCGTTGGGGTTGCCGGCCCGGATCAGATCCATGACTGCCTGGTTGACTTTTTCGCGCTTGTCGCGCATTGAGCCCGAGTTGTCGATGACGATTCCCATCGCGACGGGAACGTCTTCGCGGCGGAATGAGGTGATGGGCTCGGGCTTTCCGTTCTGGTATATCGAGAATGCCGCTTTGTCTAGCGAGGTCACGAGGCGCCCGGTTTCGTCGACGACAGTCGCGTGCAGGACGACTTCTTCAACCTCTTTCCTGAAGACGAATCGGCCCTGGTCCTGCCCGGAATCCTGGATCGGACCGTCTTGGGTAATTGAGGGCTGAGCGCCAGGTTCCTGGCCGGGTGCGTTATCCGCCGGAGCGGTGGCGGGGCTAGCCGCTGGATTCGGGTTCGAGTTCGTGAGGATCGGCGAAGACAAGGATTGCGGGATTGGAGAAGTGCTCGCCGGAGGCGCTGAAGCCTGAGGCGCTGGAGTTTGAGGGAATCCGGACGCTGGTACTAAAAGACCCAGCCCGACGGCCAATCCCAAGCGGAGAAAGCAATTTGAAACCAACGGCATGCGTAAGCCTCCGTGCGAGTCTTGGATGCTGGGTGCGGGCGAACCGTTTGGGGCAAACTTGCCAGATCTTCTCCCGACCTTTTGTTTCAGCCTTTTGTAGAGAGCTCCTTCTTTGTGAAGAAACTACGGTGTGATGACTTTGCCGCTAGGGGGAAATCGAGAAAAACCTACACGAACCGCCCCGGCCAGGTTGGTGGAAGTAGGTTCTAACCCGAGAAAATACAACAGGCTATCCATTTGGCCCAATGGATGCATTGCAGCTAGATACCAACGCCTCAAGTTCGCGCCCCTGGTTTTCGTCTGCGCCTGATTGCGACGGAGGGAAAACTATGCTTCGAATCCTGGTTGCCGATGATCACGATGTAGCTCGACGAGGAATTCGCTCGGTGCTCGAGAGCCGCGCCGGATGGGAAGTTTGCGGTGAAGCTAAGGATGGACGCGAGGCGATTGCGTTGGCGGCGACGTGCAAACCGGATCTGATTCTGCTCGACATCGGCATGCCGAATCTCAATGGACTCGAAGCTGCGCGGCAGATTCTGGCGGCATCTCCGGATGCGCTCATTCTTATTTTGACGATGCATGATAGCGATCAGATAGTGCGCGAAGTATTGCGAGCGGGCGCGCGCGGATTTCTGCTTAAGTCGGACGCGGGGCGGGATCTGATCGCGGCGGTCGAAGCGTTGCAACAACAACGAACGTTCTTCACCACCAAGGTCAGCCAGATGGTATTGAATGGCTTTCTCAATCGCGAGAATCAGGAACTGCCGGAAGAAGAGGAACTCGACGTCCTGACATCACGCGAGCGAGAAGTGATCCAGCTGCTCGCGGAAGGCAAAACGAGCAAGGAAGTGGCCGCCACGCTGAACCTCAGCGTGAAGACAGCCGAAACTCACCGCACCAATCTCATGCGCAAACTCGATCTGCATTCCGTAGCAGATTTGACGCGTTATGCCGTGCGAAACGGCATCGTTCAAGTATTTTGAGTTTGTGTTTCGAGTTCTTACTCCGAGTTCATTTTTCACCTCAATGCTAAAGGTTCTCCGTGCGCCTGAATAGAGGCGTGCTGTCTCCGAATTACGGAGTTCACTGGATTCTTCCCGCAACGCAGCATGCGTAGGGTCAAGGCTGCGAGGCACTGCGTGGCAGTGCCAGAAAGGGATGACTCCGATGCTTTGGACGATCGTTGCCCTGTTGTTGATCCTTTGGCTGCTGGGAATGGTCAGTTCTTACACGTTGGGTGGTTTTATTCACATATTGCTGGTGGTCGCGGTGATTGTGATGCTGGTGCGCATCATTCAGGGCCGAAACCCTGTTGTGTAACCAAAAACCTTCTGGGGCGCACGAAAGAGCGTGCGAACAGTCGTGGAGAACATCGGCATCTCATAGAGCGGCACAAAGAAGAACAAGCGGTTTGAAATCACAATCAGGAGGCAATTCAATGTCGCAGGATCAGAACCAGAAGAAGACTTGCGGAGTATGTCATCAGTCGTTCAACTCCGACCAGGAACTGCAGGATCACCAGCGCAATGCCCACTCGCAGCAGAAGCAGAGCGGGAATCAGCCGATGTCCGAGCGCAATCCCGGAGAACAGAAGAAAGAGAAGATCGCGTAAGGCAGAGTCGAAGAAAGTTGTTCTTTTCCGAATTAAAACTGCTGCGCCGACAAATACGACTCGAGTCGAATTGTCCGGCGCAGTTTTTCTACGAGCAGACACTGATTGGGTTCTGGCGTGGCCACGATCAAGTCAGTCAACCGAGAATCCGTGGAGGATGAAATGAATAAGGACCGCATCAAAGGCAAGGCGAAAGACATAGCGGGTCGCATCGAGCGGCAGGCTGAAGAATGGACCGGCGATCCTAAGAAGCAGGTGGAAGGCGCCGCGAAGCAGGTCGAGGGCAAGGCGCAGAACGCGTGGGGAAAAGCCAAAGATGCGTTAGGAAAAGATGACAGCAAACAAAACCCGAAGCCGCCTCGCCGTAGCGATGAGGATGTTGAGGAAGAAGAGGAAACGCGGGAGACTGGAAGCTAGCTGACGATGCTGGCGTTTCGATGATCGGACGGCTGTCGGTTAACTGATTGCGCTCTACAGGAATACTGTATTCGCCAGTTGCCGACAGCCGTTTAATTTTCGCTGGGTGTTTCCCAGCACTTGCCCCAAAGCAGAGTGTCCCGCAACCAGAGAGGGCGGACATTCTGTTTTTATTCTTGGAAGATTTCGAGTCAGGTGGTCGGCTACAGCGTGTGTTGGCTGCGGGGCTTCGTCGCGCGCCAGGATTTGAGTGCCTTCGCCGACATGAGATCGACGGAAAGGAAGATGAATGCTGCGGCGGCGAGAATGTAAACGATCTCGCCCTGATGAACGATCGCGCCTAACACGGAAAACAGCAGCAGAAACGCTCCGAACTCTCGAAACATAGGATCTATTCCTTTCTTCGCACTTCTTCGCTGTTCAGCGGATCAAAGCCGTCGAAACGTTCCATAGCCGCGCTAAGGCGCGGGCGGCATCGTTGAGTACGCGTTTTTCGGCGCCTGGATCTCCCACGATAGTTTTGCGACTGCGCAGCGCGATGGGAGTCTGTGAGCAGCTCCGTCCGGCTTGAAGGTGTGCGATGGCGCTTTCGAAGGTTCGGCGTGGATCATCGACGCCGGGTGCGACAGTGGCGGACGGGACGGCAATCTTGGCGGATTTATTGAGCATTGTAGGAACTCCTCGAGCGTTGACTTCATGGCCATTTAAGACGAAAGGCTCGCGCGCCGAAATACATGGAAGCATGGAATCTGGAATCGTTCTCCCCCTCAAGATTTTCTGCGTTCTCTGCACTTCGGTCTGAGTTGCAATAGCCTCCTGCATACACCGAAGGGGCCGAAATCGACGCGCCTGGGCGGTTTCGCCGACATCGCTACAGCGAAGGCCGTATAGATTCACAAACGGTGAGCGGGGTAAAAGTGCCAGGTATCGTGTAGAACCTGCAAGATTGACGGACCGATCGAACGAGAAAGTGCCGAGCCGTTAAAACGATAGTGATGGCAGCCAAATTGCGAGTGAGTATCTGCGCTTCGTCTTTCAGGGGATTATTTTATGAGTCGAAAGACGAGCATTCTTTTCGGCGCGTTGCTGGCAGCGGCGCCGTTCGTGGTGGCGCAAGAGAGGCAAGGCCCTTCGGCACCGGGTTCTCCGGAAGATTCACTCCAGACCCAGGAATTGATCGCTTGGTCCTCGATGCAGGAGCCGCGGCCTGTGCCGCAGCCACTGCCTCCGCCAGATAAAGCCGTTCCGCAACCTGATCCGCAGCAGAAAACGGAACCGAATCCACCGGACCAGGCTCCCACCCAGACACAGACTTTCACGGGAAAAATTGTGAAGGATGCAGACCGGTTCGTGCTGAAGGTCAGCAGCGGCACAAGCTATCAATTGGACTCGCAAAGTGGGGCCAGCCAGTACGAGAACAGGCTCGTCAAGGTAGTCGGCGTTCTCGATAGCGGCAGCAATACAATCCGGGTGACCAAAATCGAATTGCTTTCTTAGGACTGCTCCTCATTTCTTCAATTCCCTTATCGAAATGGGCTAAGGGTTCCCGCTTATTTTTGCTCGGGCAGCTGACTCTCGGGCAGCTGACTTCAGTATTCTTCCGTGTCTCGTCGAGTCAGTGACGCTTCGACGAGTGTGCTTGTGACCGGTGCCGTCTCTTTGGCCGGCACTTACGTGCCGGGCTATTGCATTCCGCCCCTTCGCGGCTGCGTTCTTGGTGCTGTTGCTCCGTCGTCTCCGGTATCTAGTTATCACTCGCGGTGGTCCTGAAAGAGAACAAAGGCGCACAGAAAAATGCCCGCTGCTTTTGCAGCCAGCGGGCATTTCAGCGATGCTCCGATTTACAGGTTAACGATTCTCGGAGGGAGTGATGTCGACGACGTGGAGCGTGTTCGTATTGGGATCGACAGTCGCCATCACCTTTACGCTCTTTCCTTCAAACTGTTTTGCCTTGTCCTGATCGTCGAGCTGGTAGGCAGTCTGCGTGGTGCTTTCCTGCAGAACGAGCTTGTCGCCGGACTTGGCAATCTTACCTTCGAAGCTGCGAGCAGACTGCTGCGGATTGGTGGCATCGGTCTGCTGCTGAGGCATCGAACTCGATTGGCCGGCAGCCGAGGGATTTTGCGCGGAACTTGAGGGAGACTGCTGGGCCGACAGATTAACTCCGAGGCCGGTGAGGCCGAGCAGTGCAACGATCGAGAGAAGCCGTTTCATCTTTTCTACCTCCAGAATGATAAGTTTTGTGGTCTCAACTTGAGTTGTGCGACCTTGCGTGGAATGAATGCAAACCGAGTGCCAACTGTAGATCTGCTCACCTTTCCGTTCGTTCTCAGCGCGATGGAATTCTGGCGCGTTCGCGAACGGGCAATCCTTGCTTTGTTTGCGGGAAATTTTGTCATAACGGATTTTGCTCCGAATCCTACGGTGAGTACCGCATGCCGGTGAATTTCCACAGGTTGGTCAGGCGGGCGTGGTCGAAGCTGTGAGAGAAATCTTTGAAATGCTGCAAGTGGAGCGGGCCTCAGATTCGCTACACGATTCACCCTAGTGCGCGGCTGCACCCGTGTTTGTATGGTTGGTGTACGAGTCTGACGGGGTTCGTTCTCCCCAAACTACTGTTCGGAGATATGAGGCTATGCGAGGAACCGGTGCCGCTGCTTACGGTATGTATTCCTGCAACGTCGCACTGAGTGAAGTTGTGTCGAGCTTGAACCGCGCCGGATTCGACAAGCAAGACATATGCATGGTGCTGTCGCCCGCTCATCCCGTGTCGGAGGTGGTGCGCGACACGCGTATCGATGGCGTCGAAAGCGAAGACAGAGCATTAGTGACGATTGGATGGGTTTCAGAGTTTGGGGCAGTCGTCATTCCGACGGTCGGGGTCTTCATCCGCTCGCAGGCGTTTCTCCGGGTATTGTTGACTGAGCGAAAACAGACATCACAATCTTGTGGGTCTGGAACAACGCTGCAAGATCTGGGTTTTCCGGAACGCGAAGCGAGCAGGCTGAGTCATGAGATTTCGGACATAGGCGCCCTGGTATATGTCGCATGTCCGGAAGGTTCGCGGGCAGACAAGGCAACTGAATTGTTGCGGTGCGCGGGAGCGTGCGAGGCCGCAGCGATGTCAGGCGCGAGTACTGCGGCAGCAGCGGCCGCATAAAACGAACGGCGATGTGGAGAATTGATGAAGATTTGTCGTGCACAGGCGCTCGCGATGGTTGCTGCGATCTTTACGGTGCTGGTCGCAGCAGGTACGCTTACGGCACAGCAAGCTGTCGTCGATCCGACACCGGCAACACTTAGTGCCGCGACGGACAGCCAGCAAGCCCCACCCTCGCCGCAGTCCGATAGCGCAGCGCCCGTTCACGATCCCCAAACGCAGGACGTGTTGGCGTTTACGGGACGTGTGAAACGGGACAAGGGGCAGATTGTGCTCAATGATCCGGTCACCAAAATCAGTTATTTGTTCGACGACCAATTGCGGGCAAAGCAATTTCTTGGGCGTCGGGTAAAAGTAACCGGCAAGCTGGAGCTGAGCAGCAACAGAATTCGCATCGAGAGCATAGAGGCGATCCCGTGAGCACGAACTCGATGGTCGATCACGAGAAGAATCTGGATGAGAGAAAGGTGTACGAGAGAAATCTGCGAGCGCCCGGGAACCGCGAGAGTCGCCGGTCTTACGATGTGCCGACGGCGGTTACTTTTTTGATGGCCGGCGTGGCATTGGGCGCGATCCTGATCCTGCTGTTTCCTCCCTTTCGCCTTAACGGGAGCGTAGGCTGATTAGCGAGGAACGGCTGCGATAGGCCACCCGCGCCGAATTACAGGATTTCCCGTATTGCGCAATTCACTGGACAAGAGCTCAATGGAATTTGCCTGGGCCCACGTATCGCGCAGATGATCGGACGGTCCGTTGGGAGTTGCGAATCCTGCCCCTTCAAGATATGCGCCGCTATTTTGACCAAACCAAGTCGCAAGCCACGATCTTTCGACGCGCATTCGAGTATTGGCCGTATCTTTTCATCGCCATTTCCGTTTCCGGTTTGATGTACATCGCCGTAAACGCCTCTCGATGAGTGCTGGACGCACTCACTTTTCTGCGGATAAGACTTCTCCAATAAAGCCGGGAGTCCGGATGTCGCCGACGTCCGTTTGGACTGAAGCAACTCTTCGACCCTTCGAGTCTTCGACTACGATCAGGCTAGGTTTTGTGTTCGAATTCGCTCGCCCTGCGCTCAGAATGACATGCCTATGGGGTGCCCCGATACGGATTTTCATGCCATGAAAGCAACGCGCGCTTGCCGCGCTTATCGTGCGCGTGCGCTTGTATAATTTGCCGACTTCGCAAGTTGATTTTGCAACATGACTTCGCAAGCCACGTTGCACGAAGTCATGCCCGGGTCCATCCATGATTCTTCGAAGATTCAGCGACAAGGCAACTCTTGGGAAAGCTGCTGCGGCCCAGGCTACGAGCGCGATTCAGCGAGCGATCAAAGAGCGCGGGCAAGCGAGGATCGTGACCGCGACCGGAGCGGCGCAATTCGAGTTTCTTGAGGCGTTGACCAGCACGCGTGACCTCGACTGGTCGAAGATTGAGGCCTTCCATCTGGATGAATACATCGGATTGCCGGCAGGCCATCCCGCCAGCTTCAAAAAGTTTTTGATCGACAATCTGGCGAGCAAGGTGGGCCTCTCGAATTTCCATTATTTGGACGGCGGTGAGAATCCCGACGAAACCGCACGTGAGGTGGGCAGGAAACTCGTCTCCGTCCCCATCGACATTACATTTCTTGGCATTGGCGAGAACGGACACATTGCATTCAATGATCCGCCGGCGGACTTCGACACGGAAGAACCGTATCTGATCGTCAACCTGGATGAGGCTTGCCGGCGGCAGCAGGTGGGTGAAGCATGGTTCACCGATATCTCGCAAGTCCCCAAGCGCGCGATTTCGATGTCGGCCCGCCAGATCCTGAAGGGTCGCGAACTGCTCGCCGTGGTTCCCGATTTGAGGAAGGCGCGCGCCGTGAAGGCGTGCATCGAAGGAGAGATCAGCCCGAACGCGCCCGCCTCCATTTTGCGTCGGCATCCGAATGTGACGGTCTATCTCGACGATAACTCGGCTTCCATGCTGAGTTCTGCGCTGCAGTCGGAACTGCGAAGCAAGGCGCTCGTGACGCTGACTTCGTAGTGCTTGCCTAGGCGAATCTGCGGTCGAGTGTCTTCCTGATTCGACGGCCCCAGGTGCAGCGCGACTCGATCCTCGTTTTTGTTTGCGGTCATTTTGTTTACACTCATTGCACCCAATTGGTTGAGGAGCGAGCGTGAAGATCACGGCGGCAAAGGTATTCGTCAGCAGCCCCGGAAGAAATTTCGTCACGCTGAAGATTTCGACCGATGAGGGCGTCTACGGTTTAGGGGACGCGACTCTCAATGGCCGCGAGCTCGCTGTCGCTTCCTATCTGAGTGATCATCTGATCCCTTGCCTGATTGGGCGCGATCCGTTTCAGACGGAAGACATGTGGCAGTACTTATACAAAGGAGCATATTGGCGCCGAGGTCCCGTAACTATGACCGCCATTGCGGCCGTGGATATGGCGCTGTGGGACATCAAAGGAAAAGCGCTCGACACGCCGGTCTACAACCTGCTCGGCGGCCAGAGCCGAAGTGGAGTGCTGGTCTACGGCCACGCCAATGGACGCGACGTTGAAGAAACCACCGACGAAGTTGCGAAATATAAAGAGATGGGCTATCTGGCGGTGCGGGCGCAGAGCGGCATACCGGGGCTGAGTTCCACCTATGGAGTTGCACGGGACAAAATGTATTACGAGCCTGCGGAAAAGGGATTGCCGCCGGAGAACGTGTGGTCGACGGAAAAATATCTTCTCCACGTGCCCAAACTTTTCGAGGCGCTGCGACTGAAGTTCGGCGACGACCTGCATTTGCTGCACGACGTTCATCACCGGCTTACTCCGATTGAAGCGGCGCGACTGGGAAAGAGCCTGGAGCCTTACCATCTTTTTTGGATGGAAGATCCGGTTGCGGCGGAGTTGCAGGAGGGATTTCGCATGATCCGCCGGCACACGATAACGCCGATTGCCGTGGGCGAAGTTTTCAACGCTGTGTGGGACGCTCATATTCTGATTACAGAGCAACTGATCGACTATCTCCGCATGACGGTTGTGCACAGCGGGGGGATTACCCATCTCAAGAAGATTGCTGCGCTGGCCGAGATCTATCACGTGCGAACTGGTTGCCACGGCGCGACCGACTTGTCGCCCGTGGCGATGGCTGCAGCGTTGCATTTGGATATCTCGGTGAACAATTTTGGAATTCAGGAATACATGCTGCACACACGGGAGACCGACGAAGTTTTTCCGCACAAATATTTCTTCAAGGGGGGATATCTGCATCCGGGAGAAGCTTCGGGATTGGGAGTCGACTATGACGAAAAGCTGGCGGACAAATTTCCGTATGAACGCGCCTACTTGCCGGTGAACCGGAAGCTCGACGGGACGATGTTTAATTGGTAGAGGGCAGTTGCGAGAGATCACTCGAGGACTCATGGGCTACAAGCAACTCGATCTGGAAGGTAAGACAGCGGTCGTTGTCGGCGGAAGTTCGGGCATTGGGAGAACCATCGCGCTGGGGCTGGCACAAGCGGGTGCCGATGTGGTTTCGAGCGCGCGACGAACGGAGTTTGTGAATTCATTGGCGGATGAGATTGAGGCGCTTGGCCGGCGGTCGCTGCGAGTGACTTGCGACGTCACTGACCGCAGTTCGCTGGAGCATCTGTTGAGCGAATGCGTCGGCGCATTTGAGAAGGTCGACATACTCGTCAATGCTGCCGGAATCACGAAGCGCGCGCCGACGCTGGATTATCCTGAGGCTGACTGGAATCGCATCGTGGAGACGAACCTGACGGGCGTGCTGCGCACCTGCCAGATTTTTGGACGGCACATGATTGACCGCCGCTACGGTCGCATCATCAGTATTGCGTCGATGGGATCGTTTCTTGCGCTTTTTGAAGTGGCAGCGTATAGCGCCAGCAAGTCGGCGCTGGCTTCGCTCACCAAGTCGCTGGCGATTGAGTGGGCAAAGCACGGAATCTGCGTCAACGCGATCGCTCCTGGATATTTCCGCACACCGCTGAGCGAAAAATTTCTTGTGGGCACGGGCCGCGGGAATGAAGTGCTGATGCGGACGCCGATGGGCCGATTCGGAGAACTGGAGGAACTGGTTGGGGCCGCGGTGTTTCTCGCGTCTGATGCAGCGAGCTTCGTTACCGGCGTGATTCTGCCGGTCGACGGCGGCGTTCTGGCAAGCGGCGTGAATCAGTAGAACTTAGGCGGGCGCGGAGACGGTGCCGCGTGCTGTACGCACAGCCTGAACGAGTTCCCTTGCCGTTGCTGTCACTTTTGCCGTGTCTCCACGGCGTAGCGCTTGCAGGTCAACCAGGTCCGCTCCCACTCCAAGCGCAAATGCTCCTGCGGCGATGAAATCGGCTGCATTTGCTGCATTTACTCCACCGGTGGGAATCATCAGAGCATTTGGAAACGGCGCGCGGAGCGATTTTATGTACTTCGGTCCGCCAACGTTTCCGCAGGGAAATATTTTTACCAATCGAGCGCCATGATCCTGGGCGCTCATGAGCTCAGTCGGAGTGAGTGCGCCGGGAATGGCCAGGATTCCGCTGGCGCGAGCCAGTGAAAGCACCGCGGCCGACAAACCGGGGCTGACCAGGAACTCCGCGCCTGCTCGAATGCATTGTTCACCCTGCTCGGCGGAGGTCACCGTACCTGCGCCGATCACCGCCGTGCCGCGATACTGCTGCGAAACTTCACGGATCACAGTTGCGGCATTCGGAACGGTCATCGTAATTTCGATCAGGGGAATGCCGCCCGCGCATATCGCTTCGACCGCGCGGATAGCCTCCTCGACACTCGAAGCGCGAACCACCGGAATGATTCCAACCTCGCCAATTCGCCGAATTGCGTCGTCCATTGTCATAGAAAATTGACCTGTCAGAATCGCTCACCGCTCAATGCGAGCCGTTCGAGAAGTCATAGTTTGCAATACTTCTGCGAGCGTTGCCATGGTGGTGTCGCCGGGTGTCGTCATGGCGAGCGCGCCGTGCGCGGCTCCGCACTCGACGGACCACTGCGGATCTTTGCCCGCGAGGAAGCCGTAGATCAGTCCTGATGCGAAAGAATCTCCGCCACCGACGCGGTCGTAAATTTCGAGATTCTCGCGCTTGGGCGCTTCATAAAATTTTCCCTCGCAGTAGCAGAGCGCACCCCAATCGTTCTGCGTAGCGGTTTTGGCATGCCGCAAGGTCGTGGCGATCACCGAGAGATTTGGATATTCCTTTACTACGCGCTCGATCATTTTTTTGAAGCCGGAGGCATCGAGCTTCGAGTGATGCTCGTCAAGGCCGGCGACTTCAAAACCGAGGGCGGCGGTAAAATCTTCTTCGTTTCCGAGAATCACATCGATGAGCGGCGCGAGGGTGCGGTTGACTTCCTGGGCTTTAGCTTTTCCGCCGATCGATTTCCAAAGCGAGGGGCGATAGTTCAAATCGTAGGAAACGACGGCGCCAGCCCGCCTGGCGGCTTCCATTGCTTCGCGCGCGACCAGGGGCGACGTCTCGGACAATGCGCTGAAGATTCCGCCGGTGTGAAACCAGCGTGCGCAGTCTTTTCCGAAGACCTGGTCCCATGAAATATCGCCGGGCTTCAGTTGTGCAATCGCGGTGTGTCCCCGATCGGAGCAGCCAACGGCGGCGCGGATGCCGAATCCACGCTCGGTGAAATTCAATCCATTGCGAACGCTGCGCCCGACCCCGTCGAAAGGCACCCACTGGACATATTTTTGGTTTACACCGCCCTGCAGCATGAGGTCTTCGACGAGGCGTCCGACTGGATTGTCCGCGAGCGCCGTTACGATCGCCGTGTCGAGGCCGAAGCAGCGCCTGAGACCGCGTGCGACGTTGTATTCGCCGCCACCCTCCCAGGCGCGAAAATGGCGCGTCGTGGATATGCGCTCGTCGCCCGGATCGAGGCGCAACATCACTTCGCCCAGGCTGACCAAGTCCCAGGCGCACTCTCTCTTCGGCTTGATCGTCAACTTTGACATAGCTTCATGGGCGCACTGGCTCGACTTGTGCCCCAGAGATTGACTTTTTCGTAACAGCATCGTTCGTTACAGCATGGCTGTTCGGCGAATCTTCTTCTGTGAGTCTCTTCAACGGGTTGACCGCGAGCCAACTGAGCGCGCCCAGGAGGCACAATGCTGCTGCCACGAGAAACGACGCGGTCCATCCATAACGGGCGGCGATCCACGGCGTCAGAGAACCGGTAACGGCTCCGCCAATCTGGCCGCCCATGTTCATGAACCCTGAGACCGAACCGGCAGAACCGCCGGCGATATCTGCTGTGATGGACCAGAACGAGCTCTGCGACAAATAAAGAGCGCCGGCCCCTCCGGCTAACACGACGCTTGCCAACCTGGCACCCTGCACCTGCGCACCAAGGGCAATGAAAATAGCCGCCACCGCCATTCCACCCGCAGCGACGCCACAGCGCCCGAGGCGCGGTCCGCGTGATTTGGTGAGGCGGTCATTTATTTTTCCGCCCAACAGGCAGCAGACTAACATCGCCAGAAACGGCAGCATCGAATAAAAAGCACTCGCTTTTAGATCGAGCCCGCGAACCTTTGCGAGGTAGCGATAGAACCAGCTGAAAAAAATCCAGGCAACGTAGCCGTAACAGAAATAACTGATGGTTACGGCCCACACTTCGCGACTCTCCACGACCTGTGTCCAGGAGATAAGACTTGATTTGTTTTGCGGCGCCGCGAATGCCGCTCCTGAGCGAATCGTGGACAACTCCGCCGCGGAGACTCCCGGGTGCTGTTCCGGTGTGTCGCGCGCCATCACGTACCATACAGCGCCTGCCAGCAAACCGATCACGGCGCAAACCCAGAACGAAGACCGCCAACCGTAATGCACCATGAAGTACGTGATCAACGGAGGCGTAAGTCCGGCTCCCGCGCCAACTCCCGCGAAAATCCAACCGTTTGCGATGCCTCGTTCGCGCATCGGGATCCAGCGCGCCGTGAATTGATTCGCCGCCGGATAGATGACGGCCTCGCCCGCACCCAGTAAAAAGCGGACGGACACGAACAGCAGCAGGGCGCCCGTCACGTTGGCCGGCACAAGCGCCGTGAGCGCGGTGAACAGCCCCCACCACACGACGCCGGCCGTTAAAACGCGGCGCGGACCAAAGCGATCCGCGAGCCTGCCGCCCGCCGTCTGGAACAACGCGTACCCGGCGACTAATGCGCTGAAGATCTTGCCCAGTTGCACATCGCTCAAATGATAGGCGTCGGCGATGGATCCTCCCGCGATCGAAATGTTAACGCGATCGAGGTAAGAGACGGCGCTCAGGACGAAGAGCCAGGCGACCAAGAGCCAGCGCACGCGAGTCGTGCCCGTTGCGGCTACCACGTGTCCGCTCCAGGGCGAAGAGTGCGCGTCGCGCACGCGAAGAGTAGATTGCCGCAATCGGCACGGTATGTTACCTTCGCGCACTTGATGTCACTGTTGACTTGCGAGGTTGCGCGTTGAAAATCTGGAATCACACAATCATTCGCCGTTCGGCATTCCTTTCCGCCGTCGCGTTGGCACTGGCGGCGCCCACCATGGCTCAGCTCGACCTGTTTTCGAAAGAGCAGCGGATTGAGTTCACGGCGGCGTGGCACGGCGACCGTTTTCCTGACGGACGCCCCGACGTACCTGACTCCGTGTTGGTGCGTCTGAAGGATGTGACCGCCGATGAAGCCTGGGATCTGCTGCAAGACGCCGGATTTCGCAATCAGTTTGAAGGCGGCTGGAAAACGATCAATCCGGGCCAGCGCCTGATCGGGCGTGTGGTGACCGCGGTGTTTATGCCTCGCCGGCCGGACGTGGACTCGGTGATTCAGGCGAATGGGAAGAAAGAGCATCGCGTCGGCGACGAGAATTCCTGGATCATCGACATTCTTCAACCGGGCGACGTACTGGTCGTCGACCTGTTTGGAAAAGTCCGCTACGGCACGATCATTGGAGACAATCTGGCGACCGCGATCTACGCCAAAAGTCACAACGGCCTGATCGTGAACGGTGCGATTCGCGACGTCACGGGCATTCAAGAGATCGCCGGATTCCAGGTCTACACTCGTGGCGTCGACCCCTCGGCTCTGGAGAGCGTGATGCTGACTGGGATCAATGTGCCGATCCGTATTGGAGACGTGACGGTGATGCCCGGCGACATTGCGATTGGCGATCCGGAAGGAGTTACGTTTATTCCCCCGCAGTTGGCTGAGAAACTCGCCGACGACACCGAAATGGATCACCTCGTCGACGAGTGGGGACACCTGATGCTTCGCGAAGGCAAGTACACGCCCGGTCAGATCGATTCGAAATGGACGACACAAATGGTCGATGAATTCAACGCGTGGCTGGAAGGCAAAGGATCGAAGCTCCGCATGACGGCGCCATAGCCGGTCTTCCGCCGGCAAGCTGATTTCGGGTTTTGTGCGGCACGGCATCGTTTTCGCAAAAACAGGACTGCAGACCATCAATCTACGCCGCGTTGCCTCGCAACACGCGCGAAAGCTGTTCTGCCACAATCTTGTCTTCTCCAGGCTGCAGCATGAACGAACACATGACAAGTCCGGGGCGCTCTTCGCCGCCGCCGATCACGATGGAAGGCTTGGCGCTACGCAGGCGTTTGGAGACGTCTCTGGGGGTGAGCGCGATTCTCGAGTCCCAGGTGATTTGCATGTGGGGCATGTGATTTGCGATGTCGGGGACGAAGAATTGCGTGCTCACGCCGGGGATTTTCGTGAGCTCGCGAGATATGCCGGCGAGCTTGTCCTGCCACTCTTTGGCCAGCGCGTCGTGGTCTTCGGCGAGATAGAGTTCGATTGCCTTGACCATGCCGATGATTTCTTCTTTGCCGACCTTCTGGCTGCGGCCAATCGTGTCTTCGTGCGGGCTGTTGTTGAGCAGAGCGCTGGCGACCAGTTCTTTTCGCCCGATCAATAGACCTGCACACTGCGGCCCGCGCATGGCTTTGCCGCCGCTGAACGTGACGAGGTCGTAGCCCATGTTGGTGTAGTCCCATAGGTGGGAGACTGGAGGCGTGTCGGCAGCGGCATCATTCATGCACGGGAGGTTGAATTGTTTCGCGAACTTGGGCCATTCGTCGACCTTGATCTGTCCGGCGGCGTTGGCGAAGTTGCTGAAGTGCATCATCGCGGTGCGATCGTTGACCGCCTGCCGCAACTGGTCGGGTGTTTCGATCTCGATGAGCTTGACGCCTGTGTTTCTCAACTGGTGATCGAAAGGGTTGCGGTGCGATTTCTGAATGATCACTTCGGACTTCATGCCGGTGAGGTCGGGAATTTGCTTGATCAGTGTTTCGTTATCGCGAGTGAGAATGCCGGCGAGTCCGGATTGAATCGCGGCTGCTGCGCCAGAGGTCACTAGAGCGGTGTAGCCTTCGGGCAGTTTCAGCATTTCGGCAATTCTCTTTCCCGCCGCGACCTCAAGCTCGGGAATACTCACAAAGTGGCGGCCGGCCATTGCCATCACGGCTTCGAGTTCCGGTCGCAGCACGGAACCGCCGAGCATCGTCATAGTGCCTTCGCAGTTGATGACGGTCGTGACGCCGAGTTCGTCGTACGGATTTCCTGTTTCTCCGAATCCCTTCACCGTGGTGCGAGCACCCGGAGGTGCGCTGGAGGAAAACAAGTTTAGTGGAGAAAGAATTGAGGCGGCGACTGCTCCTACGGTGCCAAGAAATCCGCGTCGATTCCAATTTGAGGACAAAGTCATTACCAACCTCCGCACTCACGGAAAGAAAGTTGAGCGAACTAGTTTGACAATACAAAACTAAAAATGTCGCTTCCAGCAGCGATGGCAACATACTGCTTTCCGTCGACTGCATAGGTCATGGGCGATGCGCTCATGTCCTGGCCCGTATTGAAATGCCATAGCGGCTTGCCAGTGCGCGCGTCGGCGGCCTCGAATGATCCGGAATCGTCTCCGAAGAAAAGCAAACCTGAGGCAATGGTCATGGTGCCGCCGGAAGAATGCCCCCGGCCGGTCTGCGGATACTTCCACGCGATCGTGTTGGAATCCAAATCGTATGCCACCAAAAGTTTTTGCGATGTCTCGCCCGGGATATGCTTTACGCCGGTCGAGTAAAATTCTTTGCCTTCCTTGAACGCTTGTGTGGGCTGGGAAAAGTAAGTTTCGCACTCCTCGAGCGAGAGAAAGTAAACCGTGTGCGTCGTCTCGTTATATGAGGGCGCGTACCAGTTTGTGGCGCCGGAATATCCCGGACAAATTCGAGTACCGGCGGGAGTGGGCCGAATGTCGCTCCGAATGGGGCGGCCGCGATCGTCGATACCTTTGGCCCAGTTCAGCTTGCTCACGAATGGAGTGGCGGACAAAAACTTTCCGTTAGTGCGGTCGAGCACGTAGATGTATCCGTTGCGATTCGCCTGCACCAACAATTTGCGAGGCTGTTCTTGAAAGGCGGCATCGATCAACATCGGCGTTTCGACCGCGTCGTAGTCGAATAGATCGTGAGGCGTGAACTGGAAATACCATTTCAGTTTTCCAGTATCCGGATCGAGTGCGAGTAGGCAATCGGTGTAGAGAGCGTCGCCGGGGCGCACGTCATCGTTGAAATCGGGAGCTGGGTTGCTGGTGCCCCAATAAATCAGGTTCAGCGCCGGATCATAGGTTCCAGGCATCCAGGTGGTGCCGCCGCCGCGCAGATACATTGTGCCGGGCCAGCTCTCTGAGCCGAATTCGCCAGGGGCGGGAATCGTCCAAAACCTCCAGGCGAGCTTGCCAGTCGCCGCATCGAAGGCGGCTACGAATCCGCGCACGCCATCGTCTCCACCGGAAGTTCCCACCAGCACTTTGTCTTTGACGACGAGCGGGGAACTGGTGGCGCCATAGTTTTTGTTCCAGTCGGCGTAGGCGATGTCCCAAATTTCATTTCCCGAGCGTGCGTCGAGGCAGAGTAAATGGGCGTTGTCGGTCTCCATGAAGACGCGATCGTGCCAGACAGCCACTCCGCGCGAGATGTGGCTGGAGGCATCGTCGATGAGTCCTTCGGATAGCGCGCGTGCATGATGCCAGATAACGCGTCCAGTGGCCGCGTCAAGCGCGAATGCATCGTTCGCGGCGGTCACGAACATCATTCCGTTCACTACAACCGGAGTGTTTTCCAGCCGATTTGTGTTGTGCGCGTGAAAGACCCATGCGGCTTGCAGTTGGGGTAAGTTTTCTGCGCGGATCTCAGACAGCGCGCTATACCGGCGACCGGAATAGTCTCCGTTGTAAGAGATCCAGTTCGCGCCGGGTGGCTGAACCAGCAGGTCGTTTGTTCGCACGTCAATTGTTGTAGATTCAGCGCCGCCTTCAGCTGCGGCAAGACACGCGCAAAGCATGCAGACTGCGATAGCAAACTTGACTACGTCGTGCACGCGCAAGAAAGGCGGCTGTGGCGACGCGTAGCCGAATGCGGGAGCGAATCTAGATGGCCGCTTTTGCAAGTCGACCCTCCGCGGTCAAACGCTTGTCGGTCGCTACTCGGGCTGCGGCTGGCGGCTGGTATCCAAGCTCACGAGAAATATGCAATCCTGCCGCCTGGATCAGCGGTGCCAGCTGGCGCAGACGAGTCACGGGCATGCGCACAACCGGAGCCGTGATGCTTAGGCTCGATTGCACGCTGCCGTTGTGATCCCAGATGGGCGCGGCCACGCAGCGGATGTGCATCTCGTGCTCTTCCATGTCGCAGGCAAATCCGTTTTTGCGCACGCGGTAAAGTTCGGTGCGGAGCTCCTGCAGATTGCCGACGGAGTTGGCCGTCTGGCGCTTCACATTGAGCTCGGGAAGAACACGCTCACGCTCTTCCTCGGGCATGTAAGCGAGCATGACTTTTCCTACCGCCGTGCAGTAGAGCGGCACAGCAGCCCCAATGCGCGAATGAATGCGCAGGGGTTCGGGCGAATCTAATTTTTCAACATAGACCGCGGCGAGCCCATGACGAACGGTGAGATGGATGGTCTCGCGAGTTTGCTGATTGAGTTCACGCAAATAAGGCAGGCTCAAACGCCGAATGTCGAGCTGGCCAACCGCGGCTTGCCCGATGGCGAAACAGGCTATGCCGAGATGATAAGTCCCATCGCTGTCGCAACTGAGAAATCCGGCGGTAACAAGATTGGCGAGAAAACGGTGAACCGTGCTGACGGGCAGCCTGGAGAGGCCGGCGACTTGCTTGGCGGTGAGGCCGCGCGGCGATTCGCTGAACAAGTGGAGCAGACGGAGGCCGCGCTGCAGCGCCGTAATGTCATAGGTTCGTTTGGCCATGACGCCTTTTCAAAAATGAAAGTGCAAATTATCTGATGAAAATCGACTTTTCGCAAGTACGAATTGAAGATTTAGAGGCGGCCGAACTTTTTGACTGCGGCCACGATCGATTGCATCTGCTCGATTACGGCATACATGGAGTGCTCTTTGTAGTCCATCTGCTGCGCCAGGGTGAGGACGGCCTGCGCCTGCGACTTGGGGACAACCGCCACGCCGTCGCTATCGGCGACGACGATATCGCCGGGATTGACGGGCACGCCGTTGCAGGTGACGGGAATCTGCGCTCCGGCGAAGCGGTAGTGATGGACGGATGTGGAGGGGACGATGCCAGTGGCGAAAACGGGAAAGCCGATCTTGCGGAGATAAGCGACGTCGCGCACACCACCGTCGATCACCGCGCCGGAATATCCGCGGGCCGCCATGGCAGTACCCATCAGGCCGCCCATGCCGGCGATGTCGTCGCCGTCTTCGACGACCATGACGTAGACAGAATCGGCCGAGCCCTGATCGATCGCCTCCAACATGCCGCTTAGCGCCTCGGGGTCTTTGTTGCCCTCATCTTTTTTGAGTTGCACCGTGCGGGCGAAGCCGGCGAACTTTGCCGTGTAGATCGGCTGCATGCGATGACTCATGTACATGCGCTTGCCGGTAATCTGCTCGAGGGCGTCGGAGACGCTGGCAACCTCGACGCGCCGGAACTGCGAAATGAGATCGGCGTCGGAGGAGGTGGAGGAGTCAGACTGTGCTACCAGCGTGCGCAGGCCGGCGATGAGAACCATCAGGCCGAGAGCGGCGACAATCGCGTGGCGTAACGGCTTCGCGGGGAGTTTGAAGAAGTTGTGCATTGGGTCCTCCACGGTTTATATATGTGCGCGGACTCTACCACCGTTGAGCCTGCGCTGGCAAAAGCGTCGGCAGGACGAATGAGACTGGTCAACGGATATTGATGGAACAAAGGAGACGACATATGTCATGGAGAAAGTTCAGCTGGATTGTTATTGCGCTGTGTGTGATAGCGGCGAGTTTTGGGGCCGCAGCACAGGAGAAAAAAGTGATCAATCTCGCACCCGCGCGCGGATTGCCGTTCAACGACGGTGTCATCGCGGGCAACACGATGTACGTCGCCGGACAGGAAGGAACGGATGAGGCCGGCAAACTGGCGCCGGGCGGCATTGCAGCGGAGACGAAAGCCACACTCGAAAACATCGAAAAAGTGTTGAAGGCGGGCGGCTACGATCTCAAGGACATCGTGTCGGTGACGGTGTATCTGGCGGACATCCACGACTTTCCTGAGATGAACAAGGTTTACAAGACGATCATGCCCGATCCCAAGCCGGCCCGAGCTACGATTCAAGCGGCGGGACTGGTGAACGACGCTCGCGTAGAGATTTCGGCGATCGCGGTGAAACAAAAGTAGCATCCGTCTCTCGGGCGCCCTGGTGCATGAATGTCTGCTTTCGAGAACTGCCCCTCGGAAACGATCGCCCGATCGGAACGAAACAAAACAGTGCTGCGCCACGTGTCACTGATTTATCGACTCAAGAGTTGACACGTGCGCAAGCGTTGGGATAAACCCTGCTTCTAGCAGATTGCATTTCTCAGATTGAAAATCGTCTTTTCACTGCATGAAAGTTGTCTGATTTTCGGTAGATCAATGCGGCTGGGTGCGAAATTCGTTTTCTAGGAAATCCATCTTGATGAACCACGCTTTGAAGAGTGCGCTGATCGTGGCTGGGTTGGTGTCGGCGCTATTGTGCTGCGTTTCTCTGTCTTTCTCGCAGGATTCGTGGGAGGAAGACTTCCAGTCAAAGCCACCGGCCGGGAAGAGCACTTTTAATTCGACCTGTGCGGGCTGCCATGGTCTCGACGGGCGCGGAAGCGAGAAGGCTCCGGGCATTGCAAACAGCGGCAGGGTGCAGCATCTGACCGACGCGCAGATTTCGAACGTCATCTCAAACGGCGTGCCGGGCACGGGGATGCCGGGATTTCATGCGCTGACCGCGGCGCAGGTGCGCTCGCTGGTCAGCTATCTGCGGCTGCTCCAGGGCCGGGGGATAGCGCGCCAGCTTCCCGGAAACGCCGAACGTGGCAAGGCGATTTTTTCCGGCAAGGGAGAGTGCTCTTCGTGTCACGTCGTCTCCGGCGAGGGAGGCTTTCTCGGTCCCGATCTCACAGCATATGGTTCGGAGAAGAGTTCGGAGGAGATTCAGAAAGCGCTGCTCAACTCAGCCAGAATGATTCCTGTCGGATACAAGCCGGCAGCAGTGATAACCCGGGACGGAACACGGATCGAGGGCCTGATTCGCAACGAGGACAACTTCTCGGTGCAGCTTCAAAGTCAGGATGGTTCCTTTCACTTCTTTCAGAAATCCGATCTGCAGAAGTTCGAATATTTCAATCAATCCTGGATGCCCTCGGACTACGACAAGCGCCTCACGAACAGCGAACTCAAGGATCTGATCAGCTACCTGATGAGCGCAGGTATGACGAAGCAATCGGCGCCCAACTCTAAGCCGCCTGCACGGACAAACGAATGAGGCTGACTTGGTGCGCAGGTTCGGTCGCTGTGATCTTGATTTTTGTTCTCGCCAGCGGGATGGGGCAAAATCGTCGCGCGTTCGGTCTCGAGGCAAGCTCTCCAGCGTTCTGGAATTTCGTTGACCGCGATGCGAAGCTGGAAACTGTGGCCAGCCGCTTTGGTTTCACCGAAGGCCCCATGTGGGACGAGGCTGGATTCCTCTATGTTAGCGACGAGACGATCAACAAGATTTTCCGCGTCTATCCGGATGGAAGAAAAGAAGAGGTCATTGCGCTGGGCGATCCGGATGGCAACACCTTTGACCGGCAACATCGGCTGATCGACTGCGCGAGCGTTTTGCGCGCGATCATTGCGGTGACTCCTCAGGGCAAGTACACGATTCTGGCCGATCACTTTGAGGGCAAGAAGCTGAACAGCCCGAACGACGTGATCGTTGGGCCGGACGGCGCTATCTATTTCACTGATCCTACGCTTGATCTCGTTGCGGGCGAGAAGCAGGAAATGTCTTACCAGGGCGTCTTCCGTCTCGATGCACAGGGCAATCTTCGCCTGCTCACCAAAGATCTGGCGCAGCCCAATGGGCTGGCTTTTTCGCCCGACGGAAAACATTTTTATGTCGACGATAGCGAGAAGCGAAACATCCGCGTCTACGATGTCGCTGCAGACGGCTCGCTCACGAACGGCCGGGTATTCGGCGACGAACCTGGCGGCAAACATGAGGGTGTCCCGGACGGAATAAAAGTGGATAAGAGCGGAAACTTGTTCGTTACCGGTCCGAAAGGAATATGGATTTGGGATTCCAAAGGGAATCACCTGGGAACGATCGCAATGCCCGAGCAGCCGGCCAATCTCACGTGGGGAGATAGGGACTACCAGACTCTCTACATCACCGCGACGACCTCGGTCTATCGCTTGCGCATGAAGACGCAGGGATACCTGCCTTATCTGGAGAAATAAATCGCCAACTCGCGCTCCAGTTCACTCAATCAGGAATGATGCGCGCGGCGACCAGTGATGCCTTTCCGGGAACCGAATTTTCGACTGTCGTGGTGAGCAGAAGCTGGAAATACTGCGGGACGGTTTTGTGATCGGGCGAAAGATTGCGCAGCGAATTCCGCAGTTCGTTCATTCTCTCGGCGTTGGTCAGGAATTCGATCGCCGCCTGCGAGCCCTGCGTGTAGATTCCATAAATCAGCAGAACGCGTTTTTCCTTGGTCTCGTTGGGGAGCATCAGCACGACGGCATAGTCGCGACGCAGTTGGTTGGTCACGGAGTCGAACTCAGGCTTGTAGACAGATTGTTCGCCGGGCTGCGGCTTGCCGTTGAGAATCACGCCACGCTCAAAATGAAATCCCTCGACGTTGAGAAAGACGCGGCCGCTCCATGCCTGATTGCCGCCCAGCAGAATCGCGTTGTCTCCCTTGATCTCTTCGAGGTTCACCAGGCGGGACTGCTGCACCTGGCATTTCTGGCCCACGGCGGAAAACATCTCGCACAACTTCACCAGGCCGAGCGTTTCGCCGACCGAAGTGAAGTCGGTCAGGCTGGGTACGAACAGGAAGCGCTTCAGTTCGCGGAAGTGAATCGTGTCGCGAAATTCGGGCAGGCTGGACTTCGGGATCTCGTGTCCGCCGGCCAGCGTTTGCGCGCTGTCGCCATCGTGAGCGGCGCGCAGCAACGGATGGTTGGGAATCGTAATGAGCGGCGGGTCAGCGGGGGGAAGAAAAGGTTGCCAGAACCAGCGCAAGTCATCCGGCATGGCGGCAGCCGCAGGCGCGGACGATGCTCGCCGGTTGGCAAGATTGCTCGCGATAAGAAGAGACGCCAGCGCGACGCAGAGAATGCCGAGAATCAGAGAGAGAATGACCAGTCGCCGGTCGGAAGCGGGCCTGGCCGGGATCGCAGCCGAGGCGTTCGTTTCGTCAGCGTTGTCGGGCTGCGCGCTTCGACTGAAGGTTGGCACGTAGTGCCCGGAAGGGAGCTCCAGGCGTATCAGGTTGCCGCGACCAGCGTCCTCATAATATTTCTTGAGCACGCGGCGAATCTCGTGGGCCTGCACGCGGACGATCGGATCGCGTTGCGGGTCGAAGTCGACGCCGCGGTCGTACACCTCCACCCCGATCAGGTATTCGTTGAGCTTGTCGCCGTTACCCAGAAAAGTCTGCTCCGCGACGAATTCCAGAAATCGCGTCTTCTTCGGGGAGTTGGCGAAGTAGCGGCTCTCGAGAATGCGGCGGAGTTCTTCCCGCTTTTCGAACGTTGAAAGGTGAGGTACCGAGGTGTGAACGGAAGCCACCGAATCAGCCCATGGAGCAGGAAGGACTTCCGTCCTGCCCGGACGGACAATAGCACCGCCGGTTGGCGACAGTCAACGCGTCGAACCGTCGAGCCCGAAATGGAAATAACCGTTAAGTTGGCAGGTTAATTCCGGTTATTTCTAAACGCGACTAACGAGATGTGGCGGCACTTTTGGGGTCGATCTTCAGAATAAGTTCCTGTCCGCAGAACGATTTTCGAAGACCGCCCAATTAGGAGACCGCCGTCTTGCCTTCCGACCGCTGTCTGCAGACTCATCGGCACCAAATTCATTCCCAAGAGTGCCTGATCGCTGCCTCTTAACCTGCAGATAACCTCGATTACCTTGGAAAGGATCCCCAGCTATCACTAGAACTCATGGCGTGCATCGTGTCCTCAGATCGGTGTGCCTGGCAGGAAACGTGGTCCTGTCAGCGATCTTGGCGCTGCTGGTAAGTGGCACCTGGCTCAAGGCAGGCGGCCAGGAACTGGTGGTGACGCATCGATCCGCCGCGCCGAGTCTCACGATCCACTCGAGCGGCGCGGAAGGAAATCGATATGGGTTTGAGGGGGGGCGGGTCGTCAAGCTGAACGGAATCTATCACTTATTCACTTCCGAGATGGTTGGCGACCCGCATTGGGTAAAAATGAAACTGGGGCATTGGACGAGCGAAGACCAGATTCATTGGAAGCGGGTGGGGACCATCGCCGAATCGAGCGGCGACTTCACGGGAAAGGACCAGCGGGCTGCGTTATGGTCACCGCTGCCGGTCTTCGATCCCAAGGAAGGGCGCTGGAATCTTTTCTACGTCGCCTACCAGGCGGCGCCTGACACTTCGGAGCACTGGCTGACTAATCATGAAGGTCGTGTCTGGCGGGCGGTTTCAACCGTTGCCGGAATTGAGGGGATTGGGGGACCGTATCGGGACGTGGGAGTCATCCTGCAGCGAGGAAAAGACTCAGACTCATGGGAGGGGCTGCAAGGTACGGACTCGTTCTTCCCATATCAGGTGGGCGACCGCTGGTACGCGTTCTATGGCAGCGCGCATACCGAGAAATTGCCGATCTCTTCGTGGCAGGTGGGTTTGGCGACTGCCAAGACTCTGGGTGGCCCCTGGGTTCGCTACACAGACCTCAATCCTTTGAAAATCGAGCCGAGGTTCATCGAAAATCCGATCGTCACGCGGCTGACTGACGGCACTCTCGTCGCGGTCTATGACACCGACGCCCCCAATGCAGTTGGTTATTCGATTTCGAGCGACGGAATTCACTGGTCGTTGGGCAAGCATCTCGTGGTCCAGGAAGGAAAGGATGTTTGGTCGACGGAAGTCCGGACTCCCCTTGGCCTGATCGACGAGGGCAACGATTCGTTCACGCTTTTTTATACGGCGAATGAAAAGGTTTCCGGCGCAGATCCCGACGCCAACGGCATCAACAGCACCCCCGGGTCCATGGGGATGGTGGAAGTGAAGTGGAACAAGGTCGGCAAGAGCAAATAAGGCGACTCATCGATGATATTTAGGAGAACCTATGCCACAAAATACAGTCTGTTCGCGCCCAGCAGAATGTTGCGAGCTTGAGAAAGACCACGCGCTGCTCCCAGCCGGCAGAAAAAAAACGCGCACGCAAGTCTCGTTGGCATTTGTGCTTCTAGTGTTCGTGGGAGTGTGTACGCTGACTTCGATCATGTTCGGCCAATCTACGACCGGATCGATCCACGGCCAGATCACTGATCCGTCGGCCGCTCTCGTTCCCGGGGCGGCTGTCAGAGCCTTGAATGAGGCAACTGGCGTCTCCTATCCCGGCACGTCGGATAGCCAAGGGAACTACGCCATCTTCAATCTTCTGCCGGGTGACTATGACGTAACAGTCGAGAAGGAGGGGTTCGACAGCCAGACGATCAAAGACGTTCGCATCGTGATCGACCAGAAGCAACTCATCAATTTTCAGCTGAAGGTGGGCGCTGTCGCGACGGTCGATACTGTAACCGCGGCGGCAACGATGCTACAGACAGAAAGCACGGAGACTGGCGACGTCATTCAATCGCACGACATTCTGAATCTTCCTTTGCTCGGTCGTGATTTCACCGCGCTGGTAGGGCTTTCGGCGGGGGTGACAGGCGCAGGTGGAAGCATCAACGCTTTCAGCTATTCCATCAGCGGACAGCGCGAATATGCCAATTCGATTCAGATCGATGGAGTAGAATCCACCAGCAATCGTAGCGGAGACCTTGTCGATCGCCCGAGTGTCGACGCCGTGGAGGAATTCAAAGTCTCCACGTCGGGCTTTGACGCCGAATTCGGCCGCTCCGCGGGCGGAGTGGTTTCGATTCAAACTAAAGGCGGCACCAACAAATTTCACGGGAGCGCCTACGAGTTCTTCCGGCCGAATTTCACTACCGCCAAGTCCTACGGTTTCAATGGCGAATATGTGCCTCCGTCCATTTTGAAGCAACACAACTACGGTGGAACATTCGGCGGCCCGATCTTCAAGGACAAGACGTTCTTCTTCGTTTCGTACGAGGGCCTTTACAGCGCGCAAGCCTACAACTACGTCTACGCAGTGCCGCCGATCAGCCAGATCATCCAGAACCCGGATGGCTCCATCGATCTGACGCATCTAGTGGATCCGTTCAGCGGACAGCAGATTCCCATTTATGACCCGATCGTTTCGTCGAGTTGCTATGGCGGTTGCTTCCAGCAGATTTCTTACCTAGGCGTGAACAACGTGATCCCTCCGGATCGCGTGAGCCAGGCGGGATTGGCCACTCTACTGAACTTTTTTCCGAAGCCAAATCTTCCCGGCGATCACAACGGCTGGTACCACAACTTCGCCGTGAACTCGCCAGTCACCGACCACGCCAAAACAGGGGATGCCCGCCTCGACCAGCACTTTTCCGAGAAAGACAATCTTTCCTTTGTCTTTCACTACAACGACAGCGACGATCTGACTACGGACCCTTTTCACGGGGCAACGCCGGTGCCGGGGGCGGGCGACGCAGACCAGGCAAACAATCAGACGGACAACGATCAGGGGTTCTCGATTTCTGAGACCCACTCGTTCAGCAATCGCGCCGTCAATGAATTTCGCCTGGGTTACACGCGTTTTAGCCTCGCGCAGTACAGCCTGCTCAACGGACACGACTACAGCACGCAGTTTGGCATGGCGAACGTCGCCGTATCGGGATTCCCGTCGACCGACGCTTACCCATACATTTATTTAGGCGCCGGCTACCTGACCGGTGGGTCCACCTACAAGCCCCTCTACTTCAAAGACCGCAACTGGCAGTTTGCGGACAACGTGACTCTGAGCGGAATCGGAAAGCACACATTCAAGTTTGGAGCTGATTTCCGGCGACTTGTCTCGAATCCAAACTTCTCACTCTTTCCCACCGGCTTCCAGTACTACGGCGGCCCCTATTTCTCGATGACCAGCGACTGGAGCTACACGAGTCCGCTCGACGACTTCAGCGGTGCAACTCTTTATGGCACGGGCGGGGCTGACATTGCCGATTTGCTGCTCGGACTTCCTATCGATCACTACATGGGCCTGCAGCTCACGAACCCGGTTACGCACAGCTGGGAAATGGATTACTTCGCACAGGACACCTATAAAGTGACTCCGCGGCTCACTCTGAACTACGGCATTCGATATGAGTTTCAAGCGCCCTACACCGAGGAGCACAACCTGGCAGCAAACTATGTGCCGAATCCATCAGACCCGGCGACCGGCGGCACAATCCTGCTGGCGGGACGGGGCGGCAACTCACGCAGCCTGGTAAACGCGCGCTGGAATCAATTCGCTCCCCGCTTCGGCTTTGCCTTTCAGATCAATCCCAAGACCGTTTTGCGTGGCGGCTGGGGACTCTTCTACTCACCGGAAAATGACGCGCGCGAAGATCTGCTCACGAAGAATCTTCCGTTTGCGATTCAACAGGCGTGGGGAAACATTCCGTACAACGGACCATGTTTCACGACTTGCGATGGCAGTTACTTCTATCAAATCGACCAGGCATTCCCGCGAATCTCCGCTCCACCGATTCCCAGCGGAGCCAGCAGTATTCCCTCGATCGACGTTCCCATGCTGATTCCTAATGGCAACTCCGAGCAGACCTTTTACATTAATCCGAACATGAAGACGGGCTACTCGGAGAGCTTCAATCTGGCCGTGCAGCGCGAGTTAGGCTCGAATTTCACCGTGGAGGCAGCCTTTGTAGCATCGCGAGGCCACAGGCTGTCCTATGAGGTGGGCGATCTGAACATCGATACAAGTCTCCCAACCGCCGCGGACGGCCTGATCGATGCCAACCTTGGTCAGATTCAAGGGCTGACCGACTTGGGGTTCAACAATTACAACTCGCTGCAGTTGAAAGTCACGAAGCGGGTCTCGCAGAATCTCAATTTTTTGGTCAACTGGACATATGCGCACGCCCTCGACAACGGCCCTGCTCCTTTTGACCTGGGCCATATCAATAGCGACACACCTCAGAATGCATACAACCTCAACGCTGAGTACGCGTCAGGAGATTTCGATGTTCGCCATTCGCTCAATTTCAGCGGCCTATATCATCTTCCGTTTGGACGCGGGCAGAGGTTCTTTGGCAACTGGGGGCATTTGACCGAACTCGCATTGGGTGGCTGGCAGTTGAATGGCATTCTTGGGATGCGCACCGGAACACCTGGCAATGTCACGACTAACGGCGGGATCCAGGCCTGTCCCGGTGAGCGGCCGAATCTAATTGGCGATCCGACGCTCTCACGCGATAAACGTAGCTTGACCGAATATTTCAACACCGCGGCGTTCGTAGCGCCGACGGGCAGCGTGCAATGCGTAGCCGGCGATACACCGCGAAATATTCTGAGGGGGCCAGGCTACATCAATGCCGATGTCTCGTTGTTCAAGGATTTCGCTATTACCGAGGCGGTGAAGCTGCAGACCCGGTTTGAGTTTTTCAACGTCACTAACACCCCTCATTTTTCTAATCCCAACGCGGATCTTGGTTCGCCCGATACATTTGGACAGATTACCCGGACCTATGGCAATCAGAGAATTGTCCAGGCGGCGGCGAAGATTGTGTTTTGACGAGGGCATTTTCTTCGGGGCGGGAGTTACCGGCCTTCGGACTCTCGCCGCGTTCGTTTCGCCGCAACGCCGACTGTGATAGGGTTCCGGGACATGTCTAAGCAGGCCGGCAAACATTTCACGCATAAGAGCGGGGCGGCAAGCATGCCGTTTCGGGCTCTTCTGAAGATTTCAGGCGCACTCGCGCTGGCGCTGCTTGCGATTGGCCTCGTTTCAGGACGTTCACGGAACGAAGAAGGTCAGGGCGTTCGGTACTTCGTGGACTCGATTTCCGGCAGCGACTCCGCATCCGGCACAGAGGCAGCGCCATGGAAATCCCTGGACAAAATCAACGCGACGACCTTCCATCCCGGCGATCGCATTTTTCTTAGGTCTGGTGGGGTCTGGACGGGGCAGCTTTGGCCGAAGGGCTCTGGGGCTGCCGATCACCCCATCGTCATCGATAAGTATGGTGGTGATGATTTGCCGCTCATCCGGGGAAACGGACTCGCCGAAGATGCCGTGCTTCTCAAGAATCAGGAATATTGGGAAGTCCGCAATCTCGAGATCACCAACACCGGTTCTGGCGAGGCTCTGCGGCGTGGCGTTCATGTAGTCGCTGAAAACGTTGGAGAACTGCACCACATCTACCTGCAAAATCTGGTTGTTCACGATGTGAACGGCAGCTTCAAAGAAAAAGTCAACGGCGGCATTGACTACAGTTCGATCGGCGACTCCAAGCCGAGCCGCTTCATTGACCTGCGGATCGAGGGTAACCACATCTATCACGTCGATCGTAGTGGCATTTTCGGTTGGTCGACGCATTGGATACGATCGAAATGGTATCCGAGCCTGAACGTCGTGATTCGGAACAATATCCTCGACGACATTGGCGGCGACGGCATCGTCAACGTCGCCACGGACGGCGCGCTGGTTGAGCATAATGTCGTCAGCCGCGCCAGCCAGCGTTCCCAGGACTACAACGTCGGCATATGGCCGTGGAGTGCGGACAACACGATCATTCAGTACAACGAGGTCTACGGGACGAAGGGCCAGCACGACGCCGAAGGGTTCGACTCCGACTGGAACAGCCGCAACACGATCATTCAGTACAACTACAGCCACGACAACGACGGCGGATTTCTTCTAATCTGCAATGATGGCACGCAGACCGCTGAGAATAGCGCCGGAAATGTGGGCACTATCGTCCGTTATAACATCAGTCAGAACGATCATCATCGCGGCATCAAGCTTTCAGGCCCGGTGAAAAACACGACCATCTACAACAATACGATCTACGTCGGCAAAGGCGAGAGTTCTGATGTCGTGCTGCACACGGACTGGACCGGATGGGCCAGCGACACCTATTTCTACAACAATATTTTTTATGTCGAAGGCAAAGCGGAGTTTGGATACGGCGTCACCGGGAATGCGGACGGATCGTACGTCGGCGCGCCGGGCTCCGGCAGCAGCAAGAACAATGTTTATGACTACAACGTGTATTTTGGAGTGAAGCCTCCTGATGATGCCCATCCGCTTACAAAGGATCCGCAACTCGTTGATCCGGGACACGGAATGAACGGGCGTTCCTCCCTCATGGGATACGCGCTGCGCAGCCGATCCCCGGCCATCGATTCAGGCAAGGTGATTGAGAACAATGGCGGCAAGGATTTTGGTGGAACTGTCGTTCCGCAATGCCGAGGAATCGATCGTGGGGCCTTTGAATCCGCCAAGTGCTCGACGAAGTGAGCCGGGGCTCTTCGGTCCAAGTATGCGTGACTCGGGACTAGCAATGAGCAATGAGCGATGAGCGATGAGCGATGAGCAAAACCCTGTTTCGATCATTGCTCACTACTCACCGCTTGCGCGCTCGATCCATTGCGCCACAGTTTGGACCTCGACTTCGAGCCGTCTGAAAGAACTATGAAACGAATGACAAATGTATTCAGGACTCTTTTCTTCGCAATCTTGTTAGCAGCCTTGAGTGCCTCCACCTTTGCCGATCCAACTCTTCCGACTTTCATCAGCGATCACATGGTCGTGCAGCAGGGGCTCCCGATTCATATTTGGGGCAACGCCGACCCGAGAGAAAAAATTTCGGTGCTGCTTGTGGGGAACAGTGCTGAGACAACCTCTGATTCGGCGGGGCGCTGGAGCATCCACCTGCCCGCCATGACGGCGGGAGGCCCGTTTACGCTGACCGTTCGCGGCAAGAAAGAGATTGTGATTCGCGACGTTATGATCGGCGAAGTCTGGGTCGCCTCCGGACAGTCGAACATGGCGTTCTCTCTCGAAGGCTCGCAGGGCGCCGCGCAGGAAATCCCTAACGCCAGTCAGCCGCAGATCCGGCTATTCAATGTCCCGAAGAGAATTGCAGTCTCGCCGCAGGCTAACACCCTGCCGGCTCAGTGGGAACTCTGCACGCCCGAAAGTGCGAAAAGTTTCTCGGCAGTTGCCTACTACTTCGCCAAAGAAATTCAGAGAAAACTGAATATGCCGGTGGGCATCATCGAGAGCGTATGGCCCGGGACGGCAATCGAGGAATGGATTTCGCCCGCAGCCCTGAAAGCAGACAAGGACTTCGCGTCTCTTTTCGACGAATGGAATCGCGCCACCTCTGCGGAAAAGATGTACGCGGAGAAACCAGCCGAGTTCGACCTGCAGTTTGATGATTTCGAGTTTATTCCCACTTCAGCGACCGGCGTGAGCAAGGTGCTGGCGAATTTTGATGACGGGAGTTCACGCCTCTCGACGGGCGGATCTTTCAATTACAGTTGGGGTGATACTGCTGGTTCGCTCTTCGAACTCGCCTCAGCCGGGCGCGGGGCGCACGGCTTTGCGGCCAAAGTCTCCGGGCAACTGGATGGCACACAGGATGCAATTCTCGCGGCAAACTACAAGCTGAACGGCTCTCCCATCGACCTCACGGATTATTCGGGAATACGCTTTTGGGTGCGCGGCACCGGATCGTTTCGATTTCGCTCCAAGCAACCCACTATTACCGACTATGACGACTACGGCTCGCCGATGATAAAGGCGACGAGTGAGTGGCAGCCGGTCACCATTTTGTTTCGCGATCTTCGCCAGGATGGCTGGGGCGTTGTCGAGCCCTTCACTCAAAATGCTCTCACTGGATTCTCGATCGAAAACCTGACGCCACTGGGTTATGCGCCCATGCCGATCTCAGCGCTCTATGAAGGGATGATCGCTCCACTTCTCCCCTACGCCTTTCGCGGCGCATTGTGGTATCAGGGCGAGAGCAATGCGCTGAGGGCGCATCAATATAGCAAGCTGCTGCCAACTCTCATCCAGAACTGGCGCGATGACACGCACCAACCGGACATGGAATTTCTGACCGTGCAACTGCCCAATCACGGAGCAATCCCCGAGCAGCCGGGCGACTCCGCGTGGGCAGAACTTCGCGAAGCGCAACTGATGACCCTCAAGAGCGTGCCGCACACCGGCCTTGCGGTGACCATTGATGTCGGCGATCCGAAGGACTTGCATCCACATCGCAAGCGCGAAGTCGGTGAACGCCTCGCGCTTTGGGCTTTGGGCACGACCTACAAAGAGCCGATTGAGTACTCCGGGCCGATCTACGAATCCATGAGAGTTGTGGGCAATGAAGTTCGGCTGCGCTTTTCTCACGTTGGAGCAGGCCTCGAAGCGCACGGCGATCCGGTTCTTCGAGGCTTCGCCATCGCCGGCGCGGACCGCAAGTTTCGTTGGGCCGATGCGCGCATCGACGGTGACTCGGTGGTCGTGTCCAGTCCTGATGTGCCGCAGCCGGTCGCAGTGCGCTATGCCTGGGGCGACAGCCCGATTTGCAATCTGTTCAATAAAGACGGCGTGCCGGCTTCGCCGTTCCGCACCGACGATTGGCCGGGGATCACCGGCGGTCATTGAGTGCAAAGGCTGAGATCGCAAGAAACGGATTGCGGACGCTCGCGAATTCAGGCAGGAATCAGTCCGCGGTAAATGGCCATTCCGACCACGGCATCGACTCCGATCGTGTCGAGATGGGCAATCTCTTCTTCGCTGCGAATGCCGCCGGCTGCGATCAATTGCCGCGAGGTGACTCTGCGCAACTCGCGGATGACATCGAGCGGAATTCCGGCGAGCAATCCCTCGGTGTCAATGTGCGTGTACAGAAAAGCGGTGCAGTAAGGCTCGAGCAGTCGCACCATGTCTGCGGCGCGGATTTCTGAAATCTGCGTCCATCCTTTTACAGCGACTTTCCCGGCGCGCGAGTCGACGGCCGCCACGATCTTCTCCACCCCGAGTTCTTCAGCAGCCTGCCGGGCAAAAGAACAATCGACACGACCCTGTGAGATAAGCGCAGAGCCAAAGATCACGCGTCGCGCGCCATCGCGCAAAATCGTACCAGCCGCGTCGATCGTGCGAATTCCGCCGCCCACCTGGCAAGGCAGCCGCGTGGCAAGTTCCTTCACCAATTTGCGATTTTGACCTTGCCCCATGGCAGCATCGAGATCGATCACCTGCACCAGCGGATACTTCGAAAAACGTTCGATCCATTCCTCAAAGTTGTCGAACTCCAATTCCTTCCGGCTGCCCTGGACAAGCTGAACAATCTTGCCGCCCATCAGGTCGATCGATGGAATCAGCATGGCCACCTCACCGAAGTTCCCGCAGCCTCGAGTTGCTGTTTTAATTCGCCGAGAGAACAGGCACCGAAGTGAAAAATTGATGCCGCCAACGCGGCATCTGCTTGTCCTTCACGAAATACCTGCACAAAATGGCTGGCGTTCCCGCCGCCGCCCGAAGCGATCACCGGAATTCGCACGGCGCTTACGACCGCTCGCGTCAATTCACAATCGAAGCCTGCGCCGGTGCCATCTCGATCCATTGAAGTGAGCAAGATTTCTCCGGCTCCGCGTGACTCGGCTTCGATCGCCCAGGCGATTGCATCCCGCCCGGTGCCGGACCTGCCGCCGTGAGTGAACGCCTCCCATGACAATCCTGGGCCTCGCCGTTTCGCGTCAATCGCAATCACCACCGCCTGCGATCCGAAACGCTCTGCAATCTTCGTGATCAACTGCGGGTCGGCGAGTGCGGCCGAGTTGAGGCTGATCTTGTCGGCTCCGGCTGCGAATACTGCTGCCGCTTCCTCCAGCGATCGAATGCCGCCTCCAACCGTAAAGGGAATAAAAAGATGCGCTGCGGTTTTTCGCACAGTATCGAGCAGTGTCGTGCGGCGCTCGTGTGCAGCCGTAATGTCGAGCAGCACAATTTCATCCGCACCAGCATCGCTGTGTGCTCGAGCGAGTTCGGGGGGATCGCCGGCGTCGCGCAAGTTTACGAACTGCACGCCCTTGACCACGCGCCCGTCGGCGACGTCGAGGCAAGCGATGATGCGTTTGGTCAGCATTTCAGAGCGCGCAAAAGTTGCCGAGGATTCTGAGGCCGGCATCGCCGGATTTTTCTGGATGAAACTGTACGCCGAAAACATGATCGCGCTCGACGGCGGCGCAGAATGAGCCACCATACTCAGTGCACGCGGCGGCCCATGCGGTTATCGGAGCATGATAAGAGTGAGTGAAATACACAAATGAGGACTGAGCTACTCCGTGAAACAGCTTGGTACCGTCCGCGAGGTGCAGAATGTTCCAGCCGACGTGCGGCGATTTCACCTGCACCGGAAATCGTTCGCATCTTCCCTTGAAAGCACCCAGGCCGGGCACTTCGTCGGCTTCTTCGCTGCCTTCAAACAGCCATTGCATGCCGACGCATATGCCTAGAAATGGAACCCCACGGTCAATCGCGTCCGCAATCGCATCCTGCAGGCCCGAGGTGCGAAGAGCCGCAGTCGATGCGAAATGGCCAACACCCGGCAACACAACCTTGTCCGCGCGTCGAACATCCTTAGGATCGGCTGTGATCGCGCAAGGATATCCCAGCCAATCGATCGCCTTCTTCACCGACACCAGATTTCCCGCTCCGTAGTCGACGATCGCGATCATCACAGCACTCCTTTAGTGCTGGGCAGCAGGCGCTTCATCTGCGGGTCCCGCCAGCAGGCTGCGCGCAAGGCACGGGCAAATGCTTTGAATGAGGCTTCAATCTTGTGATGGCTCGATCGTCCGTAGAGCACGCGCACATGAACGTTAGCCCGCGCCCCGCGCGCGAACCCCTCAAAGAAGTCATAGACCAGTTCCGCCTGTAGATCGCCGACAAGACGCGTGCGAACCTTCGTATCGACCACAGCCGCTGTGCGCCCGCAAAAATCGACAGCGGCCATGCCCATCGTTTCATCCATCGGCATCAAGAAATATCCCGCGCGCAGGATGCCCCGTTTGCTGCCCAGTGCCTTGTCGAAGGCCTGACCGAGGACGATCCCGACATCCTCGACGGTGTGGTGCTGATCGACGTCGAGATCGCCGTTCGCTTTCAGTTGGAGATCAAATCCGCCATGGTGCGCGAACAGTTCCAGCATGTGATCGAAGAAGCGGATGCCGGTCGAGACTTCGTATTTGCCGCGCCCTTCGAGAGTCAGCCCAACCCGGATCTGTGTCTCTTTGCTCTTGCGATCGACGCTCGCTTTCCTCATGGCCGCAACGCTCCTTGCCGCATGCCGATCTCATCGAGCGATTCCCGCAATGCCGAAAGCATCTGATCGGTCTGCTTGCTCAATCCGATCGTGATGCGCACGCAGCCATCGCAACCGGGGTCGCCCGACCGGTCGCGCACCAGAATTCCGCGGCGGCGCATGCTTTCGACAAAACTCGCCGAACCCACGCGCACCAACACAAAATTGGCCTCACTCTTCCAGTACTCGACTCCGAGGGCCTCGAGAGCTGCTACCAGCCGCGCGCGGCCTTCCAAAACTTCGTTCACGTATCGCCGAATGTAATTCTGGTCGGTGATGGCCTCGGGAAGACACGCCAGCGCGACGGCATTCACGTTGTAAGGCGAACAGACTCTTCTGATCGCGCGCATCTGTTCTTCGCCGCCAATCAACGCTCCAACCCGCAAGCCGGCCAGACCATAGGCCTTGGAAAATGTTCGAGCAACGAAGAGGTTCGAGGCTTCCTTTCGCTGCTCCAGCATCGACTTGCCGTAAAACTCGAAATAGGCCTCGTCCACAAGAACGGCAGCGTTTGTCGCGGCCTTAGCGACGCGCAACGAATCGCCACTCGACGCAACGGTTCCCGTCGGATTGTTGGGGTTCGCAATTGCGATCAGCCGCGTACGTTCTGAAATGTGATCGATGATCTGCGACGTAGGAAAAGCAAAGCCGGAGCCGGCCGGAACGTTGAAAACTCGTGCCCCGGCAGCCGCCATGTAGATGCGGTACATCGAATAGGTCGGAACCGAGATGATGGCTTCGTCACCGGGTTCGAGATAAGTCTCGCAGAGCAGGTGAATCGCTTCGTCGACGCCATTTGTCAGCAGGAGTTCGGTATGGGATACCCCGAGAAAATCTGCGACTTGTTTTTCGACGGGTTCGCGCTCCGGATAGCGAGCTAGTTCTTCGGCGCTCAGGCCGCGCAGGCGTTCGAGAACGTTCGGCGAGCATCCAACTGTGTTCTCGTTGAAATCCAGCCGTAGGCCGTCTCTTCCGGCCAGCGGCGGGTGATAGGTCGGCATGGTACGTACGGCTTCGCGCGCGCTAAGCATGGCCGCACCTCACGCGAATGGATTCCGCATGCGCCGTCAGGCCCTCGGCTTCCGCGAGGCATTCGAGCGTTGGCGCAAGCCGGCGCATCGCTTGCGCCGACAGTTGTTGGACGGTCACGATCTTCACGAAGTCCATCACGCTAAGACCTCCGCGAAAGCGCGCCTGTCCGGCGGTGGGCAAGACGTGATTGGGTCCGCTGGCGTAGTCGCCCGCCGCCTGGGCTGAATAATCACCGATGAAGATTGATCCCGCATTTTTAATGTGCCGCAAGTTTTCTTGATCGACGGTGATGTGCTCGGGCGCAATCCGGTTTGCCCAATCGCACGCCTTCGTCTGCGATGAAGCCAGCAAGATCACGCCCTGCCGGCGCAAGGACTGCCGCGCAATTTGATTGCTCTCGGCGATATCAGCAACCTCTGCAGCAACTGCTCTTGCGAGCGAACGCGATGTCGTGATGAGGGCGGCGACCGCATCCGGATCATGCTCGGCCTGCGCCACCAGATCGGCGGCGATAAATTTCGGATTGCCGGAATCGCTCCACACCAGCGCCTCGGTCGGACCGGCGAGAAAGTCGATCGCGCAATCGAAGGCCACAAGCTTCTTTGCCGCCGTAACATACGCGTTTCCCGGCCCGACGATCTTGTCGACTCGCGCAATACTCTTTGTCCCGTATGCCAGTGCGGCGATCGCGTGCGCTCCTCCCGCGCTATAGAACTCGCGCACTCCCAGCATCGCAGCCGCAGCAAGAACTTCCTGCGATGGCCGTGGAGAGACCACAACAATTCGCTTCACGCCAGCAACCTGCGCCGGAATCACCGTCATCAGCAAGGTCGACATCAGCGGATACCGGCCTCCGGGCACATAACAGCCGACAGATTGCAGCGGCCGAATTAAAACTCCAGTGGAAGCTCCGGCACGATTTATCGTCCACTCCTTGGGCATTTGCCGCTCACAAAACCGGCGGATGTTCCTCGCCGCAACTCGCAGAGCATCGCGCAACCCCTTGTGGATCCCGCTCAACGCAGCTGCAATCTCCGATTCGCTCAGTCGCAGGGATTGACGCGGCGCCAGCGCGTCCCAGCGCTTCGCATAGCGGCGCAGGGCGCCGTCGCCTTTGCGCTGCACGTCGCGGACGATCCGTCGCACCGGCGCCTCCACCCTTGCAAGCGACACGCCGCGCGACGCGAGACGCTGAACCGCGGTTTCTGCGCTGCGGCCTGACACTATCCGCATCACAACACCACCTTGTTCAGCGGATACTCGACAATCCCCTGCGCCTGCGCCTCTTTCAGTCGTGGAATCACCTCCCACGCCGCCGACTCGTCGATCACCGTATTCACCGCCAGCCAGTCTTCGTCGCTCAGATGAGAGATGGTGGGCTTCTGCAACGCCGGCAGCACGGCCAACACGCTGTCGAGGTTTTCTTTGCGCACGTTCAGCATCAGGCCAACTCTGTCCTGCGCCTGCATCGCTCCCTTGAGCATGAGCGCAAGATTGTCAATCTTCCGCCGCTTTTCTCGGTCGGCATAAGAGCACTTGTTGGCGATGAGTTGCGTGTTCGACTCCAGAACCGTCTCCAGAATTCGCAGCCGATTCGCCCGCAGCGAGCTCCCCGTCTCCGTGACTTCGACGATCGCGTCGGCCAACATCGGCGGCTTGACTTCCGTGGCGCCCCAGGAAAACTCGGTCCGCACTTCGATGCCTTTCTGCCTGAAATAATTCCGCGTGACGTTGACCAGTTCGGTGGCGACGATTTTTTGCGCGAGATCTTCCGCGCGCTGAAACGGCGAATCGTCGGGCACAGCCAGCACCCATCGCACCTTGCCGCGGCTGCGCTTGGCATAGATAAGGTCGCTGACTGTCGCCACCTCCAGTCCGCTTTCGATTACCCAGTCGAGGCCCGTGAGCCCGGCATCGATCGCGCCGTGTTCGACGTAGCGCGCCATTTCCTGCGCGCGAATCAGCATGCAGTCGATCTCCGGATCGGCGGTGCTCGCAAAATACGACCGCCCGTTGGTGTATGCGGGCAGCCCCGCGCGTGCAAAAAGTTCGAGCGTCGCTTCTTGCAGGCTGCCTTTGGGAATGCCGATGCGCAACTTCATCGCGAACCTCGTTGCGCGTCCGCAACCTCGCACGATTCCGGGACTACAGGCTCCGTAAAACAACTGCGTGTGCCGCGATGACAAACCACTCCCGCCCCTTCGACTTCAACCCGCAGCAGCAGCGTGTCGCGGTCACAGTCCGTCACAGCCGAGATCAGCCGCAACCGGTTGCCGGAAGTTTCTCCCTTCATCCAGAGTTCGTTTCGTGTGCGGCTGAAAAAAGTTACGTAGCCGGAGTCGAGCGTCCGCTGCCACGCTTCGCGGTTTACAAACCCCAGCATCAATACCTCGCCTCCGTCGGTGTCTTGGACTACGGCGGGAAGCAAGCCGCTCATCTTTTCGAAATCAAGTTCAATGTTCATCTGTGAATCCTTTGCTAAAAACAAAAAGCCCGCTGATTTTGGTCAGCGGGCCGAAATTCCCAATGATTGCTGGTTATCTCAGGTGTACATCCCCGCCGAACGCGCCGTGCGCGTGATGATGATGATGGCGGTGATGGACGTGAGACGACATCTAGAAGCTCAGACTACAAGCGTGGCGGACACCGGTCAAACGAAATCAGACACAGTTCATGCCGGTTTTTGAATCGCCTCTATCAAAAAATTGCATGGACCCCGAGCCGACCTCACTTCAAAGATTCGATCTCATATCGCTCGACGTTCCACCCGCCGCCGGCACGTAGCATTTGAGGGTGTAATCCATCACCATGCGGTCCGCGCTGAAACGCCAGCCCAGCGTGCGGATGGTGCGCTTCATGCGCTTGATCCAGCCGCGCGGCAATCCATCCTGATCGCGCTGGTAGTAGAGCGGAATTACCTCATCGCGCAGGGCACGCAAGAGGTCCTCGCCGTCGCGCGCGTCGTGCAGGCTCATGTTGGAGTGCGTGCGGCCCGTGCCGATGGCGAATCCGTTCATGCCGTCATAGGCCTCGGCCCACCAGCCGTCAAGAATCGAAAGGTTCAAGCCGCCGTTGAGCACAACTTTTTGTCCGCTCGTGCCGGAAGCCTCCTGCGGGCGGCGCGGATTGTTAAGCCACACGTCCACACCCTGCACAAAATGTCGGCCCACGTTGATGTCGTAGTCCTCGACAAACACAAACTTGTCGCGGAACTTCGGATCGCGCATCATCTCAGCGATCTGTTGCAGAACACGCTTTCCCGGCTCATCCAGAGGATGCGCCTTTCCGGCAAAGACAAACTGCACCGGCCGGTTCGGATCGTTCACCATCGCCGCCAGCCGCTCAATGTCGCTGAGAATGAGGTTCGCTCTCTTGTATGTCGCAAAGCGCCGCGCAAACCCAATCGTCAAAGCATCCGGGCTCAGAACACGCTCCAGGCGCTGCAGCACGTCGCGCGCTTCGCCGCGCCGTGCGGCCTGCTCCACCGCGCGCCGCCGCACAAATTCGATCAATTGCGACTTCAGATTGAGGTGAGTTTCCCAGAGTTCGCCGTCGTCGACACTTTCAATGCCCAGCCAGATCTTGGCTTCGCTCGATCGCTGGTGCCAGTCGGTTCCCAGATGCCGGTCGTAAAGGCGGAACATCTGCGGCGCCAGCCACGAAGGCACGTGCACACCGTTGGTGATGTGCCCGATCGGAACGTCGTCCTCCACCTTTTCGCGGAATAGGCCGGTCCACATCGCCCGCGACACTTCACCGTGCAGCGCGGAAACGGCGTTCGCCCGCCGCGACAATCGCAGCGCCAGCACCGTCATGCAAAAAAGCTCGTCGGGATTACTCGGATTTTCTCTCCCCAGGCCGAGGAGGCTGTCCTGCGAAAGCCCAAGTTCATCGCGCAATGGTCCCAAATGTTCTTCGACCAGCGCGGCATCGAAGCGGTCGTGGCCGGCTGGAACCGGCGTGTGCGTGGTGAAAACCACTTCGCGCGATACGCGCGGCACCGCCACATCAAACTTGATGCCTTCTTCGTCCATCCGCAGGCGGATCGCTTCCAGCACGGCGAAGGCGCTGTGGCCTTCGTTGAGGTGAAACACGCCGGGAGTTATCCCCAGCGCGCGCAACGCCCGCAGACCGCCTACGCCCAGCAGTAACTCCTGGCGAATGCGGATGCGCAGGTCTCCGCCATAAAGGCGCGAGGTCAGTTCGCGATCTTCCGGGGCATTGCCTTCCACGTCGGAATCCAGCAGAAGAAGATCACGCCGGCCGACTTTGACGCGCCAGACTTTCGCCAGCAGCTTGCCGGTGCGCATCTCGATCTGCACCACGACCGGGCGGCCATCCTTGCCGATGGCGACTTCCATCGGCAACTGGTTCACGTCGGTTTCCAGATACTCTTCGCGCTGCCATCCATCCAGGTCGAGCCGCTGCCGAAAATATCCCTGGCCGTAAAACAGTCCGATCCCGACCAGAGGAATATCCAGATCCGACGCGCTCTTGATGTGGTCCCCGGCCAGCACTCCCAGGCCGCCGGAATACACCGGCAGGGATTCATGCAGGCCAAACTCCGCCGAGAAATACGCCACCGGATGCGGGCGCAAAACCCCGGCGTTTTTCGCTCCCCAGGTGCGGTCCGCCTCCAGATACTCGAGCAGCCGCCGGTAGGCATAGTTCACGCGGCTGTGCAGCATCACTTCGCCGGCGCGCGCTTCCAGTTCGGATAGCGGAAACTCGGCCAGCAGCGATACCGGATTATTGTTCAACTCGTTCCAGCGTCCCGGATCGAGATCGAGAAACAGGCTGTACGCGTTGTGGTCCCAGCTCCACCACAAATTTCGTGCCAGCGCCCACAAGCGCTCCTGCAGCGGCGCAATGAAACGGTCGAGCGTGCGCGCCTCGCTAACCACCGGGGCCACCTGCGTCGCCGCCTCGGTCAGCATCTGCACTTCTTCGTCGCCGAAGACCCGCGAATCCCGCGTCTGCACCACCAGCACGCCCTGCAGCACTCCCCGGTCGACCAGCGGCACGCCCAGAAACGACTGGTATGCTTCCTCGCCGGCATCCTTGAAATACTTGAATCGGGGATGCCCCTTCACCTGGCTCACCACTACCGGACGCACCTGCTCCGCGACCAGTCCGGTTAATCCTTCATAAATCGCCATGCGCAGGTTGCCGATGCACTCCCGCCGCAGTCCCACCGTCGCCGCCAGTACCAGGTGCGCCCGGTCCGGCTCCAGCAGGTAGGCCGAGCACACGTCCGTGCGGAACCGCTTGGCGATCAGCGCCACCACGTTCATCAGGGTCTCGGCCGGTTTTCCTCCCTCGGCCGCGAGATTTCCGATCTCTTCCAGGGTTAGAACGTTTTTGTCACGCGTTATGGCCACATCTTGCTCCAGTGCTGTAGTTCCCGGGTCTTTTTCCAAGAAGTTTTCGCCAATCCCCCGTAGCGGGAGTTATGAGTATGCTGAATTCTTTATCATGTCATAAACCGCGGGCGATTCAACGGACAATTCTGTGGAAAGCAGTCACCAGAGTGATCCGGTGCTGGCCGTGTCTGCCGGCAACCCCGGTTCCGAAGTGCCCCCAAACTCTTGCCCTACGCGGCGTATGGCGGAATTGCTTGTTTACCTGCCGCCGTTGTGGGAGTAGAATCTCGCTCATCCCAGCCAGCCAGAGTTGTATCTTGAGTTATTCGGGAAGAGTACCAAGTTTACTCGTGCGCGAGTAAGCTGAATTTTTTCGTGGAAGAGCGGCGCTTCAGCGCCGGATAAAAGTGGAAGAGTTGCCCTTGTGGAAGAGCGGCCCTTTAGGGCCGCGTTAAGGATCACAAAAGAACTGGGGCTTTAGCCCCGTGCGAGAGCGAAACAGGGAACCCGGCACTAACAGGCGCGTCTGGTTGTGGCGCGGCCTGCATCACGAAAGACTTTTGGAGTGTGACAATGAACGCACCTGCCACACGCGTCATGCGACTGGGCGTGAGTCTCGCCGTACTCGTGACCCTCGGCTGGGTATTGACCGGCCAGGCGGCCAGACAAACTCATAAGCCGACTCACCTGGTCACCGACTGGAGCCATCGCCACCTGGTTTTCTCCCAGCCGCGCAACGCCGAGGAGGCCCGCCGCCTCGCCGAAGATCCCCGCTATGACCAGCAGTTCAACCGTCAGGCCGCACGCCACCTGATGCAGGTCCCGATGCCCGAAGCTGTGCGCAACAGCTTCGCCAGTGGCGAGTTGCAGCGCCCCGGCCACGTGCACCATCCCAAGCTGCACCGCGACTGGTCTGAAGATCTCGGCTCGGGCGGCACTCTCCCCGCCAACTACTTCCCGGCGAAATATTCCTTCGACGTGAATACCGCGAGCTGCGCCACGGATCCCAATCCCGATTTTGCCGTCTTCAGCACGGGCCTGCTTTCGTCCGGCACGCAAGCCAGCATTGTTGCCTACGACAATCTCTACTTCGGTTGCACCGGCACCAGGCCGCAGGTCTATTGGGCCTACGACACGGGCGGCCAGATTCTCACTTCGCCGGTTTTCTCAGAGGATGGAACGCAACTAGCCTTTGTCGAAACCAACGGCGGCCTCGGGATTTTTGTGCTGCTGAAGTGGGCTGCATCGGCGACGGCTAGTGTCACCGCACCCGGTCCGATCACGACGGTGCTGCCGGGCGCATATCACGCCTGCATCGCTCCCTGCATGACCCAAATCATACTCGCGGACCAATCGAACGTTCCCACCGACGACACGACGTCGTCCATTTTCTACGACTATAAGAACAACTTCGCTTGGGTTGGCGGAGCCCGTGGCTGGCTGCACAAAATACTTTCAGTATTCAGCGGCGGGCCTCCGACCGAACTCAAGAATGCCAAGTGGCCGCTCCAGGTAAGCAACTCGCTCTGGCTCTCCAGCCCCGTCTATGATCGTAGGAGCGTCAATGTATTCGTTGGTGATTCGGGCGGCCTTTTCTATTCGATTGACGCCACAAGCGGTGCCATTCAAAGCACGGCACAACTGGACTTCGGCACTGGCATCACTGATAGTCCGGTGGTCGACACAAATGGCCAGCTTGCGTATGTCTTCGCATCCAACGATGGAAGCACGAACTGCGCAGGTGGCCCCTGTGCAGCTGTGTACAACCTCAGCACGACCCAGTTTGTCACAGGCGGTCCTGTAGGAAAGGTGACGGTGGGTGCCAGCAGCGCCACGCCCAGTCCCCTTTATTCCGGTGCTTTCGACAGCAACTACTACGCCTCGCAGAACGGAACCGGAAATCTTTACGTCTGCGGTAATACCGGTGGCCCTCCCGCCATCTATCAGGTGCCGATCAATGCCGGGGTCTTCGGAACCTCCACTGCGATCGGCGGCTCGCTTTCCATCGGCACCACCGGGTGTTCCCCGGTCAGCGACATCGTGAACCCCGGCACGTTGAACCCCGGCGGTCCTCCGCCCGTCGAGTGGATATTCTCCGGCACGCAGGCGGGAGGAACTCCTGGCGCATGTGGAGGAGGCGGCTGCGTCATCAGCATGATGATCCAGGCCTGGAAGCCCGATAACTTGTACCCGCTGAACACTGCAGTTCTGGACAGCAATTTCAACATTCAGGTCGTCACCAACATCCTTGGCGGTCGATCGGGGGATAACCCGCCCACTTGGAACATGGCCACCAAGGGCGATACCACCGACGGCAATGGAGTCGCTACCGCAGTCGTCTGGCAGAATCAGGGCCCACTTTCCGTCTTAAGTCAGCCCTTGTGGCAGGGCAGTACGTTGTATAACCTTGGAGACATCGTCATCGACAGCAATAACAACTACGAGTATTGCAACAACAGCGGCGGCACATCGGGACTAACCCCTCCAACGTGGGACACGAGAACGGGCAAGAACACAGCCGACAACACTGTGCACTGGATCAACCTTGGTCCCAACCCAACTTCAGCTCTTCCCGCCTCTGGCGGCTCAACCGGCATCATTATGGACAACGTCGTCAGCAATGGCACTCTGACAGGGGCGTCTCAGGTATACTTCTCCACTCTGGGCAGCCAGGTATGCGGAACATCAGGCACGGGCAATTGCGCTATCCAGGCTTCGCAGCCCGGTTTGAACTGAGACTGGCTTGAACGGAAGCGGCTCTGCGTCAGCAGTACATGGAACGCGACCAGATCAGGAATCTGGATTGAAATCTAGCGGGGTTCGTTTATGGATATGAACAATTCTTCTCCCGACACACCGCGCACCTCGGCAGGCGCCAAGAAGCCATACGAAAAGCCGAGTTTCCGCTTCGAGCAGGTCTTCGTCACCACCGCCCTGGCCTGCGGCAAGACCGATCCCTTGCAAAGTTCCTGCCACTCGAATCTGCAGTCCTCATGAATTCGGCTTCCCCAGCGCCGGACGCGGCAACCGCGGCGAAACATGAGCTCGCGCGGGAAGTCCTGCGCACCTCCGGCAAGCTCCGCCTGCAGGTCAACGGCTGGAGCATGCTGCCGACGATCCTTCCCGGCGACACGCTGCTGGTTGAGCGCGCCGAGGCCGCAGCCGTCAGCGAGGGCGACATCGTGCTCTATGGCCGCGAGCGCCGCTTCTTCGCCCATCGCGTCATCTCGGCGGCCGCCAGTCATGAGGGCGATCAGGAAATTGTTACCCGCGGCGATGCCATGCCCCGGCCTGACGCCCCCGTAAGCCACCGCGAACTGCTGGGGAAAGTTGCCGGCCTCGTGCGCCATGGCAAGACCATTGCGCCCCGGCCGAACCTGCGCATAATGGATCGTGCCGTCGCTGCCCTGGCTCGCCGTTCCCCGATTGCGGCACGCGCGCTCGTGCGCGTGCACAACCTGCGTCAGGCTTTCGCAAGTTAGAAGTTCTTTTTGAGTATTCGGGTTTCCCTTGCCAGAATTAACCGCCGAAGTCGACCGCCTCAGCCTCGTGATTGATATCGGGGGCATGCCTGTGCGGGTGAACACCGTAGATCCCGGCTTCGTCGCCATTCTGCAGCAGCGTTACTCCGGCTTCGTTGGCGAATCGGACCAGCCGGAAATCGAATTCGACGTGGAACTCACTTCCCCGAGCTTCGCCGATCCTAACGCTCCGGTGGAAGTGACGCAGCGCCACGGCCGCTGGTCGCTGCGCCGCGGCGATTTTCTCGCGGAGTGGGAGCCCGCCTCGCGTACCGGGAAAATCCGCCAGACCGCGAACCCTTATTCGATCGACGCCGTACTGCGCATTGTGCACTCGCTGGTCCTCGCCCGCCGCGGCGGCTTTCTTCTGCACTCGGCCAGCGCCGTCCGCAATGGCAAGGCGTTCTTGTTTGCCGGGGTTTCCGGCGCCGGGAAAACCACAATCTCGCGCCTCGCTCCGCCCGATGCAACCCTTCTCACCGACGAAATCTCGTACGTTCGTAAAGAAAGCTCAGGCTACATCGCCCACGGCACGCCCTTTACCGGCGAACTGGCCAGGCTGGGCGAAAATATCTCTGCGCCGGTCGCGGCGCTGTATCTGCTCGCCCAGGGCCCCTACAATCGCATTGACCTGATTGCACCCGCCGATGCCGCCCGCGGCCTGCTGGCCAACGTTCTGTTTTTCGCGGAAGATGAAGAACTGGTGCAGTCGATTTTTCACTCCGCCTTCGATTTCGTGAGCCGCGTGCCTGTCTCGCGGCTTACCTTTGTCCCCGATTCCCGGGTGTGGGAGCTGATTGGATGAGCAAGCTGTTTCTGAGGCGCAATCCGCGCGTGGCCGCGCGCAATCTCGACGGCGAGATGATGATCATGTCCGCCCGCAACTCGAATCTGTTCACGCTCAACCGCACCGCCACCATTCTTTGGCAGTCGGCCGACGGCACCACGCCGCTCGACGAGATCGTGCAGAACCGCATCTGCGCCGAGTTTGAAGTCGAGCCCGCCGAAGCCCTCGAGGACGCCGAAAAACTCGCGCGCGAGCTGGCCAGCCACGAGATCTTGCAGATTTCCGAAGAACCGATTCCGCAGCCCAGCGCCGGGAGCGCCCGATGAACGGATTGCTCGAGGAGATGACCGAGAAAGCGCGCCGGCGGAACATTCCGCTCAGCGTGCAGCTCGATCTCACCTATCGCTGCAACGAGCGCTGCGTGCACTGCTATCTCGACCACAACGATCACGGCGAAATGACCACCGCCGAGATCAAGCATCTGCTCGATCAGATGGCTGACGCCGGCGTCTTCATCCTGACCCTGAGCGGCGGCGAGATCTTTCTCCGCAAGGATTTCTTCGAGCTTCTCGAATACGCCCGGCTCGAAAAGCTTTTTTGCGTGAAGCTGAAGACCAATGCCATCCTGATCCGTGAAGCCGAGGCAGCCCGCATCCGCGAGATCGGCGTGGAGTGCATTCAGATCAGCATCTATTCGCACAAGCCCGAAATTCACGATGCCATCACTCTCGTGCCGGGGTCACTCAAGCGCTCCATCGACGCCGCGCGCTTTCTCAAATCGCAGGGACTGCGCGTCCTGCTGGCCAACGTTCTGATGGTCCAGAATGCGCGCGACTATCACGGCGTGCGCGATCTGGCCGCGGAACTGGGCGTCGAGTACACGGTCGACCCCACCATCACTCCCATGATGGACGGCAATCGCGACATCCTCAAGCTGAACATCGACGAACAAGCTCTACGCGATGTTTTCCGCGATACCTCTCTCGTCGGCGACGTCAAGGAATTCTGCGCCATCGCCGACCCGGCCGACGACAACTCGCTGGCCGCGTTGCCTTGCAGCGCCGGCCACACGACTTGCTATGTCTCTCCCTACGGCGACGTCTATCCCTGCGTGCAGTTTCCGCTGCCCACGGGCAATATCCGCAAGCAGCGTTTCCTCGACATCTGGCGCGACTCTCGCGAGATGAACGACGTGCGCTCCATCCGGCTGAAAGACCTGGGCACTTGCTCCTCGTGTTCCCACGTCTCCGGTTGCACGCGCTGCCCCGGCCTTGCCTATCAGGAAGGCAACATGCGCGGCCCCTCGTCGCAGGATTGTCAGAAATCTTTTGTTCGAACGGGCGTCCCCTCGGCAAATATGCTGTCCAAAGTCCGCGGCAGCAACCTCATACAGATTCGCGCTCTGCCCACGCTCGCCGCTGCAACCGCATAGGAGTGCACCGCTTTGAAAGGACGGGCTTCCAGCGCGCCGTGGCCTTGGGAAGGGCACGAGTTCCACTCGCACCGGCAAGGCGTTCAAAACGCGTCCGCGCTTTAGCGCCTTAGGGAGGCCTTCCGCGCCGCCAGACCATTCCAAGTAGAATCTTTGCAGCCAACCATGCCCGCCATTCGCTCCACCAGAGAGTGGTCGTTGTTGCTGGCCGCCTGCGCGAGCGCGCCCGATGCCGGGAAGGAATCTCGCCTAAGCGAACTCCTGCGCGGGCCGATCGACTGGAAATCCCTGCTCGACCTGGCCGACAAGCACGGCGTTCTTCCTCTTCTGCATGACGCCCTTTCCGTCTCGCCGGACGCACTCCCCGCCGAGCTGAAAGCCTCACTCTCGCAGGCTTACCAGAACAACATGGTCAAGGCCATGCTGGTCTCGCGCGAGTTGATCCGGATCGTCGATCACCTCGCATCGCGCGGCGTCGTCGCGATGCCGCACAAAGGCCCGGCTCTCGCTGAAATTCTTTATGGCGACCTTGCCACGCGCAAGGCAGGTGACATTGACCTGCTGGTTCGCCCGCGGGACGTGGCCCGCGCCCGCAACGCCGTCATTGAACTTGGCTACACGCCGCATCTCAATCTTTCGCCCGCGGAAGAGCGGGCGCTCCTGAAGTCGGGATATGAATTCTCCTTCGATGGCTCCGCCGGACCCAACTTGCTCGAATTGCAGTGGGCGGTCCTGCCGCGCTTCTATGCGATCGACTTTGGAGCAGACGATTTGTTCGAACGGGCCATGGAAGTTTCTGTCGCGGGCCAGCCCATGAAGTCGCCATCGTTCGAGGACCTTTTTCTGATGCTCTCAGCCCACGCCGCCAAGCACCTCTGGGAACGCCTTCTCTGGCTATGCGATCTGGCCCGGTTGATCAGCCGGCCTGGACTGAACTGGAAATGGATCGTATCTCGCGCGCAGGGTCTGGGCATGGTTCACATCGCAGGCGTGACTATGATCCTCGCCAACCGATTGCTGGACGTGCAAATTCCAGCCGAGGGACAGAGCCTCACCGAAAATCCGGCCACGGGCGCACTCGCCGGCGAGATTCTCGAACACTATCCCGATGCGAATTTCAGTGTCGAGTCGCTTGTTTACTTCCGTCTGATGGCCAGCCTGCGGGAGCGTCCCACAGACCGCGTTCGTTTCGGCTGGCGCCTCGCGGTCACGCCAGGACTCTCGGAATGGAGGACATTGAAACTGCCGGCCCAGTTGTTTCCCCTCTATCGCGTAATTCGCCTCACAAGGCTGGTGGGGCGACTAGCCCGCGCCTAAGAGTGTCGATGCCGGCCTGATTCAGATCTCTTTCACACCATTGAGGGGCGTCATTCCGAAGCCCCGCGCTTTTTTCCAGCGGGCCGAGGAATCTCCCGCGCCTCGAACTATGAGCGCGAGACGTTCGTTGAGGGCAGCAATGACTCTTTAAGCAACGTGCTCAGCCGCCTCCGGCTGCCACTTCCTCAAATAGAGAACAAACATCAGCGCAGTCCCGATCAACGGCACGGCCAGCCCCGCTTTCAGCGTGCCGAAGCGGTTGGATGCCACGCCGACAATCCACGGCAGCAGCCCCCCGCCTAGGTTAGAAAGCGTAAACATGATCGAGCCCACGCGCGCCGCAGTCGGGCCGAACTCGCGCGAAAGCAGAGCAATCATAATTGGATAAACTCCCGCCAGCCCGAATCCTGCGACGCATGCGCTGGCCAGCACCGCCGTAAGTGCGTGCGATAACATCAGCCCGGCCGTGCCCGAACACGCAACCAGCAGCCCTGCTCGCACAAGAAACGTTTCGTCGAACATTCGCAGCAACGCCGGAGCGAGCAATCTCCCAAACGTCAGCGCCGCATAAAAGAACGACGGCGTCATCAGCGACAGCGTCGGCGTCATATTTCCCAGCGACTTCGAATACGATGCCACCCATCCGCCGAATGAATTTTCCGTCCCCACGTAAATGAAAAATAGCGCTCCCAGAACCGGCAGCGACGCATGTTTCCAGTCAATCGGTACTTTTTCTTTCTTGGCCCCCGTTGCCCTCGCCGGTTCGACGATGGACGCTGGCATCACTGCGATGCCAATCGTGACCAGCAGCATAAAACCCGCGAGCAGAAACAAGAACACCGGCGCCATCCGGTTCTTCACCGCCACCGCAACCAGAAACGGACACGCCACCGCCCCCGCGCTCCAGCAAAAATTCAGAACGTTCAGCACAGCGCTTCTTCGCCCGGGATTCACCTCCGCGACCAGCAGATTCGCTGCTGGCACCGCAAAGCCAAGTCCCGCTCCGTATGCTCCGATCGAAACCACGCCCAGCCACATCGGACCCGCCAGCAGCAGAGCCACCGCCACCGATGCAAGCAACAAACCGGCCTTCATCGCAAAGCGAAATCCCCAGCGCGCCACCATTAGCCCCGAAAGCGCCACCGCCGCCGTGGAGGTCAGATACTGCGCTGTGAACAGCGCGCCCGCTTGCGAGTAGTTGAGCGACCATTGTGCCGACAATGTGGGCAGCATGGGCCCGAGTAGAACAGTCACAACTCCGATAGGGAAAAAAGAAACATAAGCGGCAAGGGTAAGCGGCTTCGCGGAGGTAACTATCCGGGGTGAGTCGGCGACGGCCATTTCGCAACCTGCGCTCGATCTGAAGCTGAAAAGAAAAATCTAGCGCGCGCCGTGCGCCCGCGCCGTCGATTCCCGCACGACCAACTCCGGCTCAATCGCAATTTCTGAAGGATACTCGCTGCCGCCCTCGATCCTCTCGAGCAGGCTCTGCGCCGCCACTTCGCCCATCCGGTTCAGCGGCTGCCGCACTGTGGTCAGGCTCGGCGTGTAGAACGCCGCCCCGGGAATGTCATCGAATCCCAGCACCGAAACATCCTGCGGCACTCGCAGTCCGTGTTCCTGCAGCGCGCGCACCGCCCCAATCGCAGAAATATCGTTGTACGCGAACAGCGCGGTAAATGGCTTCTTGCGCTCCAGCAGCTGCTTCGTATAGGGATATCCCAGCATCGGCGTCGGGTCGTCCGAACTGATCTGCACCGTCAGCTCAGGATCGATTTTCAACCCCAGCTGCGCCGCCACCTGGCAGATCGCATCCCACCGATCCTTCGAGTCCGAACTCCTCGGGCTGCCGCGCATGAACGCGATCCGCTCGTGCGAAAGATCTTTCAGATGGTTCAGAGCCAGCACCGCCGCGCGGTCGTGATCGAGAATGATGTTGGTCACTCCCTTCACTTTTTTGTGCCCGGCCACTGCAACCGTCGGCAGTGTCGGCGCCTCGTGCACCGTGGTGTCAACCGTAATGATGCCCTCAACCCCGCGCTCGGAAAGAATGCGCGAATACTGGCTCAACAACTCCGGATCATGCCGGTGAACCACCGTCAGGAAAAAATAATCCCGCTTGCGCAAGTACTGCTCGATCCCGCTCACAATCGCCGAGCCGTAGGAGTCGCCAATCTCCTCGGTGATCACGCCGATCGTGTAGGTCCGCTTGTTGCGCAGCGTGCGCGCAAAAAAATTCGGCCGGTAGTTCAGCTCTCGCGCCGCCGCATGAATTCTGTTCTTGGTTTCCTGTGGAATGGAGCGCGCCGAAGGCGAATCGTTGAGCACCGCGGAAACCGTGCCCGGAGTGAGGCCCAGGTGTTGCGCTACCGCCTTAAGCGTCACCACTCCCGATTTTTGGGTGGATCGTTTGTTCGGCACCATCGAATCGGAACTGTCGTTTCTTAGCGTCTTCTATGCGGCTTGTTTCAGGTGTCGCTCGCTGTTCGGCTTCGAGCCGCTCAACGCGAAAAACAGAATATACAGATAACAGATCACCGGCAGGAAGAATGCATGATGAATCCCGATGCGGTCAGCAATGGCGCCCTGCACCACGGGAATGATCGCGCCGCCCACAATCGCCATAATCATCCACCCGGATCCATCCCCGGTCAGCGGGCCAAGTTCCGCCACGCCTAAAGTGAAAATGCTCGGGAACATGATGGAGTTGAAGAAGCCCACCAGGATGATGCTGTACATCGCCAGGTGGCCGCTCGTCAGCATCGAGATGGCAACCAATGCCGATGCCGAGACCGCGCAAATACCAAGCAGGTGTCCCGTCTTCATCTTCTGCAGCAATCCCGAACCGATGAAGCGCCCGACCATCGCGCCGCCCCAATAAAACGCGACCAGGTTCGCCGCGGCCTTCTCCGTCAGGCCGCCGATCTCAGGCTGCCCGAAGTAGTTGACCAGAAAGCTGCCAATCGAAACTTCCGCGCCCACATAAACAAAAATTGCAATCGCCCCGAAAATCAGATTCGGATGTTTCCAGACGGAGTCGTTTACCTTCTCTCCCACCTTGTGTTGCGCGTGCTCGATCGTCGGAAGCTTGAAGCTGCCAATCGCAATGGCCAGCACAACCAGCGCCACGCCGAGGCCCACATACGGCGTCTTGACCGTCGCTGCCTCGTGCAGCCGATACGCCTGCAGCGCATCCGGAGCCAGCGCCCGAATTTCGGCAATCGTCTTCGGCGCTGCGCTGAGAATCAGCAGGCTCCCAAAAAATGGCGCGAGAAACGTCCCCAGCGAATTGAACGCTTGGGTGAGGTTGAGCCGGCTGGAGGCGGTCTCGGGTTTTCCTAAGACCGTGACGTAGGGATTCGCTGCCACCTGCAGACAAGTGATTCCCGCCGCCAAAACAATCAACGCGCCAAGGAACAATGGATACGAAGGAACGCTCGCCGCCGGAACAAAAAGGAATGCTCCCACGCCCATTGTCAGCAAGCCTGCCACCATCGACCGTTGATAGCCGATCCAGTCCACGAGTTTGGCGGAGGGAACAGAAAAGACGAAGTAAGCCCCAAAGAATGCGAATTGGATCAGCATGATCCCGGCATAATTCAGGTCAAAAATCGACTTCAGATGTGGAACCAGAATGTCATTGAGGCACGTCAGGAATCCCCACATGAAAAACAGTGTGGTCACTGTGGCCAGCGCGGGGCCATAACTTTGCCCAGTACCGGACGCGCTAGTGGTTGTAGAAGCATTGGGGCTCGCGATCGCCATGGGTCGGTTATCCAGTCTTTAAAAAGTGTGCTGCCAAAAAAGTATGTTGCCCGGATCGCTCGCAATCATAGCATCGCGAAGCCGTGCCTTTATGCAATTTTCTGGGAGCGAAACCGATTTAGCAGCCTGTAAAATCGATTTTTTGGGCCGGTGACCCTGAGCACACGTTTTCTCGGCAATCTCTCAGGCTCCGAGCGCCGCCGCGCGTTGTTCATCCCGTTGCTGGATGAGGAAAGTCAAATATTCTTCCATCCCCGCGCCCGTCTTTGCCGACAGCCGGAAAATCTTCATCCCGGGCCGCACCGATTCAATGTTCTGCCGCGCCGCTTGCCAATCGAACTCGACCGCCTGAGCCAATTCGTTCTTCGTGATCACGGCCACGTCGGCAGTATTGAAAATCGTCGGATACTTCAAGGGCTTGTCTTCGCCCTCCGTCACCGACATCAGCACGAGCCGCAAATTCTCACCCAGATCGTACGATGAAGGACAAACCAGGTTCCCAACGTTCTCGATAAAAAGAAAGTCCATCTGCTGCAGTTCCCACTCCTGCAGCGCATTTTCGACCATCGACGCTTCCAGGTGGCAAAGTGTCCCGGTCGTAATCTGCTTTACCGGAGCCTTGCTGCGTGCCAGCCGCAGCGCGTCGTTCTCCGTCGCCAGATCACCCACCAGCGCGGCCACGCGATACCTTGGCTGTAACTCGGTTAGGGTTCTTTCGAGAAACATCGTCTTGCCTGATCCCGGGCTCGACACCAGGCTCACGACAAACACTCCAGCCTCGCGGAATCGCTCGCGCAACCCGCGCGCAATCACATCGTTCTGCTTCAGCACATTTCTGCGAACTTCCACCAGGCGCGGCTCGCTCACAACTCCACCTCTTGCTTCGACGGATTGCTGGCGTCGAGTGACTGCGTGGATTGTTGGCGCGAACCTGTTTGATCGGACGGAGAAGATGATTCTTGCTGATCCACGACTTCCAGCGCGAAGACTTCAATCTCTCGCCCCTGCCGAATATCCATCGTGGGAGTTCCGCAGACCGGGCAGGCAAACTGCTGAATCGAGTCAAGCGCGCGCTGCGCCTGGCATTCCGCGCAAAAGACAACGACAGGTAAATCTTCAACGATCAGCCGCGAGCCTTGAAGAGCCGTATCCTGGCAAGCCGCTTCATAGGAAAAAAGCAGCGCATCCTTCACCACTCCAGAAAAGACACCAAGCCTCAGATGCACCGCGCTGACCTGCACCTCGCGCCGCCGCGCCTCTTCAAGAGCGGCATCGACAATCCCCATCGCGATCGACAACTCATGCATGTCAGCCCTGCCAAATATTCTATGCCTACCGTGCTACCAAACGGCGCGGATTCCGCCCTCCGTAACTCCAGCCGCGAAGCGGCCAAAGAATACAGCCCACGGCGTAAGCCGTAGGAAGGCAATGGCAATAGAACAAGCCCCGAAGGGGCGAAAGAACCGGCCCGCGGCCCGCAAAAACTCTGGCTCAAACCCGCCGCAACCTACCTCCGAAATCGAATCACAACTCTCCGCCGTACGTACGTCCCCTCCGCTCCAGCCGGGAACTGTACACGCAACGTCCCACCGACGATCTCGCCATTCTCCACGCTCGAAACTTCGGCCGCATTCCAAACGCCGAGCTCATACTCTCTGCCAGCCACGCCAGAAAGTTCCAATGTAAGTTCTGCCTTGCCCGTCCACGCCTCGCTGGCCACGCGCAACCCGCGGCTAGCGCTTCCCAGCGACGGCAACTCATTCGCAAACGCCAGCCCAAAATCATTCTTTACGAAAATGACCAGCCGGCTCGTTCCTCCGCCCGCAACCGGAAAACGCACAACCGCGTGCTGATCGTCCGCGTGCTGCTCTACCTTCATCTGTAATGGCTTGCCGTCCAGTTCCGCTTTCACGATGTCGGTTCGTTTGCCGAACGCCGGAGCAAATTCCACCCACCCCTCGCCTGAGCCCGTGCGTTTCGCCTCAAGCACAATCTTCTCCGCCGTTTTCGAGTACTGGAAATCGACCGCACCGTCGCCCATCCGCACACCGCGCAAAGCAAACGCAGTCCAATCCGCGGGAAGGTGCGGTGCCAGGATGATCTGGTGTCTCGCGGCATCGGTCTGCAATCCGAACATCCCGCGCAGGATCGGACTGATCACCATCGCCGCCGACCAGATCTGATGTGGCGAACTCGTCGCGAACGACTGGTAATAATCGCCCGACAGCACCTCGGTAAAATGCCCAAGCGAACCATCGGTCGCGAGCAGCGCGTTCGACCGCAGATTCTCGTACGCCTGCAGCGCCCGGTGATATTTGTATTCCCCGACCGACGCCCATCCCGTGAACAGCGGCCACACCGATCCGTAGTGGTAACCGGAGCCGTCATAATTTTTCGACTGCGACGAAATAATCCGCATGCCCCAATCAGTCTGCTGGTCCGCGTCCGCGAGATGCGTAATCATCGAGTCCGCATTTTGCGCGCTCGGCAGACCGAACCACATGGGCACAGTTGTCAGCACGCTGGCCTCATCGACCCGTTGATTCTCTCGATTCAAAGCGAAGGCGTAGATCTGCTCTTTCGCATCCCAAAATGCCGAATCGAGCGTCGACGACGCTTTCTCAAACTCGGCTTCAAGCTGCCTGCTCACATCCTCCTTGCCCAGCAGATGCGCAAGATTCGAAAGCGCCCGCAACGCCTCCACACCTAGGCCCGCTTGGTAATATTCGTTCTTCACCGGAAGCAGCGGCCCGCCTTCTACCCATCCGTGGCCGACTCCAAAGTTCTGCGCCAGCCCTTGCGCGTCGTAGGTCGATTTCAAAAACTGATACGCGCGCCACACGTTGTCCCACTTCTCGCGCGCGAAAGCGACATCGCCGCTCTGCCCGGCGTAATCGTTCACCGCGATGATGAACAGCGGCGTCGCATCTGCCGAGACGTACGGATAGGGATAATCCTTGAACCAAGGCACCAAACTCGCGCTCTGCGAAATTTCGTGCGGAACCTTCCCGTCCTCGCGCTGATACTTACTGATGAAGTCAATCGCCGTCCGGCTGGTCGCGTAGTCGCCCTCGGCGTTCAGCGCGAACGACGTCCACATCGAATCGCGCCCGAAAAACCAGGCGAAGCCGGGACGCTGGCCCACGCCCGAAGTCCGGTATCCCGCGACGAGGCCCGTGCCGAGATAAGGATTCTCCACCAATCCTTGCAGCGTACTCAGCCGCGCCCAGTCATATGCCTGCTGCAATGCCGCATCTGGAAGCTCAAGTCTTACTCCACTATCTAAATAGGATTGATAATAATGGCCAGATTCTTTGATCAAGTCGGCATATGAAGCAAACAGATGCTGGTACGTCTTCGCTGCCTCTGGCTGGCCCGCGACGGAGCCGGCGATCACGATCGCTTTGGTCTCTTTGCCTCTCGGAGTCACTCCCAACCGCATTGAGTTCTCAGTCGACGAAGAATAATTCGTTTGGTACGCGACGTGCGCATCACCTGCGGTGGGCGATCCCACGTAGGCGGCAAATTTCCGCGCCTCTTCTCCGAAATAAAATGCATGCTGATTCGCGTCCCACGTGATGTAGGTCCCACCCAGCGCAGCCGGCCACTCCAGTTGAAAGTCATTCGTGAAAACGGCCTCGACTTCAAGCGGCGATTCTGTTTCCACCTCGAGCAGAATGATCGCTCCTGCCTCGTGCACTGGAACGCACAGCGTCTCGCGCACGCGGAACGAGTCGCCAGCATACAGAATCGACGCCGACTCCGGCTTTACGGTCAGCGTTCGCGCCAGGCTCTCGGCTGGCAGCGCCTGATCGCCGATGTGAAAGATCAGATGGAAATCGCGAAAAATTTTCAGCGGATACACCCACGCCTCGAAGCGGCCCGTCTCGTCTCCGAACAAGCCAGCGCGCGTGCCCACGACAGGAAGGAACTCCCACGTGCGCACCGTGCGCGTAAGCGCGACGCTTTTTGGAGTATCTTGAGCCCAACCGATCGCGTTCGCCAGAGCCACAATCAGAAAAGCGCAGCGCACAAATCGAGCCGCGCGGAAATGCTTTGGGAAGGGCACGGCTTCAGCCGTGCCGTACAGCGTCAAACAAGATAGGGCTTCAGCCCCTGCGGTCGAAGTTCTGCGTCCAGAGTTCATGCGCCATTTCCAGTCTTGTGCAACTTGCAAACTCGCGGCCCACTGAATATAAGGAAGTAGCAGCTAATTTTCTAGCACGAGCCGAGCGACCCAGGTAGCAACCTCTTGTTTCCGTCACGCCGCGCGTTCTTGAAGTCTCTCAGTCGATCTGCTCTCGTCCTCTCGTTCGAGAACGTGCTCGCGCTCGCCATGCCGTGGCGAAGCGGTGCTGCGCGCGAGCAGTTGGCGCCATCGCCACCGAAACCAGAAGCAGATACTGACCCCGGTGTGTCGTTCCTCAACGTAGCGCACGACGCAGGCCTGAACGCCAAAACAATTTTCGGCGGCGAGCACAAGAACAAATATCTGCTCGAGACCACAGGCTGCGGAGTCGCCTTCTACGACTACGACAACGATGGCTGGCTCGACATCTTTCTCGTGAATGGCACGCGTCTCGAAGGCTTCCCGAAAGGCAGCGAGCCCACGTCGCATCTGTTCCGCAACAATCGCGACGGAACGTTTACCGACGTAACTCTGAAAGCTGGCGTCGCCCACTCCGGCTGGGGACAAGGCTGCTGCGTCGGAGACTACGACAACGACGGCTGGGACGATCTCTTCGTCACCTACTTCGGCAAGAACGTTCTCTACCACAACAACGGCGACGGAACCTTCACCGACGTGAGCGAGAAGGCTGGCGTCGCCGGCAAAAGCAATCGCTGGAACACAGGCTGCGCCTTCGTCGACTACGATCGCGACGGCCGTCTCGATCTCTTCGTCGCCAACTACATCGAACTCGATCTCGCCACCGCGCCCGTGCCTGAATCCGGGCCGTGCCTGTACAAGAGCATCATGGTTGCCTGCGGGCCGCCTGGACTGCAGGGTGGAAAGAACATTCTGTATCACAATAATGGTGATGGAACCTTCAGTGATGTGTCGGTTGCGTCAGGCATTATTTCTTCAGCCGGCACCTATGGCCTGGGCGTGCTCACCGCCGACCTCGACAACGACGGCTGGCCTGACATCTACGTGGCCAACGACTCGACAGCGAGCGCGCTCTACCACAACAAGAAGAACGGAAAGTTCGAAGACATCGCCATCGAAGCCGGATGCGCTCTCAGCGCCGACGGCAAACCGCAGGCGGGCATGGGCATCTCGGCTGCCGACTACGATCTCGATGGCAATCTTGATCTGGTCAAGACCAACTTCGCGGGCGACACGCCGTCGCTCTATCGCAACTTAGGCGGCGCAAATTTTGAGGACACCACATTCACCGCCGGCCTCGGCGCGCACACGCAGTACCTCGGCTGGGGCTGCGGCTTCTTCGACATGGATAACGACGGCTGGCCTGATATTCTCCTCTGCAATGGCCACGTCTATCCTGAAGTCGAGCAGCTCAAAACCGAAGCTGGATACGCGCAGCGCAAATTGGTCTACAGGAACCTGCGCAATGGACACTTCGCTGACATCTCGCTGCAGGCTGGGCCGGGCATTTCAGAGCCGAGCGCGTCGCGCGGCGCTGCCTTCGGTGACTTTGATAACGATGGCGACATCGATGTCGTCGTAAACACGGTCAACGACTATCCGCAACTGCTGCGCTGCGATTCGAAGACCAACAACAACTGGATCAAGATCCGCACCATAGGAACGAAGTCGAACCGCAGCGGCATTGGCGCGCGGCTGACGTGTGTCACGCATCCACCTGGAGAGTCGAAGCCACACCAACAGATCGACGAAGTGCGCAGTGGTGGCGGATATTTCTCACAGAATGACTTGCGGGTTCACTTTGGGCTGGGCAAGGCAGAGAAAGTTGACGTGCTGGAGGTTCGCTGGCCCAGCGGGCAGGTCGACACGCTGAAAGACATTAAGGTGAATCAGTTGATCTACGTCAAAGAGGGTGGAGAGATCACGCGAGCGGTGCAGTTCACATCGGGAGCCAAACCGACGAAGTAGGCTGGAGCTCAGGAAGCAGCGTGTTATCTGTGGGTTAGGGGATTCGGCGGAAGATTTCCACAATGTTCCTGAAGGAACATTCTTATGTACGGGATTGTACATACTTTGGTCTGATGTTTTATAAATCGAATAGAAAGAATGAGTTATGAAGAAGCGCGAGATTGAAGAAAAGGTTCCGCCGCGACGGAGACACAGCATGCGAAGGCGCAGGAAGATCGTCAAGGGTGACGCCCTTAGCCTGTTGTGGCCGGTGCAGGACAAGAAGTTGCAGGGGTTGAAGATCGGGGACCTGTATCGTCCGCGGAAGACGCCGATCACGGTGCGGATCGACGCGGATGTGCTGGCGTGGTTCAAGAAGGATGGACGGCGGTATCAGAGCCGGATCAACGAGGCGCTGCGCAAGGTGATGGAGCGGGAGATGCGCGCGGCGGAAAAGTAGTGGGGCGGGCTTCGGGCGTCAGGCGTCAGGTGGCGGAGTTCGCACCTCCGACCTCGGACCTCGGAGCTAGGTCTGCGATTGGTTTATCGGTGCTACGGCTTTTTTGTTTCTGGCGGAGTGCCTGAGCCTTCTTTCAGGGTGTGAATCTGTTCTACGGGTAAATTCGTAAAACGCTCGGTCAGGCCGCTGGGCCAGCGGATTTCTATCCATTCGACCTTATCGGCCTTTCCCAGGCCGAAGTGCATCCGCATGTCGCTGTTGGAGATGTAGCTGGAACCACTGCGGACTTCGTCGACTAGAATTCGCGACGCAGTCTTCACACGAACGCGTGCGCCGATGCCGTCGCGATTGGATTTTGTGCCGACTGCATGAATTGCGATCCAGTGATTCGGGCTGCGGATCTGATTTACCAGAAGACTCGGCGCGGCATTCATGTTGCCGATCACGATCGACATTTTTCCGTCGTTCCACAGATCGCCAACGGCCAGGCCTCGCGATGATGCGACCGTTGTGATCGCTGCGCCACCCGCGGCGGACACATCGCTGAACGTTCCGTCGCCGTTGTTGTGGTAGAGAATGCGCGGTTCTTTGTAGCTGCTGCCGAGGTGCTGGCTGTCGACTTCGGGATAGACGTGGCCGTTTACCAGGATCAGGTCGGGCCAGCCATCATTGTCGAAGTCGAAGAACATCGTTCCCCATCCTAGATATTGCGTGTAGAGGCCGAGGCCGGCAGCGGCTGTGGCGTCGGTGAAGGTGCCGTCGGCGTCGTTTTTATACAGCGTGGATGTGTCGTCAGAAAAATTCGTTTTGAAGATGTCTAGGTGGCCGTCGCCGTTGTAGTCGGCGATGGTGGATCCCATGCCGGCCTGCTCGCGGCCGTCTTCATTGAACGCGGAGCCGGAAACTACAGCGACATCGCTGAATGTGCCGTCATGATTGTTGCGATAGAGAATACTCGGCGTGCTGTCACAGGCGACGTAGATGTCGGGCCAGCCGTCTTCATCGAAGTCGAAGGTGGAGACACTCAGGGCGTAGTGGCCGTCGGTTTTGTCGATGTGGGCCTTGGTGGTGACGTCTTCGAAGGTTCCGTCGCCGCGATTGTGGTAGAGAATGTTCTTCGCTCCGGCGAGGCCGCGCGGTCCGCACATGACGGGAACGCCTTTCCAGATACAGGTGGGCCGCTCGCCCGGCGTGGGCGCGGTGGCGAGATCGAAGTCGACGTAGTTGGCGACGACGAGATCGAGGTGGCCGTCGCGATCGTAGTCGACGAACGCGCATCCGGTTCCCCATGCCTTGCCGGAGCCGGCTACGCCTGATTTGTCGCCGACTTCGGTGAAGACTCCATTCTGGTTGTGGAAGAGTTTGTTCTTTCCGTAATACGTGACATAGAGATCTTCCCATCCGTCGTTGTCGTAGTCGCCGATGCAGACGCCCTGTCCCCAGCCGGTGGCGGTGAGGCCGGCCTTTGCGGTGACGTCGGAAAATGTGCCGTCATGATTGTTGCGATAGAGATGATTGGTTGGCGGCGGCCCGGCCGGGAGTCCTTCGCTGCGCGTGCCATTGACGAGAAAAATGTCGGGCCAGCCGTCGTTGTCGTAGTCGAAGATGGCGACGCCTGTACCTGTGGTCTCGAGGATGTATTTCTTGGTGTCGATGCCGCCGAAGATGTTTTGCGCGGTGAGGCCGGACTTTTCGGCGACGTCAACGAAGTTGGCGATCGGCGGCGCCGGAGTCTTCGCCTGCTGTCCAAACAAGGGTGGCAATACAAGAAGGACAGCGACGAGTGATGCACGCATTCGACGCGCCGGCTGGAAAAAAAGACTAATTTGCATGGGCCCCAATCGATGTTAGGGTGCGGGCGATTGACGGGTCAAGCGACGGGGAGCCCGCGCTAGAGGTGCAGTTTGGCTGACGCGTTAGGCCGGTTAAGGTGGAGATCCTTCGCTACACCTGAGAAGCGGCTCCGCTCAGGATGACAGAGCTATATAAAGAGTCCAGACGGAAGTGTTCCGTTCTTCGACGGCGCGGAGCGCTTCGGTGAGGAAATTCTTTTTGTCGGAGTCCGCTGAACCGGACAGAAGAGCAGGTCTTGCCTGCATCGCGCCGCAAGGCCCACACTCCCGCAAAGAACGCGGGAAGGGTGGGGCACCCTGCACGTTCCGGTAAACTCGCGCCTTCCCGGATCGATATTCCCACGTCTCGCAAAACCGGCGAGACGTGGGGCACCCGCAGCTGCCTTTGAGATCTGCACCGAAAATGAAGGTAGTCTCGTTGGCAAATTAAGACTGTCGCATTATCATCTTCCTTCACTCCTTGGACTCGCGAACGGACTAGTCTATGAATTCCACTGAAGTACCTGTGTTGCCTTCCCATGCTGTGACGCAGCAGCGATCCACCGATGTGGTTGAGCTCAACAGCATTTGCAAGAACTACGACGAGTTTGTTGCGGTCGATCATCTGTCGCTATCGATCCCTGCCGGAGGTATTTACGGACTGCTGGGGCCGAATGGTGCGGGGAAGACGAGCACGATCCGGATGATTATCGGGATCATCGTGCCCGATGCGGGGCAGATCTCGGTCTTTGGCCGGCCGCTGAGCCGGGGGCACATGGACGAGTTTGGTTATCTGCCGGAAGAGCGCGGCTTGTACAAGAAGATGAAAGTGCTGGAGCAACTTGTTTTTCTGGGCCAGCTCAAGGGCATGAACAGCACGGACGCTATGGCCAGCGCGCGGCGCTGGTGCGAGCGCTTCGAACTTTCTGCGTGGGTAGACAAGAAGATTGAAGAACTCTCGAAGGGGATGCAGCAGAAGGTACAGTTCATCGGGTCGGTGCTGCACAACCCGAAGCTGATCATTATGGATGAGCCTTTTTCCGGGCTCGATCCTGCGAACGCGCTTGGGTTGAAAGATGCTTTCCTGGAGTTAGCGAAGGAGGGCAAGACGATTCTGTTTTCGACTCACAGGATGGATTCGGCCGAGCGGCTGTGTCAGTCGATCTGCCTGATCAATCATGGCAAGGCCGTGCTGCAGGGAGATTTGGGTCAGATTAAATCCAGATACGGCAAGGTGAGCGTGCAGATTCGCTATGAGGGCGACTCGAGTTTTCTGCATGAGCCGCGGCTGGTGCAGTCGTTCAACGATTACGGAAATTATGTGGAAGTGAGGCTGGCGCAGGGGGCGGACTCGCAGGAATTGTTGCAGCGGGCGGCATCGAAGGCGCGGTTGAGCAAGTTTGAAATCATGGAACCGTCGCTGGAAGAAGTTTTTCTCGAGATGGTGGGCAAACCTCATGCGTAATACCTGGCTGATTATCAAGCGCGAGTACCTGCAGCGGGTGCGGACGCGAGCGTTTCTGATTCTGACGCTGTTGCTGCCGGGCATTATGACGGTGTTGATGGCGCTTCCCGCAAAAATGGCGACGATGGGAGCGAAGGCGGAACACCTTGTGCTGGTGACGTCGACCCGTGAATTCGGCGAGCAAGTACGGCAGCAGTTGCTGGCGCAGCCGATTTCAGAGGAAGCGGCGGAGGGCGAGGGCGAAAACAAGAAGAAGATGGAGGACCGCTATTCGATCGACGTGGACGCGAATCCGACGGATGCGGAGCGGAGTGCTCTGCGGCAGAAAATCGGCACGCACGAGATTGATGACTATCTGTGGCTGGCAGACGATGCGATTGCGGCGCACAACGTTACCTGGAACGGTCGGGAAATGCCCAGTGGGCGAGAGAAGGCGTGGCTCAGCGATACGTTGAGCCGCATCGCATTGCAGCAGGCGTTGGCGAAAAAGGGCGTGACTGCCGCGCAGGCGGACGAGATGCTGACGCCGGTGAAGGTGGATTCGTTTCGAGTCGAAGGCTCGCACGAGAGCAAGAACAGCGGCGGCGCACGGATTCTGGAAATCGTCGTCATGATCATGCTGATTTACATGGCGGTGCTTTTCTACGGGATTTCGGTGATGCGCTCAGTGCTGGAAGAGAAGAATTCGCGGATCATGGAGGTATTACTTTCATCGGCTACGTCGACGGAACTAATGGCGGGGAAAATTCTCGGCGTGGGAGCGGTGGGATTGACCCAGATCCTGGCGTGGACTGTGATGGCTGGCATGTTCGTGCTGCCGTCGTTAGCGATGCAGCCCAACTTGAGCAGCCTCGAGCTATCCCCGTTTGTGTTCGCTTCGTTCGCAGTGTTTTTTCTATTGGGATATCTGCTGTACAGCACCATGTACGCAGCTATCGGCGCGATCACGACCACGGAGCAGGAAGGGCAGCAGCTGCAATTCCTGATCGTCATCCCGCTGGTTCTTTCGGTTTTCATGCTGATGCCGCTGATCCGTACGCCGGATTCTGCGGCGATGGTGTGGATGTCGATGATTCCGTTCTTTGCACCGATTGTGATGTTCGGGAGGATTGTTATGCAGACTCCGCCGCTCTGGCAGATTCTGCTGTGTGTGGTCCTGCTGATTGGGACGGAGGTTTTGTTGCTCCTGCTGTGTGCGCGCATCTATCGCATTGGCGTGCTGATCTATGGCAAGCGGGCAACCTTGCCGGAAGTGCTGAAGTGGTTGAAGTACGCTAAGGCGTAGTTGGCTTACCGGGACGAGGCTCTGGGGACTGCATGATTTAGTGCTGGGCCGCGGCTTCCGCCACGCCGATGTTTGTGTCGGCGGCGCCGTAGTAGAGCAGGTACCGGTCGCGCTGCTGGATCATTCCTTCGACAAAAACTACGTTCGGAACCTGGCCGACTTTTTCCCAGTCTTTTTCCGGAGCGAAAACTGGCGTGTCGTTGCGCCAGATCAGCTTCGTGGGGTCGTTTCTATCGAAGATCGCGATGCCGGTGCGGTAGACGAGTTGGTCGTCCGCGCCGTTGTAGATGAGCACGATGCCTTTCCGCGTGATGATCGGCGGCGGGCCGGGTTCGGCGACGCGCGAGTCGAATTTACCGGGCCTGACGGGCAGGGCCGGAGTCTTCGTGGCTTCGGTCCAGTGAAGCAGATCGGTTGAGGTCGCCAGACCTGCCTGATCTTTACTGTCGGCGCTGGTGCCGAGGAAATACATCCAATACTTGCCGTTGATTTTTTCGGGGACGATGGCGCCCGACTTGGTCCACTTCACGTTCCAGTTGCCTTTGTTGGCGGGGATGATGACGCCCTTGCGATCCCAGTGAATTAAATCTTTCGAAGTGGCCAGGCAGAGCTGCGCGTCCTTCTTGTTGTATCCGGTGTAGGTGAGGTAGTAGGTGTCGCCGAACTGGATGAGTCGCGGGTCTTCTACGCCGCCATCTCTTTCGTAGTCGGCCTCGGGGCTTAGAACTGGCTCGGGGCGGCGGGTGAAGTGGATGCCGTCGGTGCTCTCGGCGTATCCGAGGCGCGAGGTGCCTTGCTTGTCCTGGGCGCGGTAGAGCATGACTGTTTTGTTGTTGTGAGTGATGACTGCGGGGTTAAACGTTCCGGCGGATTGCCAGGTGCTGCCTCGCGGCGTGAGGATGGGTGTGTCAGAGAGACGGCGCCAGACGCCGAATGGTGAAGTTGTAGCATTCTGGGCTGCTAGCGACGCCAGGCTGACGAGTGCGATCAGGATTCTGCGAGCGGAATGCATGTCGGTCTGGGCAATTGTAGTCTGCTGTTGGTGGATTCAGGGTGCGATGGCTTCCGTGCCCGGCGGCATCGTTATTTGCAGGGATTCTTCGACTCCGGGCTCGCTTTCGCTCGCCCTACGCTCAGAATGACAGGCACGCGCGAGCCGCATCAACGACTCCCACGTCTCGCGAAGGCGGCGAGACCCTTCGGCAAGCTCAGGGCAGGCCGTGGGGCATCCCCTTCCAGTTCGATCCACCTAAGCCCACCCTCCCGCACAGAACGCGGGAAGGGTGGGGCAACCGCGTAAGTATTTCGCGCAGCAAAAAGCGGCAGGGCCGACCCCCTGCCGCTCTTGGAAACTTTTATCCGAACTACTTTTTGTTGACGGCCTTTTTGAGTTCGGCCCCAGGGGTAAACTTCGCCACACGGCGGGCGGCGATCTTGATGGTGGCGCCGGTCTGCGGATTGCGTCCGTTCCGGGCTTTGCGCTGCGAAACGCCGAAGGTTCCAAAACCAATGAGCGCTACCCGGTCTCCTTTGCGGAGAGCGGCGGTAATGCTTTCGACGGCAGTATCGATGGCGGTCGTGGCCTGCGCTTTGCTGATCTCGCACGCGCCTGCGATCTTGTCGACCAGATCGGCTTTATTCATAGTTTCTCCTAGCAGGTCTCATTCATTCCCAGCCGGCACCGGGAGGCAAAACTTGGATATGGCTGAGTGGGAAACCTGACCGTTTTGTATTCTCCTCCGTCTTAGACGAAAGTCAACTGTGAAAATCCGCGCGGGTAGCCTGTTTTGCACCTCCCCTGTGGCAATTGGCGCGATGGTGGCCGGATTGACGCATCCAGGCGTGAGGCATGAGACGGTTTTCCTACGTTCTCCACAGCGGAAGGGCATCGTGCACAGGTTGTACACAGCGCGGCGGGCTTTGCGGCTTGCATGAAGGCTGCCTTTCGGTGCACATTCGAGAGAGACGACTCAAGCAGAGGTGGAAGCGGGCGAGTGATGAAGACCCAGGTGATGAAGACGCAGGCGGAGGTTTGTCCGCTGTGCGACGGGACGGGATGGAAGACGGTTGGAGCTAGCACTGGCGGCGAGAAGGCTGAGCGCCGCGTGACGCGCTGCGACTGCCAGATGCGGGCGCGCTCGCAGTCGCTGCTGGCGGCGGCTCGCATTCCGCGCAGATATGAGCATTGCGAACTGGCTAACTATGACACCGATTTCCCCGGCGCTCATGCGTCTTTGGCCGAAGCGCATTTTGTGGCTTCGAATTTTGCGAAGAAATGCGATCCGCGCGGCGACAAGGGATTGCTGATCATCGGCACGATTGGAACGGGCAAGACGCACTTGGCTGTGGGAATTCTGAAGGAATTGATTCTTACTCGCGGCATTGCTTGTTTGTTTTACGACTACCGTGAATTGCTGAAGGAGATTCAGAACTCCTACAACTCGACGGTGCAGACTACTGAGTTAGACGTGCTGCGGCCGGTGTTTGAGACGGATGTGCTCGTGTTGGATGAACTGGGTGCCGTGAAGCCGACAGAGTGGGTGTGGGATACGGTGAGCCTGATTCTGAATACGCGGTACAACGACAATCGCACGACGATTATTACGTCGAACTTTGATGACGCGCCTGCGGGGGGCGCGCCGGGAATTTCTGTAGCGCGGGCGGCTGCGCGGGGTGAGACTTTGGGCGATCGCATTGGGGAACGCATGCGTTCGCGGCTGCATGAGATGTGCCGGATTGTGGCGCTTGAGGGCGCGGATTTTCGGCAGAAATTCCGTAGTGCGAGCTTCCGGTAGATCTTTCACCCTTATCGGATGAAAATGTGAATGTGACCGAGCTAGAAGGATTTCACTGCCGTACATGCGGAAAGTGGCACGAGGGCTTGCCTATGGACTATGGCTACGACGCACCCTTCTACTGGTCCGAGGCACTGAAAGCAGACCCACATTCATATCTGAGCGCCGATTTCTGTATGATCGAAAAGCGCGACTACTTCGTTCGTGGGCTGCTGGAGGTTCCTGTGCTCGACAGCGTGCGGCCATTTCGATGGGGCGTTTGGGTTTCGTTGAGTAAACCTAACTTCGATAAGATGGTTTCACTCTGGCATGACCCAAAGCTAGTTGAGGAGCCTTCGTACTTCGGATGGTTAAGTAGTTCGATCGAAATGTATCCGCCGACTCTGAATCTGAAGACCAGCGCTCACAGTACATCAGTACACGAGCGCCCGCAGGTCATTCTGGAGCAGTCTGATCATCCGCTTGCTGTCGAACAGAGTAAGGGAATTTCGGTCAACAGGGTGCGGGAGATCGTAGAACGCGCGCTGCATGGTTAGCCAGAAACTAGATCAACTGCCTGCAATTCCCACTGGAATCTTCTTGTGCTGACTGAGCGGCTGGAATTCCTGCCTGAGCGCGATGCTGAGATATTTGCGGCCGTGCCTGGTGCGCCTGCTGTCTTCCTGCTGCGTGGGGACGATGCGGGTGCCGAGCCTTATGTCAGCAAGACTGCAAATCTGCGTCGGCGATTGCAGCGGCTGCTCGGGCCTGTCGAAGAGCGCACGAAGAAGCTCAATCTTCGCGACCGTGTGCGCTGGATCGAATATTCGGCTACGGGTTCGGACTTCGAATCTGGATTTCTGCTGTATTCCGTGCTGCGCGCAGCTTTTCCTCAGAGTTACTCGAAGCGGCTGCGATTTCGCTTTGCGCCGCTAGTGAAGCTGCACTTGGAGAATGAATATCCGCGGGCGTCAATTACCACGCGGCTCGGCAAACTCAACGGCAAGTCGCTTTACTACGGACCGTTTGTTTCGCGCGTAGCCGCCGAGAAGTTCATGAACGACTCGCTGGATTTTTTCAAGATGCGGCGCTGCGTGGACGATCTGCATCCCGATCCGGCTTTTCCCGGATGCATCTATTCCGAGATGAAGATGTGCCTTGCGCCTTGCTTCAAGGGCTGCAGCGATGAGGACTATGCGGCGGAAGTGAAGCGCGTGCAGGCCTATTTCGATTCAGGAGGCGAGTCGCTGCTGCGGGAATTCTCGGCCGAGCGCGAGGCGGCTTCAGAAAAGCTGGCGTTCGAAGATGCGGCGGCGATTCATGTACGCGTGGAAAAACTTAAGCCGGTCGTCAGCCAGCTTCCGGAAATCGTGCGGCGCCTCGATCAGCTTTCGGCGCTCATGATTCAGCCGAGCCACGTGCTTGGTTGCGTCGCATTTTTTCGGATCGAGGCGGGAAGAATCGCGGGCCCGCTTCAATTCAGCATTCAGCCGGCTGACCAAAGCAAATCGCAGTCGATGGAGTCGCGGGTGCAGCAAGCGCTGCAAACGCTGGAACCGCCAAAGACAAAGCCGGCGTTGGAGACGATGGAACATCTCGCGCTGCTCAAGCGGTGGTTCTATCGCGGGTCGCGGACCGGGGAAATATTCTTAGCTGACGCCAAAGGAGAGTTGCCCATGCGCCGAATCGTGCGCGGAATTTCCCGCGTGTTTCGGGGGGAGAAACCGGAGCCGGAGGCAATCGCGTCGGTTTTTCACCACGGAGACACGGAGGCACAGAGAAAAGAAAATCAAACCTAGTCGTTATGTTGCCCATGTTCGTTTCGCCGCCGCCATTGCTGCTTAGATGGTTTTTGTTGGGAATTTTCTCCGTGGCTCCGTGACTCCGTGGTGAATTCATGCAGGAAGTCAAAATCCCCACCCTGTCGCAACAAGCGCGACAAGGGGTGGGGCACCCTTCAGGAGGATTCATTTCGCCGTGGCTTCGGCTGCCTTCCAACCGAACCAGCGGCTTGCGATCCAGCGCAGCAGCTTCCAAGCGATTGCGCCGCCGGCAACAATTGTTGCCAGCCATAGCGCAACCGTCGGCAGAAGGAAAACAAATGCCGTCATAGTGGAGGCGTAGTTCGCCAGGCCCTCGAGCCCGTCGTGGAGTTCGACTTTCAGCTGATACAACGGACGCCAGTTCAGGCCCAGCACGCGCTCCTGCGTCTGCTCGATAAGGGTTACGGTGATGGCAACGGTTTCGATCTGCTTGGAAAGCGTCTCGAACTCGGCCTGTTGCTGCTCGATCTGCCCACGCACCTCGCCCAGTTTTTCACTCACCTCCAGCGTGTCTTTCACTGACTTCGCCTGGCGAAGGATCGCCAGGTACTGAGTTTCTTCGGCGCGCAGGTTGCGCAGGTTCGCTGATTCGTCGACATATTGGCGGGTAACATCCTGCGCTTCGATTTTTTCGTTTTCCACGCGCAGGCCGAGCTTGCGGATTTCGACCCGGGCTTCTTCAAATTTCCCTGCGGGCACTCGGATGGTGAGGTTTGCGCCATCGACGACCTGGTCGCCCCGCACTTCAGAACTGACAACAAAACCGCCGAGTTTTTGCGCCAGCGCGCCAATCTTTTCCGCTGCGTCGGCCGGCTTGGCGACGACCATCTCGAGCGAGCAGGTTCTCACCATCTTGCGGTCGCCGTCGTCTGCCGCTTCCTGCTGCGGGGCAGCAAGAGAAGCTGTCATGAACTCTGCGTGTTTGTCGACTGCTGCGCTGTCAACCATCCCCCCGGGAACGCCCCCGACCACGCCGCTATTCCTGCTTCGTTCGCTCGCAACGCCACGCTGGAACATCGGCTCGTGCCGCCAATACGCGTCGTGAACGGCAGCCAGGCCCGTCCCTCGTGCGTTCATGATGCCCGTCGTGCTTTCGTAGGGGCGAATGGCGCCCACGTAGACCGCTATTAGCCCGGCAGTCAGGAGCCAGGCATGTTTTAAATTCTTTCCCGTGCGAAAAAAAGCTACGCCACGCTGACCCAAGGTCGTCGACATGTGAACTCCTCTTACGGCTAGCTGCAACCACTGGGAATAGAGTTCGGCACAGGCCTTTTTGTTCCCGCCAGCCGCACTTACAGAACGCAGGGACAGGCGAAATTGCGGGGGAAATTTGTGAGTATTCTTCGGGGAACAATGAAAATAGCGGGAAATGGGCAAAGAAAAAGGGGGCCAACGAGGCCGCCTTTTGAATCCGCTTGCATCCGCGTAGTCCGCGGAGATGAAGTTCGAAGGTTAAATGTCGAGGTTCTTCACATCCAACGCGTTTTCTTCGATGAACTTTCGCCGCGCCTCGACGTCTTCGCCCATGAGTGTGGTGAAAATGGTTTCGCACTCGGCGATGTCTTCGAGCTTAACCGAGAGAAGCGTGCGGCGCTCGGGATCCATGGTCGTCTCCCAGAGTTGCGGAGCCGTCATTTCGCCCAGGCCTTTGTAGCGCTGCACGTCGTAGCCGCGGCTGCCTTCTTTCTTCACGAAGTCGAAGAGATCGCGGGCGTTGGTTTTTTCCACGACCTCGATTTCGGCCTTGCGCTTGGGAGCGGGCTTGGCAGCTTTCTTGTCTTCTTTCTGATCTTGCGCCTTCTCCGCGCCTTCGGTTTCTTCTTCTCCCTCACCGCTGCCGTTTGAAGAGGCGCCTTTGACCACAGCTTCGACCACGAACGGCGGCTCCATGTAAGGCTCGATCTGCTTGAACTTCGTGATCATCTGGCGGCATTCGGCGCTGGACGCCAAGTCCCAGTTGATGACATGCTCGGCGCCGTGCGAGCTCACGTAGGCAAGTTCCCACAGGTTGTGCTCTTCGTCGAAACGAAGTTCCACGCTCTTGAAGCCGCGGTCTTTCTGCAGTTTTTTCAGTTCGCGCTCGAGGCGTTCGAGTTTCTTCGGCGGTGTCTTCTTGTCGCCTTCGAAATCGGCGTGCTTGGAGAGATCGAGTCTTGAGATCAGCGCCGTGACCTGCTCGTCGCGAAGGCGCTTGTCGACCTTGTCGAAGAATGCGAGATACTCCTTCAGCACGCTCATGAATTTCGACAGCGCCGAGCCTTCGAGCTTGGCCGCGCCCTCGCCGTAGCGGACAACAAGTCCGTCCGCCGCGCGCTTGAGCATAACCTTGTCGAATTCGTCGTCGTTTTTAATGTATTGCTGCGACTTGCCCTTTTTGATCGAATAAAGCGGCGGCTGCGCGATGAAGACGTTGCCCCGCTTGATCAGTTCCTGCATGTGGCGGAAGAAAAACGTGAGCAGCAGCGTGCGGATGTGGCTGCCGTCGACGTCGGCGTCAGTCATGAGGATGATCTTGCCGTAACGGACTTTCGTCGGATCGAAATCGTCTTTGGCGATGCCGGTGCCGAGCGCGGTGATCATGGCGCGAATTTCTTCGTGCGCCAGCATCTTGTCGTAGCGCGCTTTCTCGACGTTGAGAATTTTTCCTTTGAGCGGCAGGATCGCCTGGAAGCGGCGGTCGCGGCCCTGTTTCGCGGTGCCGCCGGCGGACTCACCCTCGACGAGGAAGAGTTCGCAGCGATTGGGATCGCGCTCGGAGCAGTCGGCCAATTTGCCCGGAAGGCCTCCGGAGTCGAGTGCGCCCTTGCGACGCGTGAGATCGCGGGCTTTGCGCGCGGCTTCGCGCGCGCGTGCGGCGTCAACGGCTTTATTGATGATGCGCTTGGCTACGGGCGAATTCTGTTCGAAGAATGCGCCCAGGCGCTCGTTCACGAATTGCGTGACTACGCCGGCGATGTCGGAGTTCAGCTTGCCCTTGGTCTGGCCTTCGAACTGAGGCTGCGACAGCTTCACGCTGATCACCGCGACTAGGCCTTCGCGGACGTCGTCGCCGGTGAGATTTTCTTTTACGTCTTTGAACAGGCCCATCTGCTGGCCCGCGTAGTTGATGGTGCGGGTCAGCGCGGTGCGGAAGCCGGAGAGGTGCGTGCCGCCGTCAACGGTGTTGATGTTGTTGGCAAAGCTGAAAATGGTTTCAGAGTAAGCGTCGTTGTATTGCAGGCCGATTTCCATGACGACTCCGCTGCGCTCGGCTTCCATATAGATCGGCTTGTCGTGCAGCACCTGCTTGCCGCGGTTGAGATGCTTGATGAACTCGGCGATGCCGCCGTTGTACTTGAACTCGGCGCGCTTGGCTTCGCCGGTTTTGGAGTCTGTGGCGCGCTCGTCGGTGAGCGTGATGATCAGGCCCTTGTTCAGGAAAGCCAGTTCGCGCAGGCGCTGCGCGAGAGTGTCGTAGTTGTATTCGGTGACGGTGAAGATGGATTTGTCGGGCAAAAAGTGGACCTTGGTTCCGGTCTTCACTTTTGCGACGCCGGTCTTCTTCAGCTTGTTAATCGGGTCGCCCTTGGAATAGGTCTGCTCCCAGGTCGCGCCGTCGCGCCAGATCTCGAGGTTGAGCTCTTCGCTGAGCGCGTTCACGCAGGAGACGCCGACGCCGTGCAATCCGCCGGAAACTTTGTAGGTCGACGAATCGAATTTTCCGCCGGCGTGCAGCTTGGTCATTACGACCTGCGCCGCGGAAACTTTCTCGCCGTCGATCTCCATGTCGTCGACCGGAATGCCGCGGCCGTCATCGACCACGGTGATGGAGTTGTCGGTCTCGATGGTGACATCGATCTTGGTGGCGAATCCGGCGAGCGCTTCGTCGACCGAGTTGTCGACGACTTCGTATACGAGATGGTGCAGTCCCATTTCGCCGGTCGAGCCGATGTACATGGCCGGGCGTTTGCGCACCGCTTCCATGCCGCCGAGAACTTTGATGGAATCGGCGGTGTAATCTCCGCTGGCGCCCCCGTTTTTTGCATTGGCGGGCGGCGCGATCGGTGTTACTTTTCCGTTTTTTGTCGTAGTTTCTGTGATGGGAGTAGTGATCTCTTTAGTGGCCATTCCGCTCCGCGAAAATGTCCCGAATTTTTTCCTGAAACCGTCGTGCTTGCCCTGGAATTTCCGGCTGGAAAATTCGCCCCGCTTGCGACCGCTTTGAAGCGCCTCGAATAGACTTCAAGTTATTGAAATAAATAATACTTAGGCTCTTCGATGACTAGAACGATTATACCACAAAATGAGTCCAATACGACGCCCTAAAGGACCTGGTGAACCGGCCCGGTAAACGGTCACGGCGGCAGCCTTTTTCGGGGATTCAGCTGTAGTAGACTTTGGCCCTTATGGTCGAATCCCAGAGCTCATTACCGAACGTGGACAAAACTAACCTCAAGCAGCCGCCGATTCTCTTTGAAAAGACGCAAAAGATTCTGCGCCAGATTGAAGCTAGGGTGGGAGAACCGTTTTTGACTTACTGGAACTCGCCGGACGGATCCATCTGCGCCAACGACGTCAGCGGCCTGTTCGGAATTCTGCGCAGTATGGGGATGATCAACCGGCTCTCGCTGTTCATCAAGTCCGACGGCGGCTCAGGACAATCCTCCCTGCGCATGGTGCACTTGCTGCGGCAGTTCGTCGGCCGGTTGACTGCTCTGGTGCCTCTGGAATGCGCTTCCGCCGCCACGATGCTGGCACTTGGCGCAGACCGGATTCTCATGGGACCGCTGGCCCACTTGTCCGCCGTTGATACTTCCTTGACCCACGACCTCTCACCCATCGATCGCGACAACGACCGGGTCAGCGTTAGCCAGGATGAGCTCCACCGCGTCATCCGCCTCTGGCAGAAGGAGTCGAACAAGGGGGACTCAAACCCGTACCAGTCGCTTTTCGGCTATGTGCATCCGCTAGTCATCGGCGCAGTCGACCGGTCAAGCGCGCTTTCGACGAAACTGTGCGTGGAGATACTCTCCTACCATCTCAAGGATAGAAAGAAAGCCCAGCGTATCAGCAACATTCTGAACTCGGAATATCCCTCTCACAGCTATCCCATCACGTTGCGCGAGGCACGCCGAATCGGCTTGAAGGCGCAGCCTCTCAGCGAGGATGTGAACCAGTTGCTCTTTGAGCTCAACGAGGCATACGCGGAGATGGGCCAACGAGCGTCAACCGACTTCGACGAGCGCAATTCGCACAACAACAGCATCTTGAACATCATTGAAGGCAGGGGACTGCAGATTTTCTTTCAGAACGATAAAGACTGGCACTACCGCACCGAGGAACGGCGCTGGGTCACGTTGAATGACAGAAGCTGCTGGCGCAAGGCCGAGTTCGTCAAAGGGAAGACGTCAGTATCCGTTTTTCACGTCAGGTAGGCACCACAGCAATCGACAAGAAAGACGGTACCCCGCCAGGTTTACTCGGATGCTTGACCGGACCATTCGGTGCCCATGTTGTCGTCGGTGACTGAGCGGACTTGGGCGGTGCGGGCGCGGATGTGTGCGGCGGATTCTAGCGTGAAGAAATTGGGCAGGTCGCGGTCGAGTGTTGCCGGGAGTGAGAGCACTTCGTTCAGGCGTTGACTGTCCGCGGGGCGCGAGAGATCGAATACGGGCGTTTCGTCGATCTTGTAGTTCTCGAGCACATCGCGCCAGCGCTGCGCATCGAGATGCAGCGGCGAGTCGCTGACTACCGCGAAGTTCGCCAGGCGCATTCCGTAAGGAAAGACTCGTAATCCCGTCGCCAGAACTTCGGGCGAGCCGGTGGTGTTGTAGAGGTGCACGCCTCCCGGCTTGAGGTGCTGGCGGATGAGTTCGAGGAACTCGACCGAGAGCAGATTCGAGACGTGCGAGCGCCAGTTAAACGTGGTGTTCATCACGACGGCGTCGAATTTCTGGTCGGGATTGCGGATGAGCCAGCGGCGTCCGTCATCGATTTCGATGTGAACTTTCGGATTTGCCAGCAGGCTGGCAACTTCGGGCCGGCGGCGGATCAGGCCCAGATAGCCGGGGTTAATCTCGACGATGGTCAGGTGCTCGACCTGCGGATGGTTGGCGATGACCTGCGCCCACGATCCGGACGAGAGGCCGATCATCAGCACGTCGCGCGGATTGGGATGCACGTAGCTGAGGGCGAAGGCGCGCTCGATTCCGTTGGAGTCGCCGACGAGATTGACCGAGAAGCGGCCATCGTAGATGCCGCCGCCGAAGACGGCTCCGCCTTGCGTGACGGCGATTACTCCGCTGCGGTTCTCAACGATCGAGGCGAATTCTGCGGCGGGCTGGTACTTGTCTTTCAATTGCATCTTCTCGTACATGTGGTGGAAGAGCGTGTCGGAGCCCTGTACGACGACGAGCGCAGCTACGAGAACGCCTGCGATTGAAACCAGGAAGCTCCGGCGAGGCAGTTTCGCGGTCAGCAACAGGGCGACGCCGGTTCCGATGCCTAGCAACGTGAGCATCACGTTTACCGAGCGCAGCGGGAAAAGATCCATCAATACGAAGCCGGTCAGGTAGCTGCCCAGCGCCGATCCGATGATGTTGCTCAGATAGAGATAGCTGGTGCGCGCGCCTGCGTTGCCGTCGGGTGGGATCGAGGCATGGCACAGCATGGGGAAGATCGCGCCCAGGCAGGCGGCGGCGATGCAGATCGGTACGAGCGCCCACAGATAGGACGTTCGCACGGCTAGCTCGAATAATATGGGCGCCACGAAAAAGCCGAGCAGGTTTGCGGCGAAGACGGTGACGACGAGAAATCGAATGAAAGACTGCGGGTTGGTGATCTTGCGGCAAAAGCGATTTGTAATTTGCGACCCGTAGGCGATGCCTAGCAGGTAAGCACCCAGCAGAAACGCGAAGCTGTTGGCTACACCTCCCGTTGTGAACGAGAAGAGGCGGTACCAGACGATCTCGTAGCCTAGAGCGATGAATCCGGCTGCGGCGCCCAGGATGGCTGCTGCAGGGAAGGAAAGTGCAGCCTGCTGGGTGGATTGCGTAGTTTCTTCTGTTTGAGCGGGGCTCGCCGCATTCTTTCGGGCGAATTGCCAGGCGAGCACGCTCGCTCCCACGATCGCGTTCAACCCCGCTGCGACCGCGAGTGTCCTTGATTCGCCCAGCCAGCGCATAACGAACATTCCGGCGCAGAAGCACGCGGCTGCTGAGCCGGCGGTATTCGCGGCATAGAGCGCGCCGATCGATGTTCCCACGTTGTGCGACAGGCGGACGGTGTAGGAAACCAGAATCGGCAGCGTGGCGCCCATCAGCATGGTGGGCAGCGCGACGAGAAGGAAGGCGATCAGTCCCGTTTCGAGCGGCGGAACGCCTGCGGTGAAATTTGCCGCCCAGTGAAACACGCGCAGCGAGAGGCAGCCGTAGAGTCCGATGAGCAGTTCGACGATCCCGAAGACTCCCAACAGCGGCCAATCCTGCCGGCGCGAAACCACGCCTCCGAGCAGGCTGCCCAGGCCGAGGCCGACCATAAAAGCGGTGACCACCATCGTCACCGATTCAATATTCACGCCATAGAGCGTGAACAGCGCGCGCTGCCACACGATCTGATAGAGAAGCGCGGGGAATCCGGAGACGAAGAAGAACAGATACCACCAGTGCCGCGGGTGAGACGCCGCGTGGCTCTGGCGGTTCGAATCAGAAGTTTGTGATGCAACGGCCGCGCCTGCGCCGGCCATGTTTCCTCCGAAAAAGAACGCTCGCACTGGTACCCGCAACGAGCACTCCTATTTCGAGTTTAATGGACGCGAGCGATCGGCCGGCCTTGAGGGCGCCGCGAAGGCGAAACGGAGGTAACGTGTCCTCCAATTTTCGATTACACCGTCGCCGCTGCTTGCCCTCCGCCCGTTCCTTGCTGGCGATCTTGTGTGTAATGGGGATTTTTTGCCACTTGGAGTACACGGTAGAATCAACGCATGCGAACGAAGAAGCCAACGCTGCGAATCACTCGATGGCTACGCAGTCGGAGACAACCGATACCTTTCGAGGCCGAATGCAGTTCGTGCCCAGACGTACAATTCAAGATCCCGTACGACAAGCGAGACGAAGTCGTTAGTCGCTTCCACAGGTTAGGACATGCACCTGATCGGGATCAAAACCTGAACATATTAAAGAGTCAATTTGATGAGCACCTAAGGCTTATGCATCCTGAGGAGTGGGTTTCCACGGGCAACAGTCAAGACGGATAAGGGCCGGTGGACCGCCCATCGATGATCCTTTCTTTCTGTTACGAACATGTGGCTGCCCCGTCTTTGTGTTCACTGCAGGAGCCTGCCTTGCGGTTGTCGAGGAATGGGTACGATGCTACTTGTGCTCTGAGATTTCCACGGTTTCAGTAACCGATGCTGCCGGCAGCACCGCGCCCACCCTTCGCACAAATCGCGAAGGATGGGGCACCCAGATCAACTTGTGTTCCAGTTAAATCAAAGCCCGGGCCACCCGCCCAGTCTGTCGGATGGATTCTGTTACCTCACAACGCGAGGCGTTCAAGGTTTTTGCCCCGTTCGCACGAGTGCAGTCTTTGAGATAGCTTGTAGACTTGGATCACGCGTTTTGTCCGTTTCTTCCCTCTTACCGGGCTAACTGAAGCGCATGCACCGGCGCCATGTTTGTGACCGGTGGTACGGTGCCGGCCGGTTTGAGCATAGCCCAGAGAATTCGATTAAATAACGCATCATCAATGCGATCAGGGGCACTAAAGTCGAGACCTTCTGACATTCTGGCAGCTGAGCTCTGTGCCGGGTTCATCTCCTTCAAATCCACTTTAGGAACCATGGCGCTGTAGGGCGTGAGGTCTGGCGTCGCGGCAAACATGTCTGCTAGAGAGCGGCTGAAGTAATCGAATTTGGACATACGTCCCAGTCCCAAAATGTCTTCGATGGCCGCTAATACGTCCGTAGTGTTAGCGAATCTGTGGACCGTACCAGAGCGGCCATAAGCCGAGATGGCCAGAAACGGTGAGCGGTGTGAGTCCACGTGGTCAGGACCGGCCTGCGAATCGTCCTCCAAGACAAAGACCACCGTGTCCCGCCAAAATGGAGTTTGCGAGAGCGCTTCCACGATTCGGCCCAGTGCAAGATCATTGTCGGCCATGCAGGCCCGAGGCGACGAATGGCCCCCGGCGCCGCCAACCGTGTGATCTCTTGGCAAATACATCAGGGACAGCGCCGGCATGTCGCCTTTACGAACAAAGTCGTGCAGCTCTTCGATCCAGGCGTCGGCCCGTTTTTGATCGGGAATCTCCAGGTCGGTTTCGGGATAGCTGGAGCTTACGTCAGCCGGCAGATCGTGCGAAGTATCGGGCCCGACCACTATGTCGCCGTAGTCGCGGAACCAGATTCCTTTCTTGGCGGCAAGGTTCCACAGATACCCACCCAGCGGGTTGTCGGCTTCGTCGCCGGCAAGGTCCGCCCGCCGGTTGGAATACATAGAAACAACTGCCTTTTCGCTGTAATCGGTAACATAGGCCGCCAAGGACCAGACGTGACCCTGGCCGCTTACTTCCGCATTGGTGAAAAAGCGGTCGAACAGGCCGAAGCGAAGTGCCAGGGCGTGATGATTCGGCGAGACGTCCTGGCCGAAGAACACCAGATTCGGGTCACCGTCTCCTTCTTTCATATCACCAAGAACTTGATCGTAGGTACGGTTCTCCTTAACGATGTAAATCACATGCTTGAAGGGCGGATATCGCTTGGTGGATCGCTTCTGGTCCCAGCCATTCGCGTCCGCTACCCTGCGCGAATCCTGAGCCAATCGCGCGGGACTAAGATCAGCCGAAACGAACCGTAACGTTCCATTGAGCTGGCCAAGGTCATAGCCCAACGGGCGTTGAATCCCCTTTCCGGGAGTTGGCCCGTCAGGGTTCGCGTAGCTACCGTGCCCCTTTCCATTCAAGATGAGCAGCCTCTTATCTACTTCCAAAACGTCGGTCGGATACCAGTCTGTAGGAATGCGGCCAACTGGACTTAACCCGGCTTGCGCGGCTCCTTCAGCAGTATTAAAGACGGCGACGGCATTGTTGTCGGCTTCGGCCACAAACAGCTTGGAGCCGTCCCGGGAAAGGTTGAGCGCATTGGGTGTACTTCCCTGTGCAGGAGCACCGGGGGCCTCGTCTTTGAGATAGCGCAAGACTTTTCTCGCATGTGTATCAACCACTGCGATCCGGTCTGTACCCGCTAAGGCGACAAACAGCCGCGATCCGGATAGATTCGACTTAAGCGCCGAGGGCCGCTGCCCGACATCGAGCCGGCCTGTATAGAACAATGTCCCGTCCGGGTTGGTCCGGAATATCGAAAGAGTGTGACCGCCCCACGCGGAGACATACACGTTGCCATCCGCAGCCACTTCGACCGCGTAAGGATAATGGTCGGTAGAAAATCGCTGCACGACCTTCCCCAAAGCTGGGTCCACTACGGCAAGGCTGTCGCCGACATTCTCCACAACGTAAAGAAAATTCCCCCGCTTCGACGCTGCAAGGCCTGCCGGATATCGTGATCCGGTTTTGTCCTCTTTCTTTTGTCCCAGGACAATTGTTTTGTCCAGGGTCGCGACTCCGGCGCTCCACGAATAGCAGTAAATCAAATCTTCATTGCCGCCGGAGACGTACAGCTCTTTGCCATCGGCAGAAAATGCCGCACCATAAAACGCCGCTTCCTGAGCAAGAGTCTGGGTCACACGCCGGGTGGCAAGATCCACCACCTGGATTCCCTGCTCGCGCCAGCCACTCAAGACAACAACAAGTTTTTTACCATCTGGCGCCAGCGCCATTCCCAGCGGCATGCTGCTCAAATCAACGAACTCTCCTTCGGGATCAAGGCGCACTCCGGTTGCCAGAGGAGTCGTGTAGATTGGCGCCGAAGCCAGCTTCTGCTCCTGCGACAACAGCAACACCGGCATGAAAAGGAAGAATATGAAAAGGAAGAAGCCGACATTCAGCAGAAATCGCAGCGTGCGGGTCACTCGTGGTGTGCAATGATTTCCGCCCTCAATCATGCGTTGAAATACATCCTCCACAGTCGCATCGCTAGGCATATTTATAGCTGTCCTCCGCAAAAGCCTGGTCGGCACGTTTTAACACATCGAATCCCTGCGAAAACCGGTGCCGAGAAACCTGGGGACCGACGGCAGAATCACGAGGACAGACGTGGGGACCCTGGGGACAGACGGGAGCGGAGCTAGAGACAGGTTCGGCCCGATCCGCCTCCTCGAATCGAGAATCAACGCTTGGGTTCCCAATTAGCGAAACGAGGAGATTACACTCAGATTCCAAGCCTTTGTGCTTAGCATAGAAAAAGGGCGGCCCCAAAAGGCCGCCCGTGAAATTGAAACTTGAATACGTTACGCCGTAGCCGGCCTCTCGCCGCCTTTGGCGCGTCCGGGTTCCAGGTTCGGCTTGATGACGTGCTGCACGCCGTCGTCTTTTGACGGAGGCGGCTGCATCGGCGGAAGCTGCTGGCCGTCGACCAGCAGCTTGAGTTCGTTGGCGTCGAGCACTTCGCGCTCGATCAGCGCCCGAGCGATGCGTTCGAGGGTGTCGCGATTGTCGGAGAGAATCTGCCGCGCCGTCGAGTAGCCACTGTTGACCAGCTTGCGAACTTCCTGGTCGATCTTGATGGCGGTGTCTTCGCTGTAGTCGCGGTGCTGCGCGATTTCACGGCCCAGGAAGATCTGCTCTTCTTTTTTGCCGAATGTCAGCGGTCCAAGATCGCTCATGCCCCATTCGCAGACCATCTTGCGAGCCATATCAGTGGCACGCTCAATGTCGTTGCCGGCGCCGGTGGACATTACATTGAGGAACATCTCTTCCGCGATGCGCCCGCCCATCAGGATGGCGATCTGCGTCTCGAGATAGTTCTTGTAGTAGTTGTGGCGGTCGTCGGTGGGCAGCTGCATGGTCACGCCCAGCGCCATGCCGCGCGGAATGATCGTGACTTTGTGCAGAGGATCGGAGTGCGGCATCTTCGCCGCGACCAGCGCGTGACCGGCTTCGTGGTACGCGGTGTTTTTCTTCTCGTCGTCGGTGAGCAGCAGCGACTTGCGCTCCACGCCCATGAGGACTTTATCTTTCGCCAGCTCGAAGTCGTATTGCAGAACCGCTTTGCGATTCTGACGCGCAGCAGCCAGCGCCGCTTCGTTGACCATGTTGGCCAAGTCGGCGCCGGAGAAGCCCGGTGTGCCGCGAGCCAGCACGGAAAGGTCGACATCCTCGGCGAGAGGAATCTTGCGGGTATGCACGCGGAGGATTTCTTCGCGTCCGCGCACGTCAGGACGACTGACCACAACGCGGCGATCAAAGCGTCCGGGCCGCAGCAAAGCCGGATCGAGAACGTCGGGACGGTTCGTGGCGGCCATCAGGATGACGCCTTCGTTGGATTCGAAGCCGTCCATCTCGACCAGCAGTTGATTCAAAGTCTGCTCGCGCTCATCGTGTCCGCCGCCGAGGCCTGCTCCGCGATGGCGGCCGACGGCGTCAATTTCGTCGATGAAGATGATGCAGGGAGCGTTTTTCTTGCCCTGCTCAAACAGATCGCGCACGCGACTGGCGCCGACGCCGACGAACATCTCTACGAAGTCAGAACCGGAAATAGAAAAGAAGGGGACGTTCGCTTCTCCGGCAACCGCCCGCGCCAGCAAGGTCTTGCCCGTGCCCGGAGGGCCGACGAGCAGTACGCCCTTAGGGATGCGGCCGCCCAACTTCTGGAACTTCTGCGCCTCGCGCAGGAACTCAATAATCTCCCGCAGCTCTTCTTTGGCCTCTTCTACGCCGGCTACGTCTTTAAACGTGACTTTCTTCTGTTGCATGGAGAGCAGCCGGGCCCGGCTCTTGCCGAACGACAGCGCTTTATTGCCGCCGGTCTGCATCTGGCGGATCATGAAGAACCACAATGCGCCCAACAGAATCAACGGAGCCCAGGTGCCCAACAGCTGCAGTGGCAGGCTGCTGCTGTTGGCATCACGGAAGGTGATGACCACGCCTTTGTCGTGCAGGCTCTTCAGCATCTCAGGGGTGAAGTAATTCGCTGGAACGGTGCTGTGGAAGGCCGAACTGTCGCGGTGCTTGCCGCGCACTTCCATGCCGTTGACCAGTAATTCGCGGACATTGCCCTGATCCACGTCACTCATGAACTGGGAGACGTTTAACTCTGCATCCTTCTGGCCGTCGCGTGCGCCCTTGATCACTTCCCAGAGGAGAAGTGCCGAGATCCCGATGAGCAACCAGAACAGCACCGTCTTAACTGTAGAGTTCACCTAGAAGACTCCTGAATTTCCAACCCGCCAGCTGACTTGAAAACGGAACACCGGCTATATGCTTAGATGCCCGTGCCTGAATTTCGATTGGGCCAAATTACCTGACCCATATTCTACCTTTTCCGTCGGGAAAAGGCGCGTTCTGTGTCGAATGACTTAAGTCACTGGTGCAGTGTGCTTTGCCTTCATCGCGTCTTCCGCTAAGCCGGGTTAATTGGTGCGTTCGAATTTGGCGGTGCAGGGGGCTTCCGAGCCCTCAGCCGAATTTGCCGGATCACGAAGAACCAAAGAGCCCCGAGCAGAATCAGTGGCGCCCACGTGCCCAGCAGCTGTAACGGAAGCGAACTGGTTTGTGCGTCGCGGAAACGAATTTCGATATCCCGGTTGCGTAGGCTCTCCAGAGTGATTCTTGGGTCGCTTGGTCCGGTGAGATGGAATGCGCCACCCGATTCCTTGTACACCCCGCGGATTTCAGTTCCGGTGATCGAAACGCTTCGCACCTTGCCGGCATCGACATCGGCCATAAACTGCGAATAGCTGATATCCGGGTCGCGCGGACTGGTGCCGTTGGATCGGACTACCTGCCAAAGAAGCAGGGCCGAAATCGATATCAGGAACCAGTAGACGGCTTTTTTAACGCTCGTGTTCATAAACTACTGTGTTGCCGCCAGATAGGGCAGATTGCGATTGGTCTGCTCGACCGCGCCTAGGCCGTATCCGATCAAGAAAGTCTCGTCGACGAGGAAGCCGAAGTAGTCCGGCTGCAGGGCTACGCGGCGCGCGGATTGGCGGTCGAGTAATGTCACCAGTTTTACCGAGGCAGCGCCGCGGGCGCGCAGATCGTTCATTAGAAACTCGCTGGTCACTCCGGAATGCACGAGACCCTCGACCAGCAGAATGTGCTGGCCTTTAATATCCGGTTCGTGGCTGAAAAAGATCTCCATCATGTCGCTGCCGCCCACAACACGGCTGTAGCGCGGCTTGATGAACTGGCATACCACCGGCACATCGAGCGCGCGGACCAGATCGGCGAGAAACATGAACGCGTTTTCGAGCACGGCCAGCATCTGAATGGTCTGGCCTTTGTAGTCATCGGAAATCTGCCGTCCGAGTTCACGCACGCGCTTCTGAATCTGCTCGGCGGTGATCACGTGGCGCAACGGCTCGATTCTTGCGGCGTTCATGAAGTGTGCGTGCCTCCCGGCAGTTCTGGGCCTGGCCTGAATTTGTGATTCCGGTGGTCGATCTTAAGTCGTCCGGCGATCTCCGAGGGCGCTTTCCAGAATCACAACCGCTTCGCTCCCCGGCTGCGCCAGATATTTTGCCGGCGACGCGAACCCCCGCAGCCAGACAATCTCATCCCCGTTCGCTAGCACTGGCCAGAGCTTGCGGGTCGGCCGGGGAATGTGCTGTTCCTGCAGCAGTTCCTTCACTTTCTTGGGGGACTTGCTATGGGCCGGCCAGAACCGATCTCCAGCGCGCCAGTTCCGCACCCGTAACGATCGGGGCAGGGAATCCGCGCTCAGGAGGTGGTCTGGATTATACCCCGCTTGCGCACCTGGGGGAACGAGGCGTGCCAGAAAACTCGCGCCGATTTCTGCAACCGCCACTTCGCCCGGAATGCTGAGTTCATATTCGTAGTCAGCCTGTGGCTTCTCCTCGCGCAAATCGGGAGTCACAAAGACAATCTGTCCCGGTTCGTGGGTCAACTTCCACCCCCCTGGGAGAGATAGCTCTTTGCCGGAGCGGGCGTCTGCGGCGGCGAAACGCAAAATTTCCTCCACATGGTTGAACTCCAGAGGGATTCCGGCCTCTTCGCCGACCGCCTTCACCAGCCTGCGCTGCACTGCTAAAGGCTCAGACAAGAGCCACATGCGATCGACCGAGGCGTTCATGACCAGCCAGGGCGTGGTCCCAATGCGTGCAGCGGCGTTGTCACTCTCCCCATGAGGGTGTCCCACTTCTCCCTGCCTTTGAGAGAAATGGGGATTCTGTTGGCCCCGATTTGGAGGGCTGATCTGCACCAACTCTGCTTGTTTAGACAACGCGCGCGCCCACTCCGGTTCCGACCAGTGCACGGCGGTGCCCATCCAGCCGGCGATTTCATTGTCCCAGTAATCCTGTTCACCGCGCGCGATCTCGGCCAGTTCGGCCAGGTTCTCTGCGACCGAAGGATTGAATCCCTTTTCAAGCAACGGCACTACCAGCTGGCGTATGCGATTGCGGGTGAGGTGATCTTCGGCGTTGCTCGAGTCTTCTCGCCAGGCTTGGCCGATGCCTTCGAGATATTGCTCAAGATCGCTCCGCCGAATTTCGAGCAGGGGACGGACGATCTCGCCGCAGATTTCGCCGTCGTCGTCTTCCACCGCAATCCGCGGATGAATTCCGCCGAGCCCCCGCGGCCCAGTGCCGCGGATGATGCGCATGAGCACGGTTTCTGCCTGATCGTCGAGCGTGTGGCCGGTGAGGATCTTATTCAGAGAGGGGCTGTTTCCGGCTGGCGCAGCGCTTTCAGCGCTGCGATTCTTTGAGGCAGTCGAAACTAAACCTTCCGCAGGGGGATTTCCCCGAATCAAGAATCGGAAGAATCCATACCGCAACTCCCGCGCCGCGGCCTCGAGGCTGATGCGCTCCTCGGCCGCATGTCCGGCCACATCATCGGAATCGCAGAAAAACTCGAGATCGTGCGTGCGCGCCGAATCCGCAACGAATTTCTCGTCGGCGTCAGACTCCGCCCCGCGCAGCTTGTGATTGAAGTGAACGACTGATAGAACGATTCCCAGTTCACCCCGCAACTCGAGCATCAGGCGCAGCAGCGCGACGGAATCAATCCCTCCCGAAACGGCCACACCGACGCGCTCGCCGGCATGCAGCAGTTCATGCCGCCGAATGTGGCTGAGTACGCGTTGCACAAGCGATTGCACGGAAACATCGTATCCCAGCAGGGCTAGTTCGCCTTGACGAAACTCGCTAAGGGTGCCACGTCTACGTTCTTGGCGAGCGAATAGCTCCGGTCACCGGGATAGAGGACGTGCAGATGATCGAGCTTCAAGTCCGCCATGGCGATGCGCATGGAAGGCGTCAGCGTGGGCGCATCGGCTCGCTTGCACTCGACGCCAATACGTTTACCGTTTTTAAACAGCAGAAGATCGAGCTCAGCTCCGCCGTGCGTGGCCCAGAAGTAAGCCTCGTCCGGCTGAAACGACTTGATGACCTCCTCGACGGCATATCCCTCCCATGACGCACCAACCTTAGGGTGCGACTCCAACTCGCGCTGGTTCGCCATCCCCAGCAATGCATGCAGCAGGCCAGAGTCGCGCACATAGACTTTCGGCGCTTTTACCTGTCGCTTGCCCAGATTCTCGTGCCACGGCGGAAGCTGGCGGAGCATAAATACGCCAGTCATGAGATCGAGATAGCGCCGGACCGTGGGCTCACTGACGCTCATGGAGCGCGCGATATCCGACCCGCCCCAAGTCTGCCCGTGATAGTGGGCGACCATGTTCATGAAGCGGCGCAAAGTTACCGCAGGAATCGTGATGCCGAGTTGAGGCACATCGCGCTCGAGAAACGTTTGCAGGAATTGCCGCCGCCAAGACAAAGAGTTGGTCTCCGTGCGGGCGGTATAAGCGAGAGGAAATCCACCGCGAATCCAGTGTCGCATTTGCGCGGAGGCCCCAAGATCAGAAAGACGGAAGCCCTCCAGCGGAACAATCTCCAGCCGCCCTGCGAGCGTCTCTGAAGACTGACGCAGCAGATCCGGCGAGGCACTGCCGAGAATCAGGAACCGTGCAGGCAGTGGCTTGCGGTCGGCCAGTACGCGCAGCAAGGGAAACAGGTCAGGTCGGCGCTGCACCTCGTCAATCACCACCAGTGTTCGCAGAGGACGCAGAGCAGTATCGGGCTCGCTTAGACGCGCAAGGCTGGCTGGGTCCTCCAGGTCGAAATAGTTCCGCGAATAGGGTGGAACGAACTGCCGCGCCAGCGTGGTCTTTCCACACTGCCGGGCGCCCACCAGTACGACGACGCGGCTGCGCCTCAAGGCGGTGCGGATCAAATAGAGGTCGGAAGTTCGCTGAATCACTAAAAAATCTTACCATGAAATCCTAACGGTGAGCGTTAGAATTTCATGGTTTACTATGTCGTTAACAGGAATCGCCATGGGGCGCATTTTTGGTTGGCCGTTCGGAATCAGGCGCCCGGACCGGCTAAATTCGACGGGTTCCTGCGTCAGCTTATTCGAGCGTTGCGTTCTTCTCCGCAATCATCTTCCTGATCTTCTCCACGAAATCCGCCGCCGGCATGTCTTCCGTTTTTTCTTTTCCCCGCGTGCGAACGTTGACCTTCCCCGCCTCGGCTTCCTTGTCTCCGACGACCAGCAGGAACGGCACCTTCTGCATGGCGTGCTCGCGAATCTTCGCGTTCATCTTTTCGTTGCGAGCGTCAACATCCACCCGCACGCCGATCGCCTTGAGCTGCGACGCGACTTTGTTTGCGTACTCCGCATGGCGCTCGCTGATGGGAATCATCACCGCCTGCACCGGCGACAGCCACACCGGAAACGCTCCAGCATAATGCTCGAGCAGCACGCCGAAGAAGCGCTCCACCGATCCGAACAGCGCACGATGCACCATGACCGGTTGCTTGCGCGAGCCGTCTTCGGCGACATATTCCAGCCCGAAGCGCTGCGGCAGGTTGAAGTCGACTTGCACCGTGGAGAGCTGCCACAAGCGACCGATCGCGTCCACTAACTTGATGTCGATCTTGGGCCCATAAAACGCCGCTTCGCCGGGGATCGTCTTGTATTCGACGTTCTTGCGCTTCAGTACATTCTCGAGCGACTGGATGGCGTTGACCCACTGCTCTTCGCTTCCAACGAAATTCTTGCGGTCGTCGGGATTCCACGTCGAGAGCTCAGTCTGGAATTTCTCGAAGCCGAAATCCTTCAGCACGTCGAGAGCGAAGTCGAGACAACCGGTTATCTCGGCCTCCACCTGCTCGGGCGTGCAGAAGATGTGCGAATCATCCTGCGTAAAGCCGCGCACGCGCAACAGGCCGTGCATCACTCCGGAGCGCTCGTACCGGTAGACCGTGCCCAGTTCGCCGAGGCGCACAGGCAGGTCGCGATACGACTTCAGCGAATCTTTGTAAATCAAAATGTGGCCGGGACAGTTCATCGGCTTCAGGCGATATTCGGCGTCGTCGAGTTCCATGGCGTCGAACATATTCTGCGAGTAATAGCCTTCGTGCCCCGAGGTGTAAAACAACTGCCGCCGCGCCACATGCGGCGTGTAGACGAGCGAGTATCCGCGCTTGATGTACTGCTCGCGCATCCAGTCTTCCATCTCTTTGCGGATGATGCCGCCCTTGGGATGCCAGAAAATCAGCCCCGGTCCGGCCAGTTCCTGGATGGAAAACAGATCGAGTTGCTGGCCCAGCACGCGGTGGTCGCGCTTCTTCGCCTCCTCGACCTGGTGGAGATACGCATCGAGATCCTTCTTCGAGAAAAACGACGTCCCATAGATGCGCTGCAGTTGCGGATTTTTCTCGTCGCCCAGCCAGTACGCGCCGGCGATGTTGAGCAGCTTGAACGCCTTGATTTTTCCGGTCGACGGAATGTGCGGCCCACGGCAGAAGTCGGTGAACTTGCCCGTGCGATAGATCGAAATTTTTTCATCGGGCTTGGTGAATTGCTCGATGAAGTGGCACTTCATGAAGTCACCGTCTTTTTTGAACTCAGTCAGGCCCTGGTCGCGTGGCAGAAATTCGCGCGCGTAGGGAATGTTCTGCTGCACGAGTTCCTGCATCTTCTTCTCGAGTTTTTCGAGATCCTCCGGCGTGAACGCAGCGGGCCGGTAGAAGTCGTAGAAGAATCCGCTCTCGGTCGGCGGACCGTGGCCGAGCTTGGTTTCCGGGAAAAGCTCCAGCACGGCGGCCGCCAGCAAATGCGCCGACGAGTGCCTGTAGACTTCGAGCGCCTCGGGATCTCTTTCCGTCAGAATTTTCAGGTCGGTGTCTTTTTCCAGAGGCTTGGCCAGATCGATAAGATCGCCATTGGTTTTGGCGACCAAAGCCGCATCCGCCAGCCGCGGACTGATGTCTTTCGCGACCTGAAGGGCAGTCGTGCCCTTGGGATATTCCTTGTCGCTCCCATCCGGAAGCTTCACATGAATGCTGTCAGCCATAAGTTTGAGTGCCTGCAGAAGTACTGAATCTTCAAGTCTAAAGAACCGCTGGGGGAGGGTCAAACCGAAGAGCCACGAAGTGCTAGTTTGAACCTTAAGAAATTTCTCCGCCAAATATGCTGCTCCCGCGTCAGAGGGTGGATTGGTGTTTGGTAGAGGATGTGGTCATTCTTCAATCCGTAGTACTGGGATCAGTCGCGCAGAACCGAACCGGATCGAAGATCTTCAAGTCCCGAAAATTCTTTTGAAGCTGAGACGCGAGGTTGCGGACGGTTGGGAGTATCGATGTCCAGCGGCGGCGCCAGACTCTGCCGGATAAGCGAGCGCGGTAGAGGTGTGCGGGCGGCGGATTCTCTGCGGCCACGCTCATGATTTCGACATCGCTCGACAGGCGACGAGTGCGGAATGAAAGGTTATCAGATCATCTATTCCGCACTCGCATCGGATGGCACGCAAGTACGCCCGCCCGTCCTGTCCGTCCTAATATGCCGGCACGTCTTTAACATGCGTGGCGATCCACCACTGGTTGCCGAAGGCATCCGTCACAGCGCCGACGCGGTCGCCATAGGGCTGGTCGGCCGGTTCCTTCATCGATTTCGCCCCCGCGGCGAGAGCCGTCTTGTAAGCGTCATCCACATTCGGCACGTAGAGATAGAACATCGTCGGGATGGGCTCGTACTTCCCATGTGCCTCGCCCATTTCAATATGTGAGTCGCCGATGTTCATCGTGACATGATGAATCACGCCGTCAGGTGATGCGTAGCGGCCGAGTTCCTGCGCGTTGAAGGCGCGCTTCAGGAAGTTGATCACCGGTTCAGCGCGCTGCGGATGCAGGTAGGGTTGAATATCCGGAGCGCCCTCCGACCTGTAATCGCTGCCCATGAAGGTCGCGATGTACCAGTAATTGCCTGCGGAATCCTTCACCGTAGAAGACCGCTCGCCATATTCCTGATCGCGCGGCTCGTCGAGCAGCGTGCCGCCCGCAGCCACGGCTTTCTTTGTGACTGCATCAATGTCTCTCACGTAGACATGCAGCGCATGCCGGTTGGGCGTGCCCTTGAATTCCTTGCCCGGGATGCCGCCACCGATCATCAGCATGGAGTCGCCAATGCGCACCTCGGCATGCAGTCCGCCCGCCGGGGTGATCGCACGGAATGTTTCTTCCGCATCGAACACCTGCTTGGCAAAGTCAACGAGCGCAGGCCCGTCCGTGGCAATCATGTAAGGCGTGACCATGCGGAAGCCTTCGGGTACGGGGCTCACTCCAGGAGCTTTCTCTTTTTGTCCACCTTCCCGTCCACCTTCCGGTGCTGGGCTCGGCCCGCGCATGCGGCGATGCATTTCCTCGACCGACATTTCTTCTTTCACCGTGAAGACCGCCCAGGTGTAGCCAAACGGATCCTGCAGCGTCGCATCGCGGTGGCCGTAGAACTGCGTCTTCGGCTCACGAATAAGCTTCATGCCTTCCGACACCGCATGCTGCGCAAAGCCATCGACATCAGGAACCTGGATGGAAATCGAGATCGGCGAATTCCCCAGTGTTTCCGCACTGAAGCGGCCGCCTTCTGGCCACTCCCCGGTCACATCGATCGGGGACTCGCCGATCATCAACTCGGCGTGCGGAATGCTGTCGCCGACCTGGAAGCGGAATGTTTCTTTGGCGCCCAGAGCGCGAGTGTAAAACTCGATCGCCTTGGCAGGATCGCGGAAGGCTAACCTTGGCGCCGCGGTGATACGGGTTGCAGCAACGGGCTCGGCAACTGTAGACATATGTTTTCTCCCTTCAAATTCTGACTTCAATCGCGAGCGGAAACTCTCACGTGGCAGGTCGCGCAGATCGGCGGCGATGCGCAGCAGAGGCTCGATCGCCCGCTCCGCTTTCGGAGCCTTGCCGTCGGTGCGCGCCAACATCGCGTCCACAGCCTTGTTGAGCTGTTCCACCTGCTTCACATTGTCCGGTCCCGGATTCAGAGAGCGCTTAGGCATCGGCACCCTCCATGCGCGTCCGCAAGCTGGTCAGCGCTCGGAATTGCAACTGCTTGACCGCGCCCTCCGTCTTGCGAATCTTCTGCGCCACCTCTTTAATGCTTTTCTGCTCCACAAAGCGCAGCACAACTACGTCCCGTTGATCGGCGGGCAGCGTATCGACCAGGCGGAACAACGTCGCGCGCCGCTCGACCTCTTCGATCTCTTTGGGACTGACGTGCGCGGACTCGATCGCGTCTTCATCGCAAACTTCGCGTCCCGAGCGCTGCCGCCGGTCGGAAATCAGATTGGCGGCGATGCGAAACAGCCACGCGACAAACGGAATGCCGCGCCACTCAAAGCGTTTCAGGTTGGCCAGCGCCTGATGAAAAACTTCCGCCGTCACATCCTCGGCTTCTGTACGATCCCCGACCCGGCGAATGACGTAGGCATACACGCGCTCAAAGTTGATTTCGTAAAGGTCGGCAAAGCGGGCGGGATCCTGCTGCGCAGCTTCCACCAGAAGCCGCTCGTCCGCTTCTTTCTTCAGAGCCTTCAATTGCCCGCCTTCAACGAATTCTCCGCGCCTTTGGCCCTAACGCGTTTGGCCGTACACATGGTAAACGCCCCGGCGCGGAAAAAGGTTACGGTCGAATGCGCACAAGGGCGAACGAATGAGTAGTGGTCAGTTTGGCACTTACACTGCTCTGTCATCCTGAGCGAAGCCGTTCTTCAGGCGTAGCGAAGGATCTCCCGCATAGCTGGCCTAACGCGCCAGCCAAACTGCACCACTACCAACGGAACGAGGATTGCACCGAAACAATTTTCTAGTACCCTCTTTGCCCGATCCGGCATCTGAATCTAGCCGGCATATTAGGTACGAACGCGGTCGCCGTACCGCCGCAGATGCCGGACTAAAGAAAAAAGAGGAACGCCATGGAAGCCATCACCGGAGTTTTCCAAACCCGAGCCGACGCCGAACGAGCCTTGAGCCAGGCCTATGCGACCGGCGTTCCGCACGACCGAATCACTCTGCTGACTCCCGGCAGCGCCGACCAGATTGCGCACGAAGTCCAGGCAGTTCCCGTTGACACCACCGAGCAACCCGGCATGGGCAAGGCCATTGGGGCGCTCATGGGTGGCGGCGTTGGGCTTACAGGAGGCTCACTTCTCATCGCTCTTGTGCCGGGACTCGGTCCGGTCACTGCTCTTGGATTGCTGGGCGCCGGAATTCTAGGTGCTGCCGGCGCCACGGTAGGTGCAATCACCGGAGAAAAAGTTGAAGAGTCCATGTCGATGGGATTGCCCGAGGACGAAATCTACGTTTACGAGGACGCCCTCCGCAAAGGCCGGAGCGTGGTCGTTGGCCTGGCCGAAAACGATGATGACGCAACCCGCTTGCGGAACTTGTTCAATGGAGCAGGCGCCGAATCCGTAGACGCCGCCCGCGAGCAGTGGTGGGTCGGCCTGCGCAGCGCCGAAGAGAGTCACTACCCGATGTCTGGCCGCAGCTTCAGCGAGGACGAAAAATTCTTCCGGCTGGGATTCCAGGCGGCGCTTCACGCCAAAACACGTTGCAAGGAATTCGACCAGGTTACCGCCGAGATGGAAGCTGCCCTCGAAGACGTAGAATGCGCGCATCCGGGCGAAGCGGTCGAAGAGCCATTTACTCGCGGATACCAGCGCGGACGCGAGTACTATCAGCGGCTCTGCGACGAGAACCAAAAGGCGGCCTAGCCTGATTTTTCAAAGATTTGGCTGACGTGCCGTCACGGGCGGTAGTACAAATCCTCCACGGCCTTCTGCACTTTGGTCGAAAGCGCTTCCATGTCTCGAATGGTAAGGCCGGAGGTCGGGATTGGCTCGCCCACGCGCATCTCCAAAGGGCGGCACTTGATGTGGTAGGTATCCATGGGCAGCAATTCGTATGTGCCGACAAGCGCGACCGGGACGACATCGACCTGGGCCTTGATCGACAGAAAAAATGCTCCCGGCAGAAACGGCTTGATCTCGCCGTCAGATGTGCGGCCGCCCTCGGGAAAGATCACCAGCGGCATTCCGGCTTTCAACCCCTTCAGCGCGGAGCGAATCGCGCCCACCGATCGCGAAGGATTCTGCTGATCGAGGCAAATCTGCCCCGAGCGCTTCAACTGCCAGCCGACCATCGGATAAGCCAGCAGCTCTTTCTTGAACGCGATGCGAAACTGAAACGGCAGATTGACGTACAGAACTGGAATGTCGAGCGCCGAAGCGTGATTCACCGCATACACGTGTGGCTTGGCGGTGTCGATCTTGTCGAGGCCTGTGACCTTCAAAGGCGAAAAGATCGACTTCATGATCAGCCAAGACCACGCGTAGGAAAACCAGTGCAGGCGCCGGCCATCGCGGTCGAACGCTCCGCCCGGCAGCGCGATCAGTCCCATCACCAGCGTGTAGAGCCAGATGAGCGGATCAAGAAAGAAATAGGAACGCAGGCGGCTGAGCCAGCCGTATTTTTTCCCGGGAATTGAGTGAGGACTTGTTCGCTGAATGTTTCGCGTACCCGCTTGGGGCGCGCCGCTTTGGATCTGCCCTTCTGCCTGCTCGACCGATGAATTCAACTCCGGCACACTTCCATTCTAGGGGAAACCAACCCGATGTGGCGCGGGCGCCCTCGCCCGCGTCTTCGATTTCTAGGTATTGAGTACGTCCATGGCCGCGCCAACCAGATAAATCGAGCCGGTGATCACGACAATCGCCCTCGTTCCTGCAACCACGCGCGCCCGATCAATCGCGCGATCAACCTCCGCGATCATCTCAATCTCGGTTCCGCTTCGCGATCCTGCTTGCTGAATCTCTTCCGGCGAAGCTGCCCGCGGATTCTCCGGGCGCGTGGCGATCACGCGCTCCGCCATGGGAAAAAGGATGTCGGTCATCTCCGAGATTGCCTTATCGCGCATCGCCCCAAAAACAAAAATCAGCGGACGGTCGTCATAGCGCTCTGAAAGTGCTGAGCGCAAGGCCCACGCCCCCGCGGGATTGTGCGCCACATCCAGCACAATCTCTGGCTGGTCAGCGCTTGCGGGGATTACCTGAAATCGTCCGGACCAGTGCGTCTCGCGCACTCCGCGCTGGATCGTCTGAGCGGTGATCTGTGAGAATTTTTGTTTCGCCAGTTCCTCGGCTGTGGCGATTGCTAAGGCCACATTGCGCAACTGATGCCGCCCGGTCAAAGGCGTCTCGACCAAAATCTGCTTGCCCATAACCTGCAAGGGATACCGATAACGTGGAACCGGGTCTTGCTCGGGACTCGGGACTCGGAACTCAGGACTAGCCGGCGATACCGGCGGCACAAACGGCACCGCATTCACGCCGTGCGCGCCCAGATCGAGAATCGTATTGCCGATTACGTCGTTGGCTTCGGGTTGCTGCGGCAACGTAACCACAACTCCGCCGGGCCGGATGATCCCGGCTTTCTCTCGCGCAATCTCGCTGACGGTATTTCCCAAGAATTTCTGATGATCGAGCGAAATATCCGTAATCACGCTGACCAGCGGCACGACCACGTTGGTCGCGTCGAGGCGTCCGCCCATGCCCACTTCCAGCACTGCAATCTCGACGCGTTCGCGCGCGAAATAAAGAAAGGCGATGGCCGTCATCATCTCGAAAAAACTGGGATGCCAGGGCAAATCGCCCTGTTCCACCAGTTTCTCAGCCACGCGATCGACCTGCCCGTGCAATCCGGCGAATTCGTCATCGCCGATTTCGGCGCCATCAATGCAAATTCGTTCATTGAGCCGGATCAAGTGCGGCGATGTGTAGAGTCCAGTTTTCAGCCCGGATGCTTGAAGAATCGACGCCAGCGTCGCCGCCGTCGATCCCTTGCCATTGGTTCCGGCGATCAGCACGCTAGGAAATCTCAGCTCAGGATGATCAAGCCCCGCCAGCAATACGCGCATGTGGGCCAGGTCGAACTTGTGCGACGGCGTTTGGGCCAATTCGTGTCCCAGCGCATACATACTCGCCACTGCGGTTTGGTAAGACATTAGAAGCTTCTAACTCCTAGCCACTAGCTTCTAGCCCTCCAGCCTGAACTGGAGGCTTCGCGATTTCAGATTATCAAAACTGATTCTGATTCAGACAGGTAGTTGGGTTCGCTTCGCGAATAAGGAGGGAGCCGACAGGTTTAGCTAGAAGCCAGCAGCTAGAACCTAGAAGCTGCCTCACGCTCCCATAAATTCCAGCGCCCGCGCGATATACGGCTTGAGCTGCTTGCGGGGAACCACGGCATCGAGCATGCCGTGCTGAAGCAAAAACTCGCTGCGCTGGAAACCCGGCGGCAGCTTCTGCCGGATGGTCTGCTCGATCACCCGCGGGCCGGCAAAACCGATCAGCGCTCCCGGTTCAGCAATATTCAAATCCCCGAGCATGGCGAAGGACGCTGTTACTCCGCCAGTCGTAGGATCGGTCAACAAAGAAATGTAGGGAACCCTGGCCTCATCCAAGCGCGCCAGCGCCGCCGAAATCTTCGCCAGTTGCATCAGGCTGATCACGCCTTCCATCATGCGAGCGCCGCCCGAAGCCGACACGATGATCAGCGGAATCTTCTTATCCGCGGCGCGCTCCACTGCGCGCGTGATGGCCTCGCCCACTACCGCGCCCATGCTGCCACCGATAAAGGCATATTCCATGATGCTCGCGATCACTCGCCGCCCCTCCAGCTTCCCGTGAGCGTTGATCACCGCATCTTTCAGGCCGGTGTCTTCCTGAGCCTGTTTGAGCCGTTTCGAGTACGGTTTCAGGTCGACAAACTTCAGGGGGTCGGTCGACGAAATCTCCCCGTCGAAGGTTTCATACTCGTTGTTGTCGAGCAGTTGCGCCAGGCGGGTGCGCGCGTCGATCCGGAAGTGCTTCTCGCACTTGGGGCAGACGTTCAGATTGTCTTCCAGATCTTTCTTCCAGATAATCTGCCGACACTCTTCGCACTTCACCCACAAGCCTTCGGTACGCACGGTCTTCGCCCCCGAAGTATCGAGCTCACCGGATTCGCGTTTAAACCAAGCCATAGGAAGAATTTGGTATTGGATAATTTGGTAAGTGTGTAATTGAATCGGTGCAACTGCGCCGTCAAATTCCTCAATTACCAAATTTCCCAATTACTCAATTCAGTATTCGATTCCCCTCTGCGCCATCACGCCCTTTTCGTAGGCATGCTTGACCTGGCGCATTTCGGTGACGGTGTCGGCGACCTCGACAATTGTGGGGTGCGCGTTCCGGCCCGTCAAGATCACATGCACCATCTCGGGTTTTCTTTTCAGGCTTTCGGCCACCTTCGCCGGGTCGAGCATTCCATAGCTGATGGCGTAGTTAATCTCGTCGAGCACCACGAGATCCCACTGGCCGGACTGAATCGCCTCGTCCGCTTCCGCCCAGGCCAGCTCGACCATCTTCACATCTTCCGGATCGGGCTTCTCGCTGCCGACTTTCACGAAGCCGCGGCCCATCTGCTTCATCACGAATTTGTCGCCGAAGGCCTGCACGGCGTCTAGCTCGCCGTAATGCCACGAACCCTTCAGGAACTGCAGCATGAGCACGCGCATTCCCTGGCCAACGGCGCGCAAGGCGGTTCCCATGGCAGCCGTGGTCTTCCCTTTGCCGGGACCAGTGTTGACGATGATGAGTCCACGACGAATATCTGCCATGCCGGAGCTTTCGATTCTACTAGATGACCGTGGTTGCCGTTCGCCGATGGCACGGTCGGCCAGTGGTGCAGTTTGGCTTCTTAGGTAGCTTTGTCATCCTGAGCGGAGCCGCTTTTCAGGCGTAGCGAAGGATCTCCAGCGCAGCCGGCCTTACGCGTCAGCCAAACTGCACCACCAGAGTCGGATGGATCTCTGCAAGATTAAGAAGAACTTAAAAAGAGATGTCCGCAACTGGACACCCCCGTCCCGCATTGGACAAATCCGCTCCACTGGAAACGGGAACTACCGTGACGTGTCAATAGGTTAGAGACGATATCCCGTGGAAGGGGAGTTGCACCTTAAGTCCCAAGCCGAACGTTCGGCTTCGGGCTGCTTTGGGGAGCACTGTTGAATTTCCCATCGGTCCGCCGGCGGAGGCGAACGCTCAAAATAAAACTGTAATGAATCGCTTCCCACTGCGGTCTTCTTGTTAACAGAACGGTCTCATCATTCGTTGTCAGTACGTTCGGGAATTGCTGGAGAGAGAAATGTTTACAACCAGGAGCTTTTCCACGGAACTCCAGCATCCAATCTTTCGTAGCTCGATCTGGCGGATCTCTGTCCCCTCGCAACCTGCGGAGGTCTCATCGTGATCAACAGGTGTTTGATGTTATTGTGGTCGGCGCTGTTGGTGGTGTTGCCGGCCTATTCCGCCCAGCACGTTGCAGTTCATCCGCGGCCTTCGATCGACGCGGCCGATCAAAGCACGATTCGCGAGATCGTCGACATGGAACGGCAGGCGCGCGAGGCCAGCCTGCACCGCGATCCCGACTTCTCGGCAAGAACCCTCGCGGAAGACTATGTCGCCATTACTCCGCTCGGCACCATCACCACCAAGCAGGACACAGTCTCCGCCCGCAAGAGCGGCCAGCTCCGCTACGACTCCATCAATGTAAGCGACATGGTGGTGCGCCTCTACGGCGATACCGCCGTCGTAACCGCCCGCGCCGACGTCAAAGGCCACCAGCTCGGCGAAGATTTCAGTGGCCCCTACCGCTACACCCGAGTCTGGGTCCGCCGCAACGGGCATTGGCAGGCGGTCAGCTACCAGGCCACTGTCACGCAATAGATCTGCATTCTCACTGGTCGATGTCATCCTGAGCGAGGATTGTGCTCCGCGGAACGCGGAGCACAACCGCAGTCGAAGGATCCCTGCAATCGCCACCAACCGGGGGTGCCCCATGTCTCGCCGCTTTGCGAGACATGGGATAAGCGATCGTAGTGCGCCTCCCTCGCTGTGTGGTTAAATGTCCTCCATTGCGGAGAAGACATCCCCATGAGTTCAACTCGCCCACGACGTCCGGCTTCGATTGGCATTCTTATAGTCACTCTGCTCTGTGCTTCTGTTTCCGCTGCCCAGGATTCCAAACTCTCCCCCGAAAAAAAATCGCAGATCGAAGCCGCCGTTTCGAAATTCATGGCGACGGCACACGCGCCCGGCGTCTCCGTAGCCGTCGTCGAGCACGGCGAGTACGAATGGGCTGAAGGATTCGGTCTCGCCGACGTCGAAAATAACGTTCCAGCCAGTGAGCAGACGCTGTATCGCCTGGCATCGATTTCCAAGTCGCTGACCGCGGTCGGAGCCATGCAACTGGTCGAGCACGGCAAGCTCGATCTCGACTCTCCCATTCAAAAATACTGTCCGGCTTTTCCCGAGAAGCAGAAGTCAATCACGACGCGCGAAGTCATGGGACATCTGGCCGGAATTCGTCACTACAAGGGTGGCCCCGAAGACCTGGAAGTTGGCAACACGAAGCACTTCGACGACCCCATTCAAGGCGGCCTTGACTTCTTCAAGAACGAGCCGTTGCTCTCCGAACCCGGCACGAAATTTCATTATTCGACTCAAGGATATACGGTTGTGGGCTGCGTGATGGAAGGAGCGTCGGGAGCGAAGTATGTCGACTATATGATGCGAAACGTCATCGCCCCTGCCGGTATGGAGCACACTCAGGTTGACAACCGCTTCTCGATCATTCCGTACCGCACCCGCTTCTACGAGAAGACCGAATCCGGCACCGTGCGCAACTCCGAGTTCCTCGACTCAAGCTACAAGATACCCGGCGGCGGTTGGCTGTCGTCCGCTGAAGACATGGCGCATTTTGAAGTGGCCATTCTCAGCGACAAGCTGATCAAGCGCTCCACCCGCGACCTGATGTGGACGCCGCTTAAACCCACGGGCGAAGCGCCCAACGGTTACGCCCTTGGCTGGGGCAACACGACCGAAGGCAATCTGCATTGCGTGAGCCACAGCGGCGGCCAGCAGGGCACCAGCACCGATTTCATCATCGCCCCGGATCAGGGCGCGGGCGTGGTCGTGCTCGCGAATATTGAAGGGGTCCGGGCCGGCGATCTGGCCAAGGAGATTTTGACGATTCTGGTAGGAGTTCCGGCTGCATCCGGGAAGTAGTTGCTAAGAAAGCTCCAAGGCCGGGCATCTTTGATTTGTTGGCCGGCATCCTCATGCACGTGTGGGGGTATCTATGTCGCGATGCACTCTGGCCGCTCTTTGTTTGGCATTGGGTTTGGCAGTGGGCCTGACGCTGGCGGATGGTACAGCGCTGGCACAGGAGGACGCACCCAAGAGAGTAGAAGTATTCGGAGGCTACCAGTTCCTGCACGCCGGAAACTTCGACGGAGCTGGCGACGGCAGCGCGAACACAAGCGGCTGGAATGCAGCCGCGACGTTTAACTTCACTCGCCACCTCGGCTTCACCGCCGACTTCGGCGGCGGCTATCAAACCAGGCGGATTCAGGAACAGCAAAGCAGTCTAAACGCTACGGCCACGATTCAGATCTACACGTATGGGTTCGGGCCGACCGTCTCTGTCACGCCCGGCGGAAAGTTTAAGGTGTTTACGCACGCGCTGTTTGGCTACGGGAGCGTGCGGCCAAACGGCTGCATCCTATTCAGCGGCTCGCCCGATGAGTGCGGCTCGGGCCACATGACCGGCATGGCCATGATGCTTGGCGGCGGAGTGGATGTTCCGGTTAAGCGTTCTGTGGCATTTCGAGTCGCCCAAGTGGACTGGGTATATCTTCCCTCGCAAGGCGGCGCGCAGACCGGTGACGTGAGAATCTCCTCGGGCTTGGTCTTCCGCTTCTAGACTTTCTTTTCACCGGTGGTGCCGAGCGTCGCTCGGCTAATGCCCCGAATGATACGGATGTCCTTTAAGAATGGTGAACGCCCGATAGACCTGCTCCAAAAGCACGACGCGCGCCAGTTCATGCGGCAGAGTCATCTTCCCCATAGAGATCGTCTGCTGCGCGGCCGATTTGGTCTCGGCACTGAATCCATCGGCGCCGCCGATCGCGAAGACCAGAGGAAGACGGTTGCGCTCCTGATAGTCGCCGAGAAACTGCGCGAACTGCTCGGAAGAAAATTCTTTTCCGCGAGAATCCATCAGCACGAGTGTGGATTTCGGGCCGCTCTTCGCCCGCTCCGCCCGCCCGCAAAACTCCAGCAGCGCAGCCTCGTCACGCAGTGAAACTCCCTCCACCTGCGCGTAGCGCGAGATGCGCTTCAGGTATTCATCCGTCAGCGCCTGAATCGCAGCTTCTTTGGTTTTTCCGATCCAGGCAATCGTGATCTTCACGCGCGATCTCCAGACCTTGTCCGTGGAGCCCCGGACGCAGCTTGCCCTGAGCGAAGCCGAAGGGTCCGGGGATGGTGCGCCTTCACCCTTGGCTCATAGGACCGTGCACTCCCTGGGCGGACGAATGCGTCCGCCCCTCCACGAGCTCTGTGGATCAACTTCTACGCCTTCGTTTTCTTTTTTCGCCTGGGCACAGCCGACTTTGCTTTCTTGCGCACCGCGGGTTTCAGATCCCCCGGTTCCAGCCGCTTCGCCGTCTTCCACAAGCGCTCGAGATCGTAGAACTTCCGCGCCTTCTCCGAAAAGACGTGCACCACGAAGTCGACATAGTCGATCAGCACCCACTCGGCCTGGTTGTAGCCCTCAGTGTGCGTAGGCCGCAGGCCCGCGCCTTTGAGCCGCAGCTCCACTTCGTCGGCGATAGCCTGGATCTGCCGCGGATTCGTCCCGCTGCACAGCACAAAGTAGTCGGTAAACGCGCCCGACCCTTTTTCCAGTTCGAGGATGGTGAGTTCCTCGGCCTTTTTTTCCAGGCAGGCCTGAATGGCGGCGGAGACTTGGTTTTTCAGTTCACTCTTCTTCATTCAGTGGTCTATTTCAGTATTCAATTCAGCCGGATCGTTTCTGTAAGGTGGGAATAGCCATTCGTGGCCCGCTATTTGCCGGACTTCTTCGCCTCGGCCGCCGCGCGCTCGCGCAACGCCGCCATGGTGGCATGGGAGGGATCCTTGCGGTTGCTGTTCTTGTTTCTGCGCTTCGGCTTGGTGACGTAGTGATTCTTTGCCATAGTGGCGGATTCTCCGTATCGCGGCGCTCAAGGGCGCCGTCCTCTTAATTTGTTTGGTCGCTGAAATCGCTACCGGTTGGCTACTCTCTTATTGTAACTGAGGGGGCGGGCAAGCCTGCTGTTGAAGAATTTGTTTTCTGGTCCCTGTCGGTCAATCGAGGCCCGTAAGTCGATGTAGGGCGTCATCCAGAGCGGAGCCGCTTTTCAGGCGGAGCGAAGGGTCTCCCCTCCCGTGATCCATCGTGTGGGAGATCCCTCCGCCCGCGAAAAAAACGCGGGCTGTCGGGATGACGCCGATCGAAAAGGCAATCAAGCCTCGAAAATCTTACTTATACAGCCCCATCTTCTTTATGTACTCCGCCACGGCGGGATCAAGGAATTTCCCCAGCGACTTGCCGGCGGCGATAGCCTCGCGAATGGCTGTGGCTGAGGCTGGCTGATTTAGATTCCCCATGACGTGGATGGTTGCTCCCTTCAGCACGAGATCGCCAACAGCCGCCTGCTTTTGAAAGGGCTTGGTTACCTCCGGGCGTGGCCGCAAGCTTTCCGGCAGCGCGTTGGCCACGTCGGCGAGGGAATATCCCGGTCGGCTGGCGACGATGAATTCGCACTCGCCAAACAGAGACTCGGCCTCGTGCCACTTGGCGATGTCGGCGAAGGCGTCCATGCCGATCAGCAGAAAGAGGTGGTCGCTACCCTTGAACGACTGCTTCAGCCGGCGGATGGTGTCGATCGTGTAGTTGGGCGGCTCGGCTTCGGGCTTGGCGTTTCCTTTTTTGACAAGGCTTGGCTTTGCCGGATTTGCCTTGTGCGGCTCGGGTTCATCCGGCGCCTCGAGCAGCGACGGGATGAAACTCTTCTCCTGCGCCGTCGCCAGTGCCAGCATCGCGAAACGGTGGAAGAAAGGCGTGAGCGGCTGCTTCTGCTTGTGCGGAGGAATGTTGGCTGGCACGAAGTGGACGCGATGAAGCTTGTATTGCTCCATTGCCGCCTGCGCCAGAGCGATGTGGCCGCGATGGATGGGATCGAAGGTTCCGCCGAAGAGTCCGATGTTCATAGATTGGCGTCGGGCTGTGAATGCCGGTCCCGTCTCTCAGGCGTCATCCCGAACGCCCGCGTTTTCTCCAGCGGGCGGAGGGATCTCCCCTAGACAGCACTTGCGACGAGATCCCTCGCTACGACGCAAAAACGTCTTTGCTCGGGATGACGCCGCGCAGAAGCTTCCTACCAGTGACTCAAACTGAGACAGCACCCGCCGCAAGGTCCCCGATAGTGTCTTGGATTTCGCGCCTCGGATGCAAGCGCACCGTGCCGCGGCATCGTCCGATCGGCCATTGTCCCATCGCCGTCGAACCTTTGCGTTTTTCATGGGACGGTTTGCCAACCCGGAATGAACTCCTGTAACTATGCTGTTTCCCAATTTGGAACTAGTATGGGTGCCATGCGAGTAACCCTCCCCCTACTCCGCATCCCCCCTGCTCGGGCCCCAATCTTGCGGTATGGGGTGGCTGTTCTTTCCACGGCTCTTGCTCTCATTCCCACCGTGCTGCTGGCTGACGTTTCAGAAAGCCGCCTTGCGCTTTTCGGCGTCGCGGTCATGGTCAGCGCGTGGTATGGCGGATGGAAGCCCGGCCTCGTTGCAACATCGTTTGCCCTGACGGTCAGCGCTTATTTTTCTCTTGTAGGCGAGCATTCGCCGACGCAGTTGCGCGTCGCGATTCTGCGACTCTCGCTTTTCTTTTTTGTCGCGATGCTCATCTGCTGGCTGAATGCGGCGCTGCGTTCAGCCCAGGAAGACCTGCATCGTTCGGAGTCGAACTTTCGCTCGCTGGTGACGAACGCTCCTTACGGCATCTGCCGCTGCGATTCTACGGGCAAGATTCTCGATGCGAATCCGGCATTCCTGGAGATGCTGGGTTTCGGTGCTTCGAGGGAACTGATCGGGCAGCACATTTTCAGTTTGTATTCCGAGAATGACCGCTGGTTCGATCTGGCTGATTTCTTGCGGTCAACGGCGCCCTTCAGCGGGCTCGCGGCAGACTGGAAGAAGAAAGATGGAAGCTCGACCAGCGTCCGTGTCTCGGGCCGCTCCGTCACAAATGGCGGCGACCGCGCGCTGATCTTCGAACTGTTCGCGGAAGACGTGACCGAGAGACGCGCCCTCGAGCAGCAACTACGGCAGTCCCAGAAGATGGAAGCCGTGGGTCGTCTTGCCGGCGGCATCGCTCACGACTTCAACAATCTCCTGATGGTGATCTCGGGCTACTCCGAGTTCCTGCTCGAACGCATGGGAGGAGAGCCCCATCTGCGCGGTCCGGCGCAGGAGATCGCCAGCGCCGCCGAGCGCGCCTCGTCGCTCACGCGCCAGCTTCTGGCCTTCAGCCGCAAGCAGATGCTCGCCCCGCGCATCGTCAATCTCAACGACGTCGCGACCGAAAATCTGCGCATGCTGACCCGCATGATCGGCGAGGACGTGGATCTGGTGCTGGTTCCCGGACAAAATTTGTGGTCGGTGCGCGCCGATGCCGGACAGATCGATCAGGTCATCATGAATCTGGCGGTAAACGCGCGCGACGCCATGCCGACCGGCGGAAAGCTCACCATCGAAACTTCGAACGTGACGCTCGATGAAGACTACGCCCGGTTTCATGCTCCCCTGCGCCCCGGCGACTACGTCATGGTCGCCATCAGCGACACCGGCGCCGGCATGGATGCGGAAACCCAATCTCATATCTTCGAGCCTTTCTTCACGACCAAGGGCACGAAGGGAACCGGGTTGGGACTGTCGACCGTCTACGGCATCGTGAAACAAAGCGGAGGGTATATCTGGGTGTATAGCGAATTGGGCAAAGGCACCACGTTCAAAATTTATCTGCCGCGCGTGGCTTCGACCGGAGAGACAGCCGCGCAGGTCGCCGCGCCCATCGAGATAAAGAAGGTCGAGCCCGGGACCGAGACGATCCTGCTGGTCGAAGACGAGCCCAACCTGCGCTACCTCGCGCGCCAGTATCTGGAAAAGCAAGGCTACAAGGTGATCGAAGCCGCGGACGGCGCGGTGGCCATGCAGATCGCCGTGGCTCACGACAAAGTGATTCATCTATTGCTGACCGATGTCATCATGCCCGGCATGAACGGGCGCGAACTCGCGCAACGGATTTCTGAAATTCGTCCGAACGTGAAAATTCTCTACATGTCCGGCTACACGGAAAACGTGATCGGACACAACGGCATGCTGGATGCGGGCGTACGCCTGCTCCAGAAGCCCTTTAACCTTCGCGACCTGAGACAGAAAGTGCGCGAAGTGCTCGATGCTGGTCCAACTCCCCCGGAGGTCGCTATGTCCATGCAAACCGCAGAACCACGCTATGCCGCGCGAGCCAGAGAAATCCCGCCGGCCCGCGCGCAACGTTTCCAACTTCACTTGCCGCTGCGTTATCGGCGGCTCGGCGAGAAAGACTGGCACGATGGCACGACTGAAAACATCAGCCGGTCAGGCATGCTATTCCAGGCGAATGAGCCGTTGCAGCCCAGTTCGCAGCTCGAGATTAATCTCGTGCTGCCCGCGGAGATTGCCGGTCTCTCAGCAACGGAAGTGGTTTGCCGCGGCGAAGTCGTGCGCACCATCGAACCTAACGGAAAAGCGTTGAGCCCCGCGCTGGCCGCGAGGATTCTGCAATACCACTTCCAGCATGGCCCACTTCCGAGAGCGTAGGCTCCCAGCGCGAATGTTCTGTGGCGGATGTTGAATATGGGCGGCCTACGGGCCGCCCTGCACATTTCTGCAACTATTTCTGAACGCCGATAACTCCAACCTCGATTGCGCAACCTCGATCACCAAATCACCCAAGAACTAATTACCAACGTAAGCGCGAATCTGCCTTTTCTGCTGCCTGCCTTCGACGGCCTTCGCTAGCCTGAGCAAGGAGGAAGCGCTTCGTCTCGTGCCCCAACTGCTCACCCTGATCTTTCTCGCTCCAAGGCGAAATGCAGCATGGCCCCTCCTGTTGCCGTTCGGCCTTTTCGGGGCCATCTTTCTTTTCTTCTGTGTCGTTCGGCTGATTCGGCTTCGGCGTCGCGTAATGAGAATCAAAGACGAGGCGATCTCTCAAAGCGAATTGTTGAAAGAGACTTCGCCGGAAGTCGTCAAATCATCCAGGGGATTGGCACGTCGAACGGTGATTCGTCTCTCAACCTCGCCGATCGCGACAGATTCTCGGGAGATGACTCAGCAGGAGAGAATCGCCGCCGCGTTGGCCCGCGCGGGAATTGCAACTCCATGGGAATCTCCCGACGTCGGCACAGCGGACGCCAGCCCCAAAAAGGATGCTCTGCCGCCAGCAGATTCCACCACTCCATCTTCCGGGCACTAATTCCACCAGTCGCGACTCGCCCGCGTTGCCAGCACCACGCATCTAACCATTCCTCGCGGAGCAGCAGACAAGCGTCGCGCACCCCTCTAGTACAATCAGTCCCGTGAGCGACGCCGTCCGCATCGGAATCCTGGGCGACTTCAACACGGAGTTTCGCTCCCATCACGCCACCAACGACGCCCTGCAGCACGCTGCCCGCAAGCTGAAAATCGAAGTGCAGTCCGAATGGATTCCTACCGACTCTCTGCTGAATGCGGAAGCCGAAAAAAAGCTCGAAACCTTTGACGGCCTGTGGGGTGCGCCGGGCAGTCCCTACAAAAGCTTTGAAGGCATGCTGAATGGAATCGGCTTTGCCCGCCGCCGCGACTGGCCGTATCTGGGCACGTGTGGCGGATTTCAGTATGCCTTTATTGAGTTCGCGCGCAACGTGCTCAACATCAAAGACGCGGACAGCGCCGAGAACAATTCCGGATCGAAGAACATCATCATTTATCCGGTGGCCTGTGCGGTGCCTGACCGAAAGGGCGATGCGCCGAAGCTCTCGGGCGTGGTTCCAGAGATCCGCCTGCGCCCCGGTTCTTATCTGCAGTCGTACTACGGCAAAGGCGAAGAAGTCGTGAAGGAAGAATTCTTCTGTAACTTCGAAATTAATCCCGAATTCGAATGGACCACGATGGAAGCGGGTTTTCCAGTCGTGGCACGCGGGCCGAACGGAGAGATTCGCGCCATCGAATCGCCGACCCACAGATTTTTTCTCGCTACGTTGTTTCAGCCGCAGCTTTCGTCGACCGAGAAGAAGCCGCATCCGGTCGTCCTGGCATTCGTACAGGCCGCCGCCGACTGGGGCAAGAAGAAGTTGGACGACAGCGTATTGGAGTGATTCAGCCGTCGGCGGTCGGCGGTCGGTGGCCAGTACCGAGTATCGAGTACCCAGTCCCCCACCGGTAATGATTCTCCCGTAGACCGGATGTCATTCCGAACCGGCGCAAAGCGGCGGTGAGGAACCTGCTTTTCGCTGATGACTACGGTGAGCTCATAAAGCTGTCATCCTGAACGGTGGTGAAGCCACCGTGAGGGACCGTATGAATGTAAAGCCCCACCGATGCAGCTGATGCGGTCCCGCACACGCTGCCCAGAGACGATGATCCTTTCTGCTGCGTCCGCGCTTCACACCAACGTAAGGTCCCTCGCGCCGGCGAAGCCGTCGCTCAGGATGACATCGCGAAAAAGCAGCGGTCAAACTCTGGCCACTGGCCACCGACCGCTAGCCACTGCTCTTTTCCACAGAAAAAATCGCGCCATTGTGACGAGCAACCGTGACTGAGAAAACTGGATGTACTACTGTGGACATCGTAGGGCCCGGATGTGACGCCGCCCCAGTCCTAGGAAACTGGCGGCCCGCGCAACCTTCCCACGCGAGCAAGGGACAGCCGGACATCCGACCAAGGCGCTTCAGGTGAGCTACCTCGATTGGCTCGAGGCTGGCGCCCGTTGTGGGAGTCATCACTCCTAACGTTTTTGAACCAGGGGTCAGTGGCTAGGGGCTAGAGGCTAGGAAAAAGCGAGCGGAACGGCCGGACAACATCAGAACTCGAGAAGTATGTCATTCCGAAGGTGCCAAGCGGCGGTGAGGAACCTGCTTCGACTCTAAATTTCAGATGCAGATTGAACCTTAGTTGCCGTGGTGTGTCTTCGCTTCTGTAGTCTGAGATATTCAATCTGAAATCTACGCACGCCGGCCGCCGAAGCCTGCCCAATCGCGGTTACTAAAGGCGTTGGCCTCTGCACTCTTTTGCACGCGCACCATGCGCATCTAGTGGGTGCTGTCCTGCATCGCTAGACTCGCTCGAGTCGCAGCCCTCCCCGAAACCTGCGATCTGGAGCCATGAACGTCTATGCACATGCAGATGGTGAATTCCTTCCGCATCCCGTTCACAACTCTGATCAGCTACATACCGGTCATCGCGACCGTGGTTACAACGTTGTTCTCTGTCATTCTCGCGCGCGCGACGCTGCGCTACGTGGAAGCGACCGATAAAGGATTGGCGCTGGCGCGCGAAGAGTTCGAGCGCGAGTGGTCGCCGGACCTGCACATCAAAATCGAGCGCGTCTCGGCGACCGAGGCGCGCGTGATCGTCACCAATCTGGCGAAGACGTCGGTGCTTTTGCAGTTGCTGCAACTGCGCAAACTGTCGCACGCCATGCCGTTCGAGCGTTGCCGCCTGAACGATCCATTGGTGGGCGGACTCACCTGGAACCAGGAGATGGGGAAACGAATTCTCGCCTGCACCGGTTCGGATTTCGAAGGACCGATTGCCGCCGCGATGACGTTCTACGCCGCCGGCCGCATGTTTCGCACGGACTGGTTCCGCTCACAGATTCAGGTGCGCGACGGACGCATTGTCAGCCTGGAGCCTAGCAACATGCCGACTCGACGCGTGCGCCAGGTGGAACGCAAGGGACCGGAGCGACGGCGCAGGGAATTCGTGCAGGATGTGACGGCGCCGATCGAACCGGAAAGCGTGAACACCCAGCCGGATGAGAGTTTTTTTGTGACGGGAGCCTGATAGTCGGTGCGCTAAGAATAAAATCCTCACCCTGTCGCAGAAAGGCGACAAAGGCGCGGTACTCCGAAGTCGTTGTAGAGGGCAGGGATTCTTCGACTTCGGGTTCGCTTTCGCCCTGCGCTCAGAATGACAAACTGAAAATATTGCTTTAGGTGCCGAATCTTTCGATGGCGCGGGCCTTGGCCCTGGCGGCTTCTTCTTCGCGGTTCTTGGGCGGAGCGCTGGTTTCCATCGAGTGCAGCAAGCGGCTTGAGATTCCCGCGACCTCGTCAACCGCCGCCAGGAAGGCCTCTTCGTTCGCCTTCGAAGGCTTGGTGAATCCGCTGATCTTTCTCACGAATTGCAGTGACGCGGCCCGAACTTCTTCTTCGGTGACGGGCGGATCGAAGTTGAAAAGCGTTTTAATATTGCGGCACATGGCTAGTCCTTAGGAAAACTGCCAAAATGTTACCACCAGCCTGAGTTGCGGACCGCCACAGCAGGGGGTTGCAAGACAATCTGTTGGTCGTCACCGGCGCGCACGGCTTGGAAGAAATCGCGCAGCGCGGGATAGTACTGCTTATCCATCAGGAACACATCGACTGAGAGCTTGCGATTCAGCCGCAAAGTGGCCTGGTTGTTCTCGACTTTCAAGCTGTAGGCCGCATTGGACCCATTTCGTACAGCGGGTGGAGGCACGCTGGCCAGTTGCCATCCGGGGGGCAGGCCGATGGTCACGTCATCGTCCTTCTCGTAGGGAAAGGCGAAATAAATAGGGTGGACGCGCTCGGTGCGTTCGAAGACGTGTTTTTCGACGGCTGCGAACAGCGAGGCCGGCATTACCGTGCGTTTGCCCGCCCTAGAAGTCCAGTCCGGGACACTCAAGTCAAACTCCGCCGTCAGGGGGGTCTCCGAATTGGTCCAATCGGGTTTATTGGTGAGTTTGGTTTCAGCGGACTCGGCCACCTCGCCCTTCACCAGGTCCTCGAGAAACTTCTTGCGGGCTACATCGTCACTGTGGAGGACTTCGAGCCGGTGATACATCGCTTGCAGGCCGGTGTAGGTGACTGTGACTTTTCCCTCTAGAGTGCCGCTATCGGTCACCTTGAGTTTCGCGGTGTGCTGAACGCGCGACTCTGAACTCTGTGGCAACGTGGTTTTGATCCAGGTGCCGCCATCTTTGGTCAGGCACAAGCCGGGTGTTCCGGTCTCAGGCCACGGCAGCAGCCGAAGGGAGTGAACGCCGCGCCGGGATCGAGGTAGAGATACTTTCCGTTCAGCTTGACCAGCACTACATTGGCGTTTAACTTGGCGCTCTCCATGGTCGTCGGATTGAAGAAATATTCGCTTCGACTCGAGACCCAGACGCCATACGCCTCAAAGCCAGCGGCGCGGATCAACCCCAGATAGAGCCAGGTCAGTATTTTGCCGTTGCCATAGCCGCGCTTCCAGACGTCCTCGACGGTTTGGGCAAGCTTCTCTTTGTCGCGCTTTTCCTCTTGCGCCGTTTTTTCGATTTCATAGCTGGTGTTGCGCATCTGCTGCACGCGGTCATAGATCTTTCGCAATTTCAGTTCCGGAGGATCGTTGGGTGAAACGATTCGTGCCACGGCCTCCTCCATCGGCTTGCGCTTTCCGACGAAGCCTTCGAGCCAGTCATACCAGTCCTTGTCAACGTGGCGCCAATAGAGGTCGGGATCGCGTTCGAAGTATTGTTCTTCGTAGATGAAATCCACACGCCCCTTCATTTCGTTGGGCGGCGGCATGAAGTCCTCCACCTCGAAGCCCGGGATGTTCTCAACGTCCATCCGGAAGACGTGGTCCGGGCCCTCTTTAGCCTCGGAACCGGGCGGGAGACCCTGCCAACTGCGGCGCAGGCTCAACTTCCCATATTTCGCCTGGAAAGGCTTGAGGGTGAATCTTGCGCGGCGGGTAAACAACTCGTCATTGAGAATCCAATGCGAACTGTAGATGTAATGCTCACCCAAGGTGATGGTGTACGAGTATTCGATGATGCTTCCTACCTGAACATCGGGCAAGGTGAAGGTCTTCGCCAGATATTGCAGTCCCTTGGCTTTGACGATCGTCTTTTCAAAAACACTGCCGTCAAACACCTGAATGGACCCGTCGGTTCGAATGGTGCGTGCGTGAATATTGAGTACGTTTTCGTAGGATTTGTCGAACTCAATGGCCATGTTGGCGTAGTCGCGGCCTGCTTCGGTCAGCACTTTGATGCGCACATAGTGGTCTTCATGAGAGTTGCGGCCGTTGTCGTCACGGTCCACTTCGCGAAACAGAATGATAGCTGGCGCGCCCGGAACCTCGGGTTCGACCGTCATTTTCAGCTCTTCCGGAGACACCGGCTGAAAACTCTGCGCCCGGGAACACGGCGAAAGAAACGCCACCACTGTTAAAACGACAATGGCAGGGTAGCCAGCCCCTAGGCATAACTTGAATCTATCGGTCATTACGCGAGGATCGAAATGGAAGAGAGTTTGGATATTTCTGCACATGGTGACAAACACTCAATTCGTCGTCACAGGATTTCAGCGGATTGGTTCGCCGCGGGCAATTTTCCTTGTCGATGCAATTCATCAATCCATTTCGACACGCCGGTCGGCAACGGATCGGGAAGGAATTGAAGTCGGAGCAGTTCGTGGAAAACTTGCGCTTCGTTCCAATCAGGATGGCGGCTTCGAATTCCGGCTTTGGTAAACTCACGTACCAAAAGACTGGCCTCCAGCGCCCAAAGAATGCGCTCTTCTCCCCGTCATGCGGCGTTCAATTTCCAACTGCATTTTCCTGATGTGCGGACTCGTGTCGGACAGGAGCATGGCAGTATCGATGCTAAAAGCCGGATGTCTTGAGAGTTAGACGACGCGCAACCTCGTCGTTCCGGTTGGCGGCTGGATTCTCACCAGCATTTGATCCGGCTACAGTATTGATTCTACACCCCATGCTATAATTCTTTATTCTCAGTCGCTTAGAGCGCGGAGGACTGTATCGACAAGCGTTTTATCCGCATCAATGATCGTATTCGGGCGCGCGAAATTCGCGTGATTGACGACGAAGGCAACCAGCTCGGTATCTTGCCGCCTTACGAAGCCATCAAAAAAGCCCGCGAAAAAAATCTGGACCTGGTTGAGATTTCGCCCACCGCGCAGCCTCCCGTTTGCCGCATCATGGATTACGGGAAGTATCTCTACCAGCAGGAAAAGAAAGAGCGCGAAGCCAAGAAGCACCAGAAGACGATTACCGTAAAAGAGGTCAAGTTCCGCATCAACGTGGACGACCACGATTACGAGACCAAGAAAAATCACGTGTTGCGTTTTCTGGATGAAGGCGACAAGGTCAAGGCCACGATCTTTTTCCGCGGCCGCGAAATGACGCGCACCGGGCTCGGCCGCCAGATTCTGGAGCGGCTGATCAAGGACGTGGAGCCGCACAGCATCGTGGAATTCCGCCCTCGACAGGAAGGCAACACGCTGCACGCGATTCTGGCGCCGAAGAAGACAGATAAAGAACGAGAGAAGGAACGGCAGAAGGAAGAAAGGCAAAGAGCTGCGGCGCAAAGCGCGCCCAGCGCTGCCGCTCCACCGCCGGCGCAGGTTGCCAAGCCGGCATCGTAGAAATCCAGCAATTAGCATTTAGCAATTGGCATTTAGCCACTTGAGTAAATGCCGATGGGAATTTTTGTTTTCGCCAACTGCTAATAGCCAATTGCCAATAGCTGAGGTCTTATGCCGAAACTGAAAACCCACAAAGGCGCTGCCAAGCGCTTCAAGAAGACGGCGACAGGAAAGGTGAAGCGCGGGCATGCCAAGCTGCGCCACATCCTGACGTCAAAAGAAACGAAAGCAAAACGGAAGATGCGCCACAGTGGCCTGGTGAGCGATGGCGATCTCGCCAAGGTTCTGCGGATGATTCCGTATCAGTGAAGCAGGTGCCAGTGGCCAGTGATCAGTGGTCAGAAAGCAAGTTCGGTTTTCTGGCCACTGACGACTAGCCACTGACCCCTGCTCGGCGCGTGAAGAGGTCAGAATCCCTTACCTCCAGCCGCCAATAAAGCGAAACTAAAAAGGAGAAACACATGCCTCGTGTAAAACGCGGGACCAAGCGTCGCGCGAAACGCAAAAAGATTCTTGACCGCGCCAGCGGTTACTTCCTCACAAAATCGAAGCTGTACCGTTCGGCGAAAGAAGCGGTCGAGCGCGGCCTGAAGTTTGCCTACTCCGGGCGCAAGCAGCGCAAGCGGCAGTACCGCTCGCTGTGGATCGTGCGCATCGGCGCCGCCGCCAAGCTGAACGGGATGAGCTACAACCAGTTCATTCACGGCCTGAAGAAAGCGGGCGTCGAACTCGACCGCAAGATCCTCGCCGACGTCGCGGTGAATGACCCTTCGGGGTTTGCTTCGCTGGCGACGCAGGCGAAAGCGGCGCTGGCGTAAAGGCGGGCGTCGGCCCTCGGGCGTCAGACCTCAGGGAAGGGCACGGCTTTAGCCGTGCCGTCGGCATTCCTATATTCTCATTTTGGCATTCCGAGCGAAGCGAAGACCTGCTTCTTGCCTGGAATTGGAAACGCCTTTTCGGGCCGTGGGGCTGTACCTGACGGAGCAGGGATCCTTCGACTGCGTAAACCGGGTCGCTTCGCGAATCGGTTTACTCCCCTCAGGATGACAACGTGTGTGCGATTTGCTGGGTGGTACGATGCCGCAGCAAAGCCGCGAAGCGGCGAAAGAGTGCAACCCACGGCGCAAGCCGTGGGTTAGGTCGAAATAAGAATCACCAGCCCCGAAGGGGCCGTAAGAACGTGGCCTACACCGTTCCCAAACTGACGGATTACACGGCCGCCGCGCTGGAAAGCGCGGCGAACGAATGCATCGGCGCGTGCAAGTCCGAAGCTGCGGCGGTGCACAATGACGCCGAACTGAAATCCTTCCGCGACCGCTGGATGGCGCGCAAGAACGGCATCCTCACTCAGATTAACGATCAGTGGCTCAAGGGCGCGCCGAGAGATGCGAAGCGCGAAGCGGGAATTCGTGTCAATGAGTTGAAAGCGCGCATCACGGAACACGTCGAGAGCGCGCAGATTGCAGACCACGACAATGCGAGCGAAGAGCGCGTCGACATCACCCTGCCCGGAGTGCGCCGCGCCATGGGCGCCGAACACCCGATCATCAAGACGTCACACGAGATCGTCGCCGTCTTCCAAAAACTCGGCTACTCAGTCGCCGAAGGCCCGGTGGTCGAGACCGACTACTACAACTTCGAAGCGCTGAATTTTCCCCCGAACCATCCGGCGCGCGACACGCAGGACACGCTGTTCATTGCCAACCAACAATCCAAGGCGCAGCGCGAGCGGCTGTTGCTTCGCACACACACGTCTCCGGTGCAGATTCGCACCATGGAGAAGATGCGCCCGCCGATTCGCATCGTGATTCCCGGCACGGTGCATCGCAACGATCCTCCCGACGCGAGCCACTCGCCGATGTTTCACCAGATTGAAGGGCTCGCGGTCGATACCAACATTACGTTCGGGGATTTGAAGGGCACGCTCGATCACGCCATGAAGTCGCTGTTTGGCTCGAGCGTGAAGACGCACTTCCGGCCGTCGTTTTTCCCCTTCACCGAGCCGAGCGCAGAGTTGTACGTGACGTGCTTCATCTGCGGCGGCAGCGGAAAGCGCGAGGGCGGCGCGCCATGCCGTCCGTGCAAGCAGACGGGATGGATCGAAGTACTCGGCTGCGGCATGGTCGACCCCAATGTGTTCGAGTTCGTGAAAGACAACGGCTACGATCCCAAAAAAGTTTCGGGATTCGCGTTTGGAATGGGCGTCGATCGTCTCGCGATGTTGAAGTACGGCGTGGACGATTTGCAGTTGTTCTTTCAGGGGGATGTCAGGTTCCTGGAGCAGTTTGGGTGAAACCGCTCTTGGCTGTTGGCTTTTGGCTCTTAGCTAAAAGCCAATGGCCAAGAGCCAATAGCGTTCTCATGAAACTTTCTCCCAATTGGATTCGCGACTTCGTTGACCTCTCGGTCGACGATCATCGCCTCGCCGAAGACCTGACTAACGTCGGCCTCGGCGTCGAGGGCGTCAACGGCACGGGCGCCGACACGACCTGGGAGATGGAGATCGGCACGAATCGCCCCGACGCGATGAATCACTACGGCGTCGCGCGCGAGGCGGCGGCGATTTATGAAAAACAGCTCTCAGCTCTCAGCTGTCAGCTGTCACCGAAACCTTCGTCCGACACGACTTTTCCCATCACGGTCGAAGAGCCCTCGCTCTGCCCGCGCTTTAGCGGACTGGTGATTCGCAACACGCGTATCAAGCCTTCGCCCGAAAAAATCGCGCACCGGCTGCAACTGCTCGACCAGCGGCCCATTTCGAACGCGGTCGATGCCACCAACTACGTTCTCTGGGAGATCGGCAAGCCCACGCACGTCTTCGACATGGATCTGCTCGAAGGCGGCAGGATCGTTGTGCGCAAGGCGCGCGCGGGCGAGACGCTGAAGACGCTTGATGGTGTCGAGCGCAAACTCACGACCGAAGATCTCGTGGTCTGCGACGCGAAAAAGCCCGTCGGCCTCGCCGGGGTCATGGGCGGCTACGACACGATGATCACTGACAAGACTCGCAACATCGTCATCGAGTCGGCGTGGTGGGATCCCGGGATCGTGCGCAAGATGTCGCGGCGGCACGCGCTGCATACTGACGCGTCACACCGCTTCGAGCGCGGTGCAGATTTCGAATCGTGCCCGCTCTCCTGCAATCTGGTCGCGAAGATGATTCTCGACTCCGGTGGCGGAGAACTGGTCGGCGATGTGGTTGACGCCGTCTCGAAAAAAATAGACCAGGCGCCCGTGCTGCTGCACATGTCCGAAGTGCAGCGGATCCTAGGCGGCAGTCTTGATGCAGGTCACGTCTATCGGCTCTTGAAGCGTCTCGGATTCGAATTGGTGCCGGAAGGCCAGGGCAGTTCGCAGAAAGATCAGCAGTTCTGGGTGCACATCCCAAGTTGGCGGCTGGATGTGGAGCGCGAAATCGACGTGATCGAAGAGATCGCGCGCCTGCACGGCTACGACAAGTTCCAAAATACGCTTCCGGCCTACAGCGGCGCCGTCGTTGCATTGCCCCACGCGGGCATGCAGGCGACGCTGCGGCGGCGCGCCCTGGCGCTCGGCTACAACGAAGGCGTCTCGCTCACATTCATCTCGCACGCGGATGCGGAGAAATTTTCTGCTCCCGGCGCACGCGTTCTTGAACTCGAAAATCCGTTGAGCGAGGAGGCGAGCGTGATGCGCACCTCTCTCGTCCCCGGCATGATCGACATGCTCGCGTACAACCTGAATCGCGACGTGGCGGAGGCGCGCCTGTTCGAGATCGCCGGCGTCTACGAGTTGGCTAATGGAGAACGCGTGGAGCCGAGGCGCGCTTGCCTCGGCGTCACTGCCGCAGCGGTGCGCGCGGCGTTACCGAAAGGAAGCGTGCTCGACGTGAGCAAAGGCGACCAGTCGGCGGCGGCCGAAGCGTTTCGCGGATTCAAGGGGGACGTAGAAAGTCTGTTGGCAACATTCTCTGGCGACCTGTCCTACGATCGGCAGGTCGCTGAGTATCTGCATCCCGGCCGCTCGGTGCGCGCATTGTTGAACGGCGCGCCGGTCGCTCAGTTTGGTCAGTTGCATCCGGATGTGGCTGCTGCCCGCAAGCTGCGCCAGGACGTTTTTGTGGCGGAGCTTGATCTGGAACAACTGTACCGGTTGGGGCCTCGGCGCGTTGAACTGGCGCCTCCGGCAAAGTATCCAGCGGTGGAGCGCGATTTCTCGTTCGTATTCTCCGACGAGGTTTCGTTCGGGCAGATGCAGGCCGCGATTTCGGCAACCGGCATTCGCGAGTTGCAAAACAAAGACACTCGCCCCGTGGAGATTTTCCGCGGCGGGTCGATCGCAGCGGGAAAATATTCGATCCTGTTGCGAGTGCGTTTTCAGTCCGCGGAAAGAACCTTGCGTGAGGACGAGATCGCAAAGTGGTCGGCGAAGATCGTCTCCGTTCTGACCGAACTGGGTGGCGTGCAGAGAGCGTAGTTCCCGCCTGCCGACGCGAATGGGGCTTGCGCAGTCCGCCTACCTAAGGGCGCTCTCATTCTTCTGCTGCCGCAAGCTCCCTCTTCACGCTTTCCATCCATCTGCCGATAACTGACGTGTGACAAACATTCCCGCCGGACTCTCCGCCGCTCCAGCCCGCGCGAGAGAAGTGAAGCCGCTGCGCTACGTCGCGCGGCAGCCGATCTTCGATCGCGAAGAGAGGGTATTCGGGTACGAGTTGTTGTTTCGCGACGGCCTGGAGAACGCCTTTACCGGCGATTGCGACGAAGCCTCGCGTGCGACGCTCGACCGCTCGCTGCTGATGGGCCTTGATGTTCTTTGCGACGGCCGCCGCGCCTTTGTGAATTGTACGCGCGACACGCTGATCAAAGGCCTGGTCATGCTTCTGCCCTCGAACTCGACCGTGGTCGAAATTCTCGAGAACGTGCCGCCCGATCCTGACGTGATCACTGCCTTGCAGCGCCTGAAGGAGGCCGGCTACATGATCGCGCTCGACGACTATGTGGCGAACGATCCGCGCGAGCCGCTGGCCGACATGGCCGACATTATTAAAGTCGAGATGCGACTCACCACCGAAGAGCAGCGGGCCGAGATGATCAAGAAGCACGGGCCGTGGCGCAGCCGCATGCTGGCGGAAAAAATCGAGACGCAGGCCGATTTTGCACGGGCACGCGACCAGGGCTTCGTTTACTTTCAGGGCTACTTCTTCCGACGGCCGGAAATGATGAACATCCGCGACATGCCGGCCAACCGGCTGAATTACCTGCGCATGCTGCAGGAAGTGTCGCGGGCCGAACTCGATGTGAAGGGATTGGAGCGGCTGATCAAGTCGGAGGCGTCGGTCACCTATCGCCTGCTGCGCTACTTGAACTCGGCGATGTTCGGATTCAGGAACGAGATTCACTCGGTCGGTCATGCCTTGTCAATTCTGGGTGAGCGCGACTTGCGGCGCTGGGTGCGGCTGGTGGCCGCGGTCGGCGCCGGACAGGAGAAAACTTCCGACCTGGTGCTCTCGGCGCTGGTGCGGGGCAGGTTTGGGGAATTGCTCTCGCCGAGGGTCCCGCACGGAGAGTCCGATCTTTTTCTACTGGGTTTGCTCTCCCTCATTGATGCCATGCTGGAAATGCCAATGAAGGACGTGCTCGACAGAGTTCCGCTCGATCATGAAACCAAGGCGGTGCTCCTGGGCCAACCCAGCCCTTTGCGCCCTGTGTTCCAGTTGATGCTGGCGCACGAAAGCGGAGAGTGGCACGCGGCCGGCAATCTCAGCCATCAATTGCAACTGAATTCCGAAGAAGTCGCCGGCCTTTACTGGCAGGCGCAGCACTGGGCCCGCGAAGTTTCGTCCGGAGCTTGAATCCCGGGAGCGGAGAACAAGCGGGTCGGCCATTCCTGGAGTCATGACCTCCTGTGCAAAAAGTCGGCGGCAGGGGGCCTTGCGCAGTTTGGCCGGGACGAGTAACATAAAGGTGTTCTCATTTAGGCCTCGTTCCCGCGAAGGCCTTCTGCGCCAGCCGCTCCGGGCGGCGCCACGGATCCGAAAACGGAAAACCGATACTGAAGAGAGATAGCTCATTCGCGTAGCGTTTCGTTCCAAGTATTTTGTTTAGAGTTGGGGTTCGTTTCAGAGTGCGTCCAGTCGCAATCCGCAACTTCGCAGAACCGCATCATGTGCCGGGCGACCAGTGTGCGGAGAGGGTGTCTCGTCTTAGCTTCTGGGATTTCGGCTTTCGACATTCTGGCGTTTGACTTTCTGGGTATTACATTCTGCAAAGTTTTTCACTTCACACAGCAAGAGTTTGAGAGGCATATGAACGCAGGACCAGGCAAATCCTCCGGTGGGGGAGGAAGAAGAAGACGGCGCGGACGCCGTCCCCACAATCAGCGCGGGCAACGGCCGAGACCAGGGCAGAGCCGCGAGAACAAAGACGGTATCTACACCGCGCCCATGGATCACAGCTACCGCGCGGCCCTCGCCGGCGGAAACAATAACAACGGCCACAAGGGTGGCCGCCAGAGGCCAGGCTTCGCCACGCGCTATCCGCAACCGGAGCCGGAGCCGCTGCCCGTCGGCGCGGAAGACGCAAATTCGCGCATCTTCGCCTTCATTGAAGATCTGTTTTTCATGGCGAAGATTCAGGAGACGGCGCGCAAGCTCAATGTAAAGGTGGAATTCGTCAAGAGCGACAAAGATCTCATGGACAAGATGCACCAGAACGGCGAGGAGAAGCCCTCTCTGATCATCTTCGATCTCAACAACAACGGCGTGAAGCCGCTCACGCTGATTCCCAAGCTCAAGAGCAAGCTGAAGAAGGGAACGTCGATCATCGGGTTTCTCTCGCACGTGCAAGGAGACCTGAAGCAGAAAGCTCACGAAGTGGGCTGCGACATGGTGCTGCCGCGCTCGGCGTTTTCTCAGAACCTGCCACAGTTGCTGCGCCGGCACGGCGCGCCCGAGGAGGAACAGAGTCAGAATCAGATGGTGCAGTAAGGGTTCACCACGTCCATTCTTCTCGGTCGAACTTATTGGCCTGCCAATGGTCGAGTGTGCAGCTCTCTGTCTCCTTGGCCGCGCTGATGAAGGCCTGTTTCCACCCTTTCCGCGGCGTGTATCCCGGCTTCCCATCGGCGAAGGCGTCATCTCGAGGGCGCGCGCTCTTATTAGCGCGACCGAGAGATCTCCCGCTCGCCTCTTTCTGCTTCTGCGTCGAGATGCAGCAGCTTCCCCTGAGAGGCCGCTCGGCTTACATCACGTGATGAACGAATCGGCATGTGGCTACCCCGGCGGCCATGTCAGCGGCCGGCCTCCCAGCAAGTGCACGTGCAGATGAAACACGGATTGCCCGGCTCCCGGTCCAACGTTTAAGACGGTGCGGTATCCCTGCTCGATCTTGCGCTCGCGCGCAATCTGCGCCGCCGCCAGGTGGCAGCGTCCGATCACTTCCGCGTGCGCGGCCTGCGCCTCTTTTAATCCGGCGAAATGCCTCTTTGGCACGATGAGCACGTGAGTGGGGGCCTGGGGATGGATGTCCTCAAAGGCGAAGACGTGTTCGTCTTCGTGAACCTTCTTCGCGGGAATCTCGCCACGAATGATGCGGCAGAACAGGCAGTTTGAATCATTCACCGGATCACCTGCATACCCTCCAGTCAAGCTCTTATCTGGCGAAAACGATAGCACCCGCGATGCGTACTTGTCGCGCTCGCACCATCGTTACCGGGATTTCGCGGCGAGATCACCGAAGGGCTGGGCGTCTACATTCCACGTGCCTTCAAACGGATTGTCGAGGTCAGTGAGAACGAAGTGCGCGAAACACAGAAGCATCGTCGCCAGAGCGATCGCCACGAGTCCCAGCGCCAGGTTGTGGAACGGATAAAAGAGCAGCAGAAACAAAATTGTGACGGCGGTCAAAGTAACGAACAGAAGCAGGGTTCGCGGAATGCGCTTCACGCTGAGCGCGATGCGTTCGTCGCGATGCGCGCTTGCCCGGTTCCCAATCTCCAGCAGGCGCTCGCGTGCGCGACGCTCTGGTTCATCCTCGGGCCTGGCCTCGATCACGCTCGAAATAATCGCTGAGAACGACCGGTCCGTATTCTCCGTAGCTTCTCCCCGTGACAGCATCCCCCACTCCGACTCGGCGACTGCCCGAGCGTAGGCGCGAATGTTGCGCACAATCGGGTCACGGGTGGACTCTTTCATCTCCCGGCTGAATAGGATCAGGTCTTTCAGCGCGCCGGACTCCTTCAGAATCTCGTTCTCCACCGCCGCGAACTGCCCCCAGATCACGTAGGTCGCGAAGGCATACACAACGCTGTAAAGCGTGCCGATGATCTGCAGCAGCGCGCCGATGCCTTCGCCGTCATCGGCAAAAAGCTTATGGAATCCGATAAGGCGCAGCACAAAGTAGATGACCGCCGTGGCAGCCATGTAACGCATTGCCTGCGCACGCGTCGAGATAGGAATGACCTGCGTCGCGCTCATCGGGCTAGTCGAGCCGTACGAGGAAGACGCCACCCTTCGGCGTTTCGGTTTCGGCCGCGACTTGCTGGGCGCGCTGGTGATCGTCTTCGAGGACGCGCACGCGGATCCACCAGTCGCCGGCCGGACTCTCGAAGCGCAGCACCTTCGCGGTGTGATAGCGTCGCTTGAGATGATCGGCCAGCTTGTTCGCCGCTTCCTCATCGGGGAATCCGCCGATCTGCACCGCCCACTTCCCGCCCGCGGCGATCGAAGCGGGTGTTTGCATGAGTTCGACTTTCACTTGCGCCACGCCAGGTTGCCACACGTCGACTTTGCGCGCGGCGGCGAGAGAGAGATCGAGAACGCGTCCGCGAATAAATGGACCCCGGTCGGTGATGCGCACTAGCGCCGATGCACCAGTCTTTACATTCGTGACGCGTGCGATCGAACCCAGCGGAAACGTGCGATGCGCCGCCGTCATGGCGTGCATGTTGTAGACTTCGCCGTTCGATCCACGGCGGTTGTGGTACGGGGGGCCGTACCAGCTGGCCATCCCGGTTTCGGTCGCAATCGGTGTGGCATCCGGCGGAAGGACGGGCTCGGCGAGGTCGGCTGAATCTTCGGGCGCGGCGGGTGGCTTGCTGTTTCTTGCCGGAGGAATGCTTGGCGCAGGTACTGCTGCGGGCGTCGAAGCCGTGGCCGGCGGCGGGGGCGGAACCTCCACGTGCGCCTTAGGATGGCCGCAGGAGGCGAGAAGCAGAATCGAGATCAGCAGAAACAGTGTCATGGGGGCACTGACGACGGTGACGCTACTGCTTTTGCTGCAACGAACTGCTCGAACGGAACAGCTATGAATGATTCGGGCAACCAGGATTTCTGCTGCACCAAACAACGTTGTCATTCCGACCGAAGGGAGGAACCTGCTCTTCTCCGCAATCGCTACTTGGTCGGATGCTTCTCCATGTAGTCGGCAAACTCGGTAAGCTTCTGCGAGGCTACACGCAGGGCTTTGGTGGAATGCGTACGTACGGCCGGTACAACTTCGTCGTTCAGATACTTGATGAACTCCGGAATTTCCTTTTCCAGGCGATCGGCGGCGCTGCTGATGGTCTGGCTGACGCGCGCCGAGGCGTCTTCCACCTTGCGGTTGAAGTCGTTCATGGAACTCCTCGCGATGATGTGGCGTGAATGAATCCACGCGGTGTTGCGGATGCCAGGGCGAGAGTATTATTTCGCGGTTCGAAGCGCGAGGTCAATGATTTCCGTCGAAGATTGTCCTTGAAATTTGACAGCGTGGCGCCAAGGCGATGGCTCAGGATTAGTCCCTCCCCGTTACAATGCCATTCTTCAAGCAGGAATGGCTCCCGAGGTGAAATTGGATCTCGTAACGTTTCGCATGCTTCTTCTCAACTGGTATGACGCGCACGCACGCGATCTGCCCTGGCGGGAAGACCGGGACCCTTACCGGGTGTGGGTTTCGGAGATCATGCTGCAGCAGACGCGCGTGGCGGCGGTGATTGAACACTATCACGAATTCTTGCGCCGATTTCCCACCGTGCAGAAGTTGGCCGCGGCGCGCGAGTCTTCGGTGCTGGCGGCGTGGAGCGGCCTGGGATATTACCGGCGCGCGCGCATGCTGCACGCGGCGGCCAAGGTGGTGGTGCGTGAGCTTGGCGGAAGATTTCCGGAGACCGCGGAACGCTGGCGCGATTTGCCGGGCATTGGACGGTACACATCGGCGGCGATTGCCAGCATTGCGTTCGGCGAGCCAGTCGCGGTGGTCGATGGGAATGTCGAGCGCGTGCTGCAGCGTGTCTCGGGCAGGGCTCTGGCAGGCGAAAAGTTGTGGTCCGCCGCGGAAAAGTTGCTCGATCGCGCGCGTCCGGGTGACTTCAACCAGGCGATGATGGAACTGGGCGCAACCGTTTGCACGCCGCGGGCTCCGGCGTGTTTGACGTGTCAGGTGGTTGAGATGTGTGCCACGCGTGGGGAGATGACGTCGACCGGCAAAGGAATGCGGAAGAAGCGTGAAATACATTACGCGCTAAGTGTTCATGAGGGCGCGGTGTTTCTGGTGCAGCGTGCGCGCGATGCTTCGTTGATGGCGGGCATGTGGGAACTGCCGGAGATTGGGCCAGTGACGCTGCGCCGGGCGCGCCGGCACGGCGCGTTATCTGAGGGCGGCGTCACTTCTGTCCGAAAGCAGATTCCCTCCTTCGCTTCGGGTCGAAATGACAACGGCGATGGGCGGGGCATGCCCGCAGGATTGCTATTCACAGTGAAGCATTCGATTACGGTGACCGATTACACCGTGCAGGTTTGGAGATGCCCTCTTCCTGAGGCATCCTCAGGGAAGTGGATTCCACTTTCGCGCCTGCCGAAGTTGGCCATTACCGGCCTTGCGCGCAAGATTCTGCGTAAGGTCGGACTTCTGTCCGGAAATGAGCAGCACGATCGCGGGGACGTCCAGCATAAGGCCCGTGTGAACCCGCCTGCACCCTCGGATCATCGAATAAAATGAAAAAAGAATCGCTCAACAGGAGAAATCGATGCCCGCGCTCGCTAACGGAACGAAAGCTCCGCAATTCGAACTGAAGACTCTGGAGGGCAAACAATTCTCTCTCGCCGACGAGCTGGCGTGCGGGCCCGTGGTGTTAGCGTTCTTCAAGGTGTCGTGTCCGACGTGCCAGTATGCGCTTCCATTCCTGGAGCGGCTGCACCAGGCGTACGGTCAGAACGGCGTGAAGGTCGTTGGAATTTCGCAGAACGAGGGGAAGGATACGGTGAAGTTCTGCAAAGAATTCGGCATCACGTTTCCCATGCTGCTCGACGACACGCGCACTTATCCTGCTTCGAATGCATACGGGCTGACCAACGTGCCCACGATTTTCTGGATTGCCCAGGACGCACAGATTGAAGTTTCGAGCGTGGGCTGGGTGAAAGCCGATTTTCAGGAAATCAACCGCAGGATGGCCGAAGCCGGGAAAAGCGCGCCGGCCGTGGTGTTCAAGCCGGGAGAAGACGTCCGCGACTTCCGCGCTGGTTGAGGGTCGAAGAACTAGCGCCGGTCGGCGCTTCCCACCCAGAAACAAATTAACCGCAGAGGACACTGAGGACACAGAGGAACACTACAGGTTTCGGCATCCGGACAAGGCCTGTCGGGTGCGGATTCCAGGAGTGGGTGCACTCTCGTGACCGGATTCTGAGGCGGTTTTACGGATCCAAGGCGAATCCTTCCTTTACAATTTACTCAAGACTTTCAGAAAACAGCCTCCCCGCCGGCGTGCAAATGTAGGGGGAGAAACCTATCTATGCAAGGGCTCAAGAACATTTTTTCTGTGGCGCTTCTCGTGTCTCTGAGTGTGGGCGCATGGGCTGAGGGAGCATCGGGCGGCGGCGCGAAAGTCGACAAACTGGCGTCAGCCAAGCTGCCGGGAACCGCCATTGTCGCGCTGGAGACCATTACTCCTGACCACATTCGCTGGCATGTGCGCTTCCTGTCGCACGACCTGCTCGAGGGCCGCGGCACAGGGCAGCGCGGCGGCGATCTCGCAGCCGAATACATCGCCACTCAATTTGCCGAGTACGGACTCAAGCCCGCGGGCGATCACGGCACGTACATGCAGAAGGTTCCCTTTGTCGGCATCACCACCTCGCCCGAAACGCAGTTTTCGCTGGTTCCGAAGAAAGGCGAGACCCTGAATCTGAAGCCGCTCGACGAATACGTCGCCTTCGATCAGACTCAACAGCCGCAGTCGGATGTAGATGCGGACGTAGTCTTTGTCGGATACGGAATCGAGGCTCCTGAGTACAACTGGGACGACTACAAGGGCACCGACGTGCGCGGGAAAGTCTTGCTGATGCTGGTGAACGAGCCGCCCTCGGATGATCCGAAATTCTTCAAGGGCAAGGCGCTTACCTACTACGGCCGCTGGACTTACAAGTACGAAGAAGGCCTGCGGAGAGGCGCGGCCGGCGTGATTCTGATTCATCAGAAAGAGATGGCCAGCTACGACTGGGACGTAGTGCGCAATTCATTCTCGGGCGAGAAATCGTACTTGAAAGTCGACGGGCCCGCGCTGAAGGTGGCCTCGTGGATACATCTCGATGCGGCAAAACATCTTGTGGCCGAGTCGGGAATGAATCTCGACAAGCTGATGAAGGATGCGCAGTCGCGCGACTTCCATCCGGTGAGCCTGGGCGCGAAGTTGAAGGCGCACATGATCAGCAAGATTCGCAACTTTGACGCGAACAACGTCGTCGCCATGCTGCCCGGCTCCGACAAGAATCTCTCCGATGAGGGCGTCATGTACAGCGCGCACTACGACCACTTCGGCATTCGCCCGGAGATGCCCGGAGACAACATCTTCAACGGCGCCGACGACAACGCGACCGGCTGCGGCATTTTGATCGAACTGGCGCGCGCGTTCGGAGCGGCGACGCAGCGTCCGCGGCGCTCGATCATCTTCTCCGCGGTGACCGCCGAAGAACAGGGATTGCTCGGGTCGGAATACTTGGGCAAGCATCCGCCGATTCCCGCAGGCAAGATTACCCTCGATCTGAATTACGACGATGTCAAGCCACTAGGAGCGCCCGAAGAAGTCGAAGTTTCCGGGGCGGAGCGGACAACGTTTTATGCGAACGTGCAGGCGACGGCGAAGGAATTCCGGCTGGCGATTCGTCCGGATGCGCGGCCCGAGGCGGGACACTTTTACCGCTCCGATCATTTCAGCCTGGCGCGCGTGGGCATTCCATCTTTCTCCATCAACGAGGGCATGAAGTACAAAGGCCACAGCGAAGGCTGGGGCCTGGACCAGGAGCGGGAGTACGTCGAGAAGCATTATCACCAGCCCAGCGACGAGTATCACCCTGAGATGGATTTCGTTGGCGACTCCGCCATGGCTCGCTTCGGATTTGCTCTGGGATGGGAAGCTGCGAACCAGCCCAAACTAATCGGCTGGCAGCACGGCGACGAGTTCGAAGCTGCGCGGGTGAAGAGCCAGCAATAGTCCTGAGTCGTGAGTCCCGAGTCGCGAGAGCCATGGCCCAAGTCCCAAGTCCCAAGTCCTAAGACCTGAGACCCAAGACCCAAGGACCCAAGACCCGAGTTTTCGCCACTAACTTTAGGCACGTTACCGGCGTGCCACCAACAATCGAGCCATTTTCAAAGCTGCCTTCCTGCGGCAAACTGAAGGCAGTTATGGCGACCGAATCCGGTACCCGCAAAGACAGCATGAAGGTCGAGAAGCTCTCGCTTCTCGTGCTGACTCTTTGCATCGTGGTGCTGGTGTATTTGCTGATTCAGCGCCCGTTCTAGTTTTACTTCCAAACTTCAGTCGGTCATCCCTCCCTACGCCTGAAAAACGGCTTCGCTGGGGATGACGTTTTGCCGTCTGTTTCAATCGTCGGGCACTTTCTCCTTGACAGCTTAGGAGAGCCGCGCTAATCTCCTAATCATCTTAGGGGTGCGCTTCATGACTGACCAGGCCCAGATTCTCCCCGGAACGCTCGATCTCCTCATACTCAAATCAGTTTCTCTTGGGCCGCTGCACGGCTATGGAGTGCTGCTGCGCATCGCACAAATCTCAGCGCAAGCCTTGCTCATCGAGCAAGGCGCGCTCTACCCGGCGCTCTTCCGGTTGGTGCGGCAAGGATTGCTGAAAGCCAGCTGGGGCACATCGGAAAACAATCGCCGCGCCAAGTTCTATGAGCTGACCGCGGCGGGCCGCAAGCGCCTGCGGGAAGAGACCGAAGGTTGGAATCGGCTGGCTGCAGCCATGGGCACGGCGCTGGCCACGCAGCCGGAGGAAATATGAAACTCCAGGCTTATTTTCGCTCAGTCTCCGGCAAGTTTCTCCGTCACTCCCAAACAACTGACGAAGTGGACGAAGAGGTCCGCTCGCACATCGCCCTGCGCGCCGACGATCTGGAGCGCACCGGACTGAGCCGCGCCGAAGCCGAGCGGCGCGCGCGCATCGAGTTTGGCGGACAGGAGAAATGTAAGGACGAAAGCTACCAGGCGCTGGGCGGAAATTTTCTCGAAACTTTGATGCAAGATATCCGCGTCAGCGTGCGCGGCCTGCGCAAGTCGAAGGGATTCACCTTCGCCGCCGTGGCGACACTCACCCTGGCCATCGGCGCGAACGCCGTGGTCTTCGGCTTGCTGAACGCATTGATCATTCGCCCGCTGACCGTGCCTCATCCCGAGAGCCTCTATGGACTCGAGCGCGGAAACGACAAGGCAATTAATCACTCCTATCCGGACTACCTTGACTTTCGCGATCGCAACCGCAGCTTCGCAGATCTGGCGGCCTACAACGTCGTTGGCGTGGGCCTTGATACGGGCGACCAGGCGGTCAGTTCGTGGATTCTCGAAGTCACCGGCAATTACTTCGACGCACTCGACATCCATCCTTATCTGGGACGCTTCTTTCACGCTGCCGATGAGCATGGCCCCAACAGTGCTCCTTACATCGTGCTGACGTATGCCTTCTGGCACAGCCGCTTTCAGGAAGATCGAAACGTCGTGGGTCGCGTCGTACAGGTGAACAAGCATCCGTTCACCATCCTTGGTGTCGCGCCGCCCGAATTTCGCGGAACGCTCCTGTTCGTCTTTCCCGATTTCTGGGTGCCGCTCGTGAATCAGGAGCAGATCGAAGGCACGAGTGTCCTCACCGAGCGCAGCAATCGCGACCTGCTGATGGTGCTAGGGCATCTCAAGCCGGGTGTGACGAAAAAACAGGCGCTCGCCGATCTGAACTCGGTCGGAAGCTATCTGGAAAGAACCTATCCCAAAGACGACGCCAACATGCACTTTGCACTGGCACATCCGGGGCTCGCGGGCGACTGGATGGGCGATCCGGTGCGTGGATTTCTCGCCGGATTGATGCTGCTGGCGGGGCTGATTCTGCTAGCGGCGTGCGCCAACCTGGGAAGCCTGTTTGCGGCGCGTGCCGCGGACCGCGCTCGCGAAGTGGCTCTACGGCTGGCGCTGGGGTCGAGCCGCAGGCGCATCTTGCGCGGACTCTTTACCGAGGCCGTTCTTATTTCTTTGGTGGGCGGGACAATCGGATTGCTAGGCAGCGTCGTGCTACTGCGGCGGCTAAGCATGTGGCAGCCGCTGCCCACGGCGCCGTTGACGATTCCGGTCAATCCAGATGTGAACGTGTATATCGTCGCGCTGCTTCTGGCCCTGGCCAGCGGATTTCTGTTTGGCGCCGTGCCGGTGCGGCAGGTGCTGCGCACCAATCCCTATGAAGTGGTGAAAGCGGGATCATCCGGGCGCATGGGAAGACGGATTACCGTCCGCGATATTTTGCTGGCCGGGCAGATTGCGATCTGCGCTGTGCTGGTGACGTCTTCGCTGGTTGCGGTGCGTGGATTGATGCGATCGCTGCACAGCAACTTCGGATTCGAACCGCGCAATGCGCTGCTGGTCGAAACCGCGCTCAACACGGCGGGGTACAGCGGAGATGCTGTGCCGGTGATGCAGAAACGCCTGATCGACGCGCTGCAGTCAATTCCGGGCGTGGATACGGTCGGGCTTGTGGACCGCCTGCCGCTGTACTACGGATTCACCGGCTCCAATGTCTTCTCCGATCAGACGACGGATCTGAAGCCCTCGAATGCCGCGTTCCAGGCCGCGACCTACAACATTTCTCCCGAATATTTCGCCGCCGCGCAAACAACGATGCTGGCCGGCCGGGCGTTTAGCTGGCACGACGACAAAAACTCTCCGCGCGTGGCGGTGGTGAATCGCGAATTCGCGAGGAAGATTTTCGGATCCGAGCGAAGTGCGATCGGCGGATTCTACAAGCTGCATGATGGAGCGCGCCTGCAGATCGTGGGCATTGTGGAAGATGGAAAATACGGCACGCTGGCCGAAGATCCGACGCCGGCGATGTTTCTGCCCATGCAGCAATCGCCCTCCTCTCTCGTAACCCTTGTCGTGCGATCGGGACGCGATCCCGAACAACTCACCGAAGCTGTTCGAGCCGCGATGCGCGACGTCGATGCCGGCCTGCCCTTTACCACGGCGCTGTGGACGCATGAACTCGACTCCGCCCTGTTCCCGTCGCGCATGGCCACGATGTCGCTGGGTGTGATGGGCCTGATGGGCGCGATGCTCGCGGTCACGGGCATCTTCGGTATGGCAGCGTATTCGGTGAGCAAGCGCCTGCGCGAGTTGGGCATCCGTGTCGCGCTCGGCGGGCAGCGTTGGGAAGTTTTGCAGGCCGCATTAGGACGCGCCTTTAAGCTGCTTGCCTTCGGCTCTGCCGCAGGTTTGATTCTGGGCGTGCTAGCGAGCCGGGTGCTGGCGTTCATCGTCTATCAGGCGACGCCGCGCGATCCGGTCGTGTTAGGTGGAGTCGCGCTCGCCATGGCGCTGCTCGGCTTGCTCGCGACGTGGATTCCGGCGCAGCGCGCGCTGTCAGTGAATCCCATGATGCTGTTGCGTGAAGAGTAGGACAGTTCTGCTGGCAAAAATCGGCGGACGAATGCGTCCGCCGCTCGACAGAATCTCGAAACGACAGTTCTCTGCAGCCGGTAACCTAGGTAACTTTAGCCGTCTCATCCTCCGTGCTAGCCTTCCTATGTACGTGTGTAATCAGCAACTTGCGTAAGAAATCCTGTCTGAATGCCTAGACTTCCTATCTTTCGGCTAGGGGGAGCGCCGGAGAAGCCTGCGCTGCCGAACCTGATGGCGTCGACGCCCTTCGTGTCTCTGGAGGGCCTCGCCCTGGGTGTGGACAACCTGCGCCATGACGTAGTGCTGAGCCCGCGCGTCGTGGAGGCGGCGAAGGCGCAGATCGCGCGGCAGATTGCGCGCCACGGCGAACTGGAAGGTCTACTGGCCGCCGAGGCTCCGCAGGCGCAGCAAGGGCCGTCGTGGATGCGGAACATGGCTGGCAAGGTGAAGCCGAAGAACGAAGCCTCCGATTGGAAGTCGCTGCTTACCGAGTTGCAGGTTGCGTCGCTGAACCGGGCGAAAAAAGAATACAAACTCGCGGTCGATGTGCTGGCGCGGCTGGCGGTGACGAAATTCCTGCGTAGCGAAATGAATGCGCAGTTCGCCCAGGTGGTAGAGCGCTGCCGCGTGCTGCTCAAGAGCTACGACAACATGCGGGCACAGAAGGCGCATGAGTATCGCGAGCGAGTGGCCAATTTCCAGGTCCGGAAAAAGATCATCCTGCGCAAAACTGGGCAGGATATTTTTGAGACGCTGCGCGAAGTAGAGAAGAGCACGCTGGCGCGCACGCGCCGTTCACTCTTTGGGGAAGAAACCAGCGACGGAACCTACTTCACCTACCCGCTGTTTTTGAACCGGCTGGTTTTCTCCGAAGACGGCCGTGACGATTTCCTGTGCGCCGAACACTACGTGATGCTCGGCAACTGGGACCGCGACAACGATCGTTATGGCCGCATGCGCGAGGTCGTATCGGCGTTTCTGCGTTCTCTCTACGGTGAAGAAGTGAGCGCGGAGACGCTTGACTCCTGGATGAATGTGCCCGAAAACGCGCGGCTGCTCGTGGGCTCGGGAACGCCGGAAGACTCCGATGAAGGTTCGGCGCAGCAAGAGCGGCTGGCGGCGTGGGTACGGCTGCTCGAAGATGAGCGCATCATGGAAAACGTGATTGCGTCTTATCACGTGGTGCCCCTACTCAGCGAGTACGCGCCGAGGATCAATCCGCAGCAGTTGAAGAACGCGCTCATCGACCGCACGGAATGCGACCGCGTGGAGCGCATGATCCAGGACTATGGCAAGCTCACTCCCAACAGCCTGTATGCAGCCGTGGCCAAGGTGGCAAGTTGCCGCGGAGCGGAGCGGGCGAAAGTGGCAGCGCGCTTCCTGGGAGATTTTTTCCAGTATCACCGCGACCTGCGGCGGCTGGAGATTCTGAACGGTGCGCTGGATTCAGTGAACCTGGTGACGAACGAGCGCCTGCAGGAGTTGTCGCGGGTGAACGGGACTTTGTACGAATTTCTGCTGCCGGAGGAGCAGAGCGCGACGGATACCGAACGTGTGCTGCGTCACGTGGTGTTGAAGGCGGATGTCCGCGACTCGACCCGGCTCACCCGAACGATGATGGAGAAGGGGCTGAACCCGGCGTCGTATTTCAGCCTGAATTTTTACGATCCGGTGAACAAGCTCCTCGAAAAATACGGTGCGCGCAAGGTGTTTCTCGAAGGCGACGCCATGATTCTGGCGATCCTCGAGCGCGAGGGCGAGTCCGGTCTGGCGGTGAGCCGCATGTGCGTTCTGGCGCGCGAGATCATCGAGATCGTCCGCGGATACAACGAACTCATGCAACGCTCGAGCATGCCCCAACTCGAATTGGGCGTGGGCATCACGCTCCAGGAATCCGCGCCGCTCTATCTGATGGATGGCGAGCACCAGATCATGATCTCCGAGGCGCTGAACGAGAGCGACCGCTTGTCGTCGTGCAACAAGCGCGCGCGCAAATTCATGGAGCCGCAGGGCGGCCCGTTTCACGTCTATGCGTTTCAATCCGAAGAACTCGATGAAGACGGAAATCCCGAGGATGTAATCCTCAGCTTCAATTTGGGCGGCATTCGCATGAACGAGGTTGCGTTCAAGAAAATGTCACAGGAAATTACCCTCGAGCCGCTAAAGGTGAAGCTGCCCTCGGCACTGGCCTCATCGGATCGCGGGGAGTACAAGCTGTTCACCGCGACTGTGCCCGTGGATCGGGATATCTTCAGAAAAATCGTGGTGCGTGAGAGCCGCATCCCGCGCATCGATTCCGCCGATTTTTCGGTCAAAGGATGGACCGAGCGGCTGTACTACGAGATCTGCACCGACCCCGCAATCTACGCCGCCCTGGAAAAAAAGAAAAGCGCCAGCGGCGGTTAATTCAGCAGGCTGGTTTTGGTGGTCGTTCTCGCCGTGGGTGATGTCTCCCCTCATGCGTATCTCACAGGATCTCGAAAAAAATAAAGCTGCCTCCGCGGAGACAGCTTCCGGGTCGTTTCCAGGAGAGTTACTCGGTGACAGTGAATACTCCGGAAGTGGCCTGCGTGACCGTGAAGACCGTAGAACTTGTGGCAAAGCCGCCGAGAGTTGAGATCTGGATGGTGCTGGTCTGGGCTCCGGCGGGAACCGTGGCGGTGACTTGGGTATCGGAGTCCACCGAGAAACTGGCCGCCGCCCCGCCGAAGCTGACATGCGTGGTTTGAGTTAGGCCGGTGCCGGTGATCTTCACCGAACTTCCAACCGAGCCGCTAGGTGGATCGAAGCCAATGACCCTTGGCGTCACGCGGAACGGTCTATTGCTGGTCAGCGTGCCGGTGGGCGTAGTTACAGTTACCGGGCCAGTAGTTGCAGCGGCGGGTACAGTGGTCCTGATCAAGGCTCCTGACACCACGTTGAACACGGCTGCAGTGCCATTAAAGCTGACGCTGGTCGAGCCAATCAGATCTGTTCCCAGAATCTTCACAGCTGCTCCCACGTTGCCCGAGGTCGTCTGGGTTTCCACAAACGCGTGCAGGCCCACCGACATGGCGAAGATGGTGCCAAACCCGGTTGCTCCGCCATAAATCGTCGTGCCGTAGAAGCTCCCATTGGTGGCTTGGATCAGCCCTGCCCATGGCTCTGTCCCATCGGCGCCGTCAAGGCTGTGAATCGTGGTCAGAGTGCCAGCGCGGTTGATTCGGAAGACCGTCCCGTTGGCGATAGATCCCCCCAGGAGGGTGGTGCCGTAAAAATTCCCATCGGTAGCCTGAACCAGAGCCCCGTAGGGGGTTTGGCCGTCAGTGCAAC